>Ga0302326_10019418_pt1 | contig 14034 bp, 14 predicted proteins | sample Palsa_T0_3_FD_202264 | JGI IMG/M metagenome (GOLD analysis project Ga0302326, IMG submission 202264) | Peat permafrost microbial communities from Stordalen Mire near Abisko, Sweden - Palsa_T0_3 | ecosystem: Environmental > Terrestrial > Soil > Palsa > Peat permafrost | place: Sweden: Abisko... | reverse complement strand
TCGGCGAGCTCAGCGGGCGCTACCACGAGTGTCTGAGGCGAGGGGCACCCCCCTCGGAAGCATGGCGTCAGGTGCAGCTGGCGACCAGAGACGAGGTCTCGGCGTCCGTCTGGGCCGCCATAGCATTGTGGGGGGCGAGCCCTGCGGCCCCCACACAGGAGCCGTCGGAATCACCGCCAGACGCAGCGAAGCAGACTCCCGACTCGGCGGACGCGCCGCGACACCCGCACGTCGCGGTTACGGCACCCCCGATCTGGGCGCCCCCGGTTCCGCAGTTCCGGCGCCTCGACGGCGACGTCGCCTCGGTCGCATTCGGCGCGGGAGAAGTCGCCGCCCGGGTCGGCTGGGACTACATAGGCACCGGTCACCTCCTGTGGTCGTTGCTTCACGACGAGAGAGTTGGCCCGATGCTCTCGGACCTCGGCGTGTTTCCCGCGCGGGTGGAGGCACTGCTGCTTCTCCTGCCGCGCATTGAGGACTTGGCGGACATCAGAAGTGCGAGCCAGAGCGGACGCAGCGCACTGCTACAAACCGTCCTCGACGATCTTCACCGACATCCCGCCGCTGACGCCCGATTCGCGCTTAGGTCGGTGCTCGCAAGGGCCCAGAGCGAGGCGCGACGGATCGTCGAGCACTGCGGCGTTGACCCGAGCGACCTCGTGGCCTGGATTGAGACTGGGGCGTCTCCCGACGCGCAGCGGTGGAAGTCATACGCCCCATCTCCGACGGCGCTGATCGAGGTCGGCGCCGAAGAGCGCTACGAAGAGCTGTGCGCGAACGTGCCTGCAGGCCTGTGGGCGCTCGAGCCGTGGCCGAGACGGTGGCTTGTGTTGTTAGAAGCGCGGATGCAGGACATCCGGCAGAAAAATCACGGACGGTCGGCGGCCAGCCGGGTCAAGACCCTCGCCAGTCGTGACGAGCAGCGAGCAACGAGCCCAGCTGGCCTGGTCGTACGCCGGTTGGTGCAGCTCGCCTGCGTGCACGCGGGAAAAGATCGTTACGAGAGCAATGCGGGCAGTGGGACCGGGCCGCAGTCCGTTCTGGCGGTCTCCGCCGCCAGAACGGCGTTAGCGCTGGCGCAGGCACACGGCTTCGTGCGGCTGCAAGCCGAGTGTCACGTCTTACTTGGCGACCTCCTGCGCGACAAGTCCAATTCGAGCGCCGCTATCACGCACGCTCGGCTCGCCTCGGAGCTGGCGCGGTTTGTGGGTGATCACACAATGCAGGGCTACGCCGAGATCACCCTGGGGCATGCACGGGACGACGTCATCCCCGAGCGCAGCGACATCGGAGAGCCGCCGCCCCAACACGCGCCGCACTCGGAGGCGCTCGCCCTCGCGGGCGAAAAGGCGGCAACCGAGCCCGCCGGGCAAACAGTCGGAGCGCAGCAGGTCGCCCGGCGGGGCAGGCAGAATCGAGAACCGACATCCTCGCGTGAGGTCGGTGCCGGCGCGTCCAATGACTGGCTCGAGGCGTTCGACGCCTCAGGCCTCGCCACCCTCCATGAGGCGGTTCAGCTTGCGCGAACCCGAGGCGCAGGCGCGCTCAGCATCGGACATCTTCGCGAGGCGGCGCTGCGCATAGCGCCCCAGAGGAGTGATGACCGTTCGAAGGAGCAACAGCGGCGCGCCGCCAGCCAGGCGATTGCGGCGTCACCGCCGTTTCGAGCGGATGCCAAACGTGTGCTCCTCGCAGCGCTCCAGAGGTCCTTTCGGACAGGCACAGGCGTCTGCGCCGACGACATTGTGGCGGTGACCGGCGGAACCGAACCGTCGGAGCGTTGACGCCGGCTTGTGGAGAGGCCACCCGCTACGAACAACAAACCACGGCCATGAGTCGAAGGTCGGAGCCAAGGGTTCATCGGCTTCGGCAACGTCTGCAGTCAGCCGTCTTATCCGCGGACCGAGGCCGGGAACTCGTCAGTCGCACACACCAAGGTCCCGTGCCACCCGAGTGGGGACACCCTGGATCGGGCACTGGAAACTGCTCCCGACCGTCACGAACTGCCAGCCACGTGCTGTGCGGTGCTCGATGATCACCCCGTTGGCAGCGACGCGCATGCACGCACGCGAGAGCTTGGTGGGCCAGGTCGCCGCGGCGTAGTAGTGATTCGCTGTCGAGATCGTCACGACCTGACACGCCGCTTGAGCCTTGCTGAGTTGGCCCTGCCGCACGACTGCCGCGAGGACTGCGCTGCGCTCGGCCTTCGTCGCCCGCCGGTGCGCGAGAGCTGCGGCAGGTATCAACGCACCGGCCACGACAAGCAACACCAGGACGCGGGAGAGCTTCACCGCCGCAAGGCTATACCAGCTTCAACGGCGCTGGCCAACATGGCCAGGTGCGGCCTTCGCCGATACCAGGGTTGGCGTCGCGGGCTGGGCGCGAACCGGATCGTCCGAGACACACAACTGTCGGATCCTTGCCCGGCGCGGTTGGTGGTATCGACGACAGGATGCTTGTAACGGGGCCTCCGGCAGCGGCCGATGCTTACTGTCGGGCGTGCTCGCCGCGTGGCGCCCCCGGGCCGGGCGGGAGCTCGATCTCTCCGCTCGCCGCGTGTTTGCCGCACCGGTCGCACCGGAGGTCTGGGCCGATGTTGCCTCCGCAGCCGGCGTGGAGGGTGAGTCGGGGTGGGCCGCCCGGAGTCGGGTAGTGGCGGTCGCCCCATTTCATGAACACGATCAGGGCGGGCCCGAGCTCGCGTCCCTTGTCGGTGAGCACGTACTTCGGCCGGCCCGGGCGCTGTGGGTCCGGAACGCGTTCGAGCAGCTCCTCGTCGCACAGCCGCTTGAGTCGGTTGGCGAGGACGTTGGAGGCAATCCCGAGCTTGGCCTGGAACTCCTCGAACCGCGTGAGGCCGACGAGGGCGTCGCGGAGGATCAGCAGCGTCCAGCGCTCCCCGACGACCTCTAGTGATCGCGCGATCGAGCAGACCTGGTCAGGATAGTCGCGTTGAAGCACGCTCCCATCGTAGCTGACTTGCTTGACAAAAGCCAGGGCGCCTCGGTAGTTTGCCTTGCGTGATGCAATCTAGCCTCGAGGAGGAGCCATGAAACGAAAGCCCCTGATCCTGATCTCGCTGCTGCTGGCGGCGTTTGTGATCAATCTCGACACGACGATCGTCAACATCGCGTTGCCGTCGCTCGTGCGCCAGCTGCACGCGTCGGACTCGCAGCTGCAATGGGTCGTGGACGCGTTCAACGTGCTGTTCGCCGGCTCGGTGCTGGCCGCGGGCAGCCTGTCTGACCGCTTCGGGCGCAAGGGGATGCTGCTCGCCGGCCTCACGGTCTTCGGTCTCGCGAGCCTGGCCGGCGGGCTGATGGACAGTCCCAGCGCGCTGATCGCCGCGCGTGCGTGATGGGCGTCGGTGCGGCGATGGTGTTCCCCTCGACGCTGTCGCTGCTCACCAACGTGTTCACCGAACGAGGCGAGCGCGCCCGGGCGATCGGCCTGTGGGGCGCGATCACGGGCGTGGCGATCGCGCTCGGGCCGATCGTCGGCGGCTGGCTGCTCGAGCTGTCTGACTGGCGCAGCATCTTCTTCGCGATGGTGCCGATCGCCGCCGCTGCCGGTGTGCTGGTCGCCCGCTACGTCCCGACCTCGCGTGACCCGCACGCTACGAGCACCGACCGGGCCGGATTCGCGCTGTCGACGGCGACGATCGGGCTACTCGTCTACACGATCATCGAAGCCCCGAACCACGGTTGGGGCAGCGCCCGGACGCTCGGCGGCTTCGCGCTGACCGCAGTGCTGGGAGCGGCGTTCGTGGCCTGGGAGCGGCGCACCGAGCAGCCGATGCTCGACGTGAGCCTGTTTCGCAACCCGCGGTTCACCGCCCGAGCGCGTCGGTCGCGATCTCGTTCTTCGCGCTGTCCGGGTTCATCTTCCTGGCCACGCAGCTGTTCCAGTTCCTCAAGGGCTACGGTCCGCTGTCGACCGGCGTGCGCCGCCCAGATGGTCGTGCTCGGGACAGGGATGGGCCTCACCAGCGCGCCCGCGACCGAGGCGATCATGGGCGTCGTCCCGAAAGCGAAGGCCGGCGTCGGGTCGGCGGTCAACGACGCCACGCGCCTTCTGGGCGGCACCCTCGGCGTCGCCGTGATCGGCAGCGTGTACGCGTCGCTGTACGCCAGCCGGCTCACCGGCGCGCTGCCCGAGGGGTTGCCCGCCAGTGTCGTGCGGACGGCGCGCGCATCCGTCGGTGCCGCGCTCACAGTCGCAGGCAAGCTGACCGACACCCGCCATCCGCTGCTCGCGTCAGCCATCCACAATGCCGCGAACTCGGCCTTCTTCCAGGGCTTTCACGCGGCCGACTACCTGGCCGCGGGCATCGCCGCCGCAGGCGCCGTGATGGCGCTGGCGCTGCTGCCCGCCCAACCCACGAGCAGCCGCGACGACACGCCACAGGTGCCGGCACTAGGCGCGCCCACCACAGCCGCAGCGCACAGCTGACACCAACCCCCAAGCGACAGGAGATAGAACATTATGAGCACCCAGCAACCCACCCCGCGCGTGACTGCCGCTCGCTCCGGCATCGGCCGGGCGAGCGGGTTTGAGTTGACCAGGCCGGGCCAGCCGGGCGCCGCCAACCTGCAGGCCGCGCTGGAGCGCAACCGCGCCTTCGCCGCCGCCGGCGGCCACGAAGGCGCGGTCGTCTTCCCTAAGCTGAGCCTGTTCGTGATCACCTGCCTCGACCCGCGCGTTGACCCCGCGCACTTCCTCGGCCTCGGCCTCAGCGACGCGATGGTCATCCGCAACGTGGGCGGGCGGGTCACCCCGGAGGTGATCAACGATGTCGCGTTCATCGGCCAGCTCGCCGAGAGCGTCCTGCCTGACGGCCCGCTGTTCGAGGTCGCCGTGATCCACCACACCCAGTGCGGAACCGGCGCGCTCGCCGACGACACCTTCCGCCGCCGCTACGCGCAGCGGATCGGCGCCGAGGAGTCGACCCTGCGCGAGCACGCCGTCCTCGACCCGGCGGCGACCGTCACCCGCGACGTCGAGCGCCTCCGCTCCGCACCCGCGATCGCCCCGCGCGTCACCGTCTCCGGGCACGTCTACGACGTCGTCACCGGCCTCGTGGAGACAGTCATCCCCGCCCGCACCTCACAACATCCAACCGCTAAGCGTTGAGCTTCTGGGCTGTCAGCGCTACGAAGGCGAGCGCTAGTCCCCGACCGCCCTGAACGGGCGGTCGGGGTCCTACCGCGGAGGGTCAGACGCCGGCCATCGTCACCTGCGTGAGCCGCAAGTGGTTGCCCGACGGGTCTCGGAACCCGGCGTCGATGCCGTAAGGACGCTCCTCCGGCTCCTCCGCGAACTCGACGCCGCGAGCCTTCAGCTCCTCGTAGCTGGCGCGGCAGTCGTCGGTGGAGAGGAACACGGTGGCGGCGACCCCCTTGGCCATCAAGGCGTGGATCTGATCGATCGTCTCCTGCTCGAACATTGGCGGGCCGGGGATGGCCATCAGTACGATCGAGACGTCCTGGCCGGGGGGCGCGACGCACAGCCAGCGGAAGTTGCCGAGTTCGGGAAGCGTCACGTCGGCGGTGACCTCCATCCCGATCTTCTCGGTGTAGAACCTGACCGCCTCCTCCTGGTCATGCACCCAGATCTGAGCGTTGGCGATTCTGATCATGTGTTCCTCCTGGAAGTGGGGACTGACGTGATGCGGCCAAAGCTAATCGCAGGCCGCGGTGCTGTCTTCTCGAAACGTGCGGCGTTGAGGACGGCCGTAGAAGCGGGTCACGCAGCTGGGGACCACGGCCAGCTGCACCGCCGGTGGAAACGCGGCGCGGTACGCCGTCGGCGACATCCCGTATGTACGGGTAAAGCTGGTGGTGAAGGAGCCAAGGCTCTGCAGGCCAACGGAGAAGCACACCTCGGTCACCGAATGATCGGTGGTGCGCAATAGCGACGCGGCCCGCTCCAAGCGGCGGGTCAGCAGGTAGGCGTGGGGCGACTCCCCGAACGCGCGCCGGAACTCCCGGCTGAAGTGCGCACGAGACAGCCCCGCGACGGCCGCCAAATCGTCGACGTCGAGCGGATCGGCGTACCGCGCGTCGGCGAGGTCCTTGGCGCGCAACAGGTGCCGGGCGGTCGGAACGTGGGCCATGGCCGACAAGTATCGCGTGACCGACCTTCGCGAGCGTCCGTAGCGAGGCTCGGCGGGTCATCGGAACGCCAATAGGGCGCTCGTTCGCCCACGCGCCCGCACTGGCGTCGATCGGCGAGCTGGCGGGTGCCCATCACAAGCCGCGCGTGTGTCGGTCGATCAGGCAGCGATCTCGTTGTGTACCCGAGCCACCATCGGTTCGTTCAGCTCGATGCCGGCTGCGGTCAGGATGGGGATCAGCGTCGCTCCGAACGCCTCGAACGCCTCCTGAGATTCCCAAATGTCGAAGACCTGAATCTCACCGTTGGTCTCGAGTGCGACATGGGAAACGCGGCCCTCGGGCGCGCCGGCACCGGCCTTCTCGAGTTGGGCGGTCGTCGTGTCGTATTTCTCCTGTGTGAAGCCCTTACCTGTGATGTAGAACCCAAGTGCCATTTGATCCCTCGTCTTTCGTTCGGCCTGCGCACCGCGTTCGGCCTGTGCACCGCTGTCGGATTTCTCCGGCCAGCCTACGTCTTCGACTGGCTCGGCGGTTGATTTCTTTCCCCGCGGCTCGCGGTGGCCGACACGCGGCGACGAGCTCCGAGCGACCTCGAACTCCCCTTCGCCACGCCCGTGCCCCCAGCGAGTTCGGCAACATAATCTCCGGGCCGGAGTTCCGGCCCGCGATCATTCACGTCCGAGCCCTGGGACCTTGGCGGAGCGAGGACCTGGCGCTCGGCGCCCTGGCAGATTAAGATCGGCCCCGAAGCGAAAGCGAGGGTGAGTTGGGCGTATCAGAGCCGCCGCACATGCTGTCGGAGCGTGGTCCCGGGACAGTCCCGCAGCCGGACCCTGCGTTCGGCAGGCTGCTGATCATCGGAGCGGTCGGAGCTGCGGTGTCGCTGACCCTGGGGATTTACGCCAATGTCCACACCCCGTCGTCGGATCTCGTGATCACGCTCGGGTTCACGAACACGATCACCATGAAGGTATGGCTGACGACGATCGTGCTGTGTTTCGCTGTCATCCAGTTGCTGTCGGCGCTGTGGATGTATGGCCGGTTGCCGCTGGGCACCGCTCCATCCTGGCTCGGCAGCGTGCACCGGATCTCGGGCCGGCTCGCGTTCCTGATCAGCCTCCCGGTGGCCTATCACTGTCTGTACCAGTTCGGGTTCCAGCACTCCAGCGCGCGGGTGCTGATCCATTCGATTCTCGGCTGCCTGTTCTACGGGGCGTTCGCCGCCAAGGTGCTGATCGTTCGCTCCCGCAACCTACCCGGCAGCGCGCTGCCACTGGCCGGCGGGCTGGTCTTCCTGCTGCTGGTCTATATCTGGATCACCGGCGTGTTCTGGTACATCGAGCAATCGGGCTTCCCCAAGCCCTGATGCTGCGCCTGCTCGATCGCGGCCTTGCGGTCCTCAGCTGGATCGCTGCCGCGTTGGTCGTCGTGCTGCTGTTCGCCGGGCCGAGCCTGATCGGCGCCAAGAAGTCTGGCGCGGCCGCCAGCCAATCGGGCGCGCCCGCCGGCCAATCGGGCGCGGGCGGTCGACCCTCCGGGGCCGTCGTGTTCGCGAGCGCCGGGTGCGGCAACTGCCACACGCTCAAGGCTGCGGGCGCGAGCGGCACAATCGGCCCCGACCTCGATCAGCTGCGACCCAGCGCGGCAACCGTCAGCCAGATCGTGCGGACGGGTAGCGGGGAAATGCCCTCGTTTTCGGGCAAGCTCAGCGGTGCTCAGATCGCGGCCGTGGCCACCTACGTCTCGACTGTCGCCGGTCACTGAGGCCACGCCTCCGCGAGGCTGCTCAGTTGCTGAGCGCACGCGGCACTGAGGGTCAGAATCGGATCTGGGTGATCTGCTGGTTCTGCGTGGCAACCCAGAGCGAGTTCGCGTTGACGGCGAGCGCGACGGGCGGGCTGTTGAACACGATGGCGCCCGTCACCGTGGGCCTGCTCGTGTTCGTGATCCGGTAGACCGTCTCTTGGCTTGTGCTCATCGCCCAGACGAACGGGCTCGGGTCCGTGGCGGCGATCGCATCGAGCTTGGGTGCCACCGCGATGTCGGCGTTAACGCGGAGTCGACCGGGTCGAGGATCGAATCGCGTCACATGGCCGTTCGCACGTGCGATCCACACGCCTTGGTCAAGCGTCACGGCGATTGGGCTCGGGCCGACCGAGAACGCCGTGCTCGAGCCGTCTGTGCCCAGGCTCACCCGAAGCAAGCCGTTGTCGGCGCCGTTCACGGCCCATAGCCAGCCCTCGCCCCAGGCGATGCTCGTCGCGGCCGGATCGCTGTGCGCGGGCGTCCCGATCACTCCACCCCCGACGGCCACATGACTGATCGCTCCGCTCGAGTCCGCGCCCCAGACAGAGCCGTCGTCCTGATCGAGCGCGACTGCGACGGGACTGCCCGGGAGCCGGGTGACCGTGACCTGAGTGCCGCTGTCGCCGTTGAACTGGGCCAGCGACCGGGAGGCCGCCTGGGCCACCCACAGAGCGCGAAAACCGGCCGCGAGCGCGGTCGGACGACCACTGGCCAGGAAGCTGCGCCGGGTGCCCGATGTCTGGCTGGTGCGGACCAGCTCGCCGACGTTGGGCAGTGAGACCCAGAGGTTGCGCGTCCCGAGCGAGACCGAGCCAGGCACACTGGAGACGCTGAGCGTCCGACCTGCCGTCAGGCCGCCGCCCTGGAGCCTAACCTGAGTGGTGGGTGAGGCAAGTGTGGGAGTCGAAGTCACGCCGCTCCCGGAGGGAGGAGTCCGCACATCGGAGAGCGTCGCGATGAGCACTCCCGCCAAGGAGAGCAGGACGATCGGCGCCAACCAAAGAAACGGGGAGCGGCGCGAGCTCGGCGCGGAACGAGACCGGCTCTGGACACGGCTCTCCGGGGACGGGCTCGCCACGGTGAGCGGGTTCGCCACCGTGGGGGGGCTCGCCACCGTGGGCTCGCTCACCGTCACGGCCGGCTCGCTCACGGTCGGGGCCGGCTCGCTCACGGTCGGGGCCGGCTCGCTCACGGTCGGGGCAGGCTCGATCCGTGTCGCGGCGGGCTCGATCCGTGTCGCGGTGGGATCGATGCGTGTCGCGGTGGGATCGATCCGTGTCGCGGTGGGATCGATGCGTGTCGCGGCATCCTCGGTCACGACCGTGGGCAACCAGGGGTCTTTCACGTCCGGCCGTGGATCAGGCGCAACGGCCACCCGCTCGGCGGTTTCGAGTTCTTGGAGCGCTTGCCCTAGTGCAACGGCGAGCTCGCCCGCGGACCCGAAACGATCTTCCGGGCGCTTGGCCATCGCCTTGGCGATGATTGCGTCGAGCTCCTCGGGAACCTTATGGACCTCGTCCCGCGCTGACGGGATCGGGTCGGCGGAGTGCGCGTAGATCTTCGCGACGCCCGTTGGCCGCTTGTATGGCACGTGCCCGGTCAGCGTCTCGAACAGCACGCAGCCGAGCGAGTAGATGTCAGACGCCGCGTCTCCCTTACCACCTTTGAACCTCTCGGGCGCGGTGTAGTCGACCGTGCCGACGAAAATCCCCGTGCGCGTGAGCGACCTGCCGTCGGTCCGGCGCGCGATCCCGAAGTCGGACAAGTAGACATGGTCGTCGTCGTCCTCCTCGTCGCCGCGCGCGACGAGGACGTTGGCGGGCTTGACGTCGCGGTGCACCAGGCCGCGCTTGTGGGCGGCTGCTAGCGCCGAGGCCACAGGCCGCAGCAGCTTGATCGCGCGGCCGGGCGAAACGTGCCCCGAGGTCTTGAGCAACGTTCGCAGGTCGGTTCCGTCGACCCAGCGCATGATCAAGTACAGCGTGCCGTCAAGCTCGCCGGCCTCGTAGACCGGAATCAGGTTGGGGTGATCGATCGACGCGGCGAGATGCGACTCGCGCTGGAAGCGCTCCCGGTAATCCTTATCTGCGGCGAGTTCGGGAGCGATCGCCTTCAACGCGACCGGCCGCTGGAGGACAAGCTGAGTTGCCCGGAAGACCACCCCCATCCCTCCGCGCCCCGCGACGGCCTCAAGCCGGCATCCGGCAAAGGTCGAGCCCGGGCCCAAGGTTTCGGACATAGGCGCGGTTTATAGCGCCCTTCCGGCGCTCGGTCGCCTCCACCACCTAGCCAAGGCGTAAGCGCGACCTTGCCGTCATCGAGCATCCCACTGGAACCACCGGATACCGATTCCGGCGAACACAACGATGTAGGCGACGGACACCACCACGGCCAGCGTGTCGCGGCTAGCCCACGCGCTCAGATCGAGAACCCCGGCGAACAGCGTCATGACGAGCCCGATCGGGGTCCACCGCGCGATCGACTCCCACAAGCTGCCGAGCGCTCCGCTGGCACCGAGGGAGGCGAGCACGACCAGGGCGATGAAGATGATCCGGCCGACAGCGTTGACCGCATCCGCCGACTTCACCAGACCGACGAGCGCCTGGCCGATGCTCAGGAACACCGCGCCGCCGAGGATCGAGACCAGCAGCACCAGCCCGTACTGACCGGCCGACGGCGAGAGGTGGTGCATCCGCGTGCCGATGATCACGACGACGAGCGCGATGACCAGGTTGGCGATGACCTGCATGGCCAGGCGACTGGACATGATCGCCCACGTGGGGGCGGGGGTCACACGGAGGCGCTGGAATACGCCTTGCTCCCGGTCTCGTGCCACCGTGAGCGCGTAGCCCAGGATCGAGGTCGCGGCGAGCCCGTAGGCGATGGCCAACCCGACGACGAACGCCGCCCCCCCGAAATGCTGCACAGCCTTGCTCGAATTGGTGGTGACAAGCAGGAAAACGGGCAACAGAGTGCTCAGCAGCAGCACCCGGCGGTTCTTCGAGAACACGAAGAAGTCTGCCCGGAGCAGCGAGGTCAGGATGAGCGGGATCGGCGGTCCCGTGGCGGGTCGCGAGCTAGTCACGGATCTCGCTCCCGGTGAGGCCGATGAAGACATCCTCCAGGGTCACTTCGCCGTGGGCGACCTCGCGAACCCGGGGATCGTCCTTGTGCTTTTCGATCAGGTCGTGTGGCGTCTCGGTGGTCAGCAGCGTGCCGTGGTCGATGATCGCGACGCGATCACACACGGCTTGGGCCTCCTCCATCGAGTGGGTGGTCAAGAGGATGCTCCCGCCCTGTTGTCGGAGGTGCTCGATACGAGCCCAGAGCTGCCGACGCGACTGAGGGTCCAGACCGGCGGTCGGCTCGTCGAGCAACAGCAGTACCGGTTCGTGGACCACTGCGATGTACAGGGCGACGCGTTGCTGTTGCCCGCCCGACAGCTGTTTGAACGGCTTGCCGGCTTCGCCGCCGAGCCCGATCGCCTGGAGACTGTCCGTAATCTCGCGGTCAGACAGCTTGACGCCGTACAGGCCCGCGTACAACCTCACGATCTGCCGGATCGTGAGCTGCGACTGAAAGCTCGTGGTCTGAAGCTGCACGCCCAGCTTCGCCTTGGCCTGTGCCGGATCACGTCTGGGGTCCACGCCATCGACGAGCACGGTCCCGGACCGCGGCTTGACCAGACCCTCGATGGCGCTGAGCGTGCTCGTCTTGCCCGCTCCATTCGGGCCCAGAAGCCCGAAGATCTCTCCGCGAATGATCTGGAGGTTGACATCGTCGACGGCTGTCGTGGTGCCGTAGGCGACCGACAGGTCGCGGATCTCCAAGATGAGACTCGGCTGGAGGCCGCCAGGCTTCGTGGCCTGCGATCCGGTCGCCATCGTGTGCTCCGGTAGACGTCGGCTCACCGACGGGGTCGGTCCTGGTGGCTGACCCTTGATCAGCTCCTGGTGGTCGGCGGCAGCCGAGCCGCGGGGTTCGGTTGCCCGCTCCAGGATCGCTTGGCCTGAGCTCTCCGGGCGCAGCAACAACGATCCGTCGTCGTGCTCCTCCGCGATGATGTAGGTCTTCGCCTGCTCGCCGCGGATCACTCGAACGGTATCCGTCACGAGGTCCACGGTACCCTGTTTCGGCCGTCGCAAAATCAGCCGGCTCACAGGCATCGCCCGACCACGCGACGCCGCAACCGCCGAGCGCGGGCGGGTCCGGCGACGCCGCTGGAGCGGCGCCGCCGGAGACGCTACCGCGTGGTTATCTGAGCGCGGCGATGGCGTGCGCCGGCCCGAACCGGTTGAGCCTTGCCAGCTCAGCGACGAAGTCGGGGGCGTAGATGGTCCCGACGCCGGATGCGAGATCGTAGCCGGGCTTCGCCGAGTAGCCGTTGACGGTCTCCAGAGCGTTGTCCTGGGTGAAGCTCACGGTGTTGTTGCCGGACGTGACGTCGACGATCCCCGGCGCTCGCTCGGCCGACAGGAGATAGAGGGCCGGGTTGATCAATCCGAGCGGATGGCGGGCCGCCTGATCAGCCAGCGCGATGATGCCGGCGAACAGCGGGGTCGCCTCGCTGGTGCCGCAGACCGGATACCACCCCGCGGGCTGGCCGGGGAAGCTCTGGTAGGCGTCCACTGCCCCGTTGCAGGCCGCGCTCATCGAGATGTCGGGGACGCCGCGCTGCGCACCCACGACCTTCGTGACGAAGTCCTGGTAGAAGGGCCGGTGGAAGATGACCGATAGGCCGCCCCCGCCGGCAAGCGGGTTGGGCCCGTTGACGCCGAAGATGAACTGGTTGGTCGCCACGCTGTAGGTGTCGTTCCAGACCGTGTCAGGCGACGTCCGATTGCCGTTGGCATCGAGATGCAGCTGCGTGCCGCCGACGCCGGTGACCAGCGGGTCGCTCGGGGGCCAGGTCGTCGCGGGGTACGTGTAGAACGTCTCCCCGTCCAGCTCCACATTGGCAGCCCCGCTGTCGCCGGTGGCGGCGAGCACGGTGACGCGGTGCCGCAGCGCATCCACGTAGGCGCCGCGCAGCGCGAGGAGCGACTGCGGTGTGGCAAAGGTCTGCTCAGTTGCGCTGAAGCTCTGGCTGATGACGTCGCCGAGGTGATGATCGATCGCGTACTCCTCGGCGCGAACGATCTGCGGGAACCCGGTAGTGCCCTCCGTTTCGGAGACCGGGGTTTCCAGCAGCACGATCTTTGCGTCCGGCGCCATCGCGTGTGCGTACTCGACGTCGAGTGTCGTCTCGCCGGCCCAGCCGACCATATCGGCGTTCGTCGGATCGAACGGCGGAACCGCGCCAGCCGGCTGCAGCACCTGCAGCGACGGCGGGTCCGGCAGGCCGAACGTGCTGTCGAAGGTTTTGAGGTCCGACGCGATGGTGGGCGAGCCAAACGAGTCGACGATGATGATCGTCTGGCCCGACCCGTCCACGCCATTGGCGAACTCGGTGGGTAGGCCGTAGGCCGTCTCGACCTGCCCGGGCTCGTAGCAGGCGACCGCAAATGCGCTCTCGCAGTCGGCGGTCGTGGGCGGCTGCGCGAACCGTCCCAGCGCGTGGATCGCCCCAGGATGGATGAGCACCGGCGGCCCGGGATTGGCGGCCGCCGCCGAGGCGGCGCCGGCCGAGCCCGCCGACAGCGCGAGAGTCGCCCCGGCCGCCAGTACTGCAGTGAGGAATCTGCGCGTCACCACGTATCTCCTTCCCAAGAGCGGGTATGAGGCCGCCTGCCGGCGAGATCGTATCGCCGTCGTCAAGCGCCAACTTCGCGGTCGAGTTCGCGCGCTCCACCCGCAGCCGCGACGGCGCCCCGACGCTTGTCCCGGTGAGCACCGGGCCAGCGCGGCGTCGTCCCACGCTCAGGCCATCGAATCTGGCCGTCTCTGCAAAGCTTGCGGAGTGATCGCATAGTGGCTGATCTGTGCCGTTGCCCGGAGACGTTGCCTTCGCCCGTCTGCGGGTGCTGTTGCGTGCAGACGGGAGAAACCCATGAGCCCTGACCAGCCGGGGACGGTCGGTCTGGCGGCGGAGGATGGGCCGGCTAAGGCCACGCAACGTGTTGTCGACGAGATTCACGCCGACGCGGCGGCCGAGGCCGGCGCGACAGCCGAT
>Ga0302326_10019417_pt1 | contig 14034 bp, 10 predicted proteins | sample Palsa_T0_3_FD_202264 | JGI IMG/M metagenome (GOLD analysis project Ga0302326, IMG submission 202264) | Peat permafrost microbial communities from Stordalen Mire near Abisko, Sweden - Palsa_T0_3 | ecosystem: Environmental > Terrestrial > Soil > Palsa > Peat permafrost | place: Sweden: Abisko... | reverse complement strand
TGGGCGACGTCCTGCAGGCTGAGGACGGGCAGCGAGGCGGGTGGAATCAGCTTCCCGTCGTGGAACCATTGATACGTCAGCGGCTCCGTTCCCTTTGCCGCGACCGTCAGCGTCTCGTCGTCGCCTTCGGAGACGGAAATTTCGGGATCCGGCTCGAGCGTTATCGTTGGCGCGGTCGCTCCCCTGGTCCCAAACGCGATGCTTGTCGCGGCGACCCGAACGTCGCCGACCTGCGACGAGGCCCTATGGCCCCTCAGGTCGTCCACCGTGGCCAGGAACGCGAGCGCGTCGTTCGGCGCAAGGTCCGCGGGGGGCCGCCAGAACACGCGGTAGGGCGGGGCATCCGCCGTGCCGAGGAGTTCATATTGGCTGGGGCGCGAGGCGCGCTTCATGACGAAGGTGACCTCGGCGAACCCGTCGCCCCCTGACACGTCGGCTCCGATCTCCTGGTGAATCGGCAGGGTGTGCCCGTACACCGAGCGGGTCGCGAAGGTGAGGACGCTGTGCTCCTAGGGGCCCGTGATCGCAATCGACGGCGCCGCGCCGGCCCGAAGCGGCGCCTGGGCTTCCAGGATCTTGAACTCGAGCGGCGCCAGCGTAACGGCGAGCGTGCCTTCGCCAGCGGTCGACGACGTCGCTCCGTCCGCCACGAATCCGCCCAGGGCGGAGTCGAACAGGGTCCTGAAGCCGGTTCCGGCCGGCTCAGAGGTGGCGAGCCTCGGTTCCGCGGAGCTGGACCGCGCATTGTTCATGGCGACGAGGTATTCCACGCGCTCGTCCCGGTCGATGCGCGAGAACGCGAAGACGCGGGGGTCGCCGCTTCAGGGGGATCCGCGGTTCAAGGCGCTGGATGCCCATGCGGACCAGCCCGCGAGTTGAGGGATCCCAACCGGGAGATTGCCGTCCGGCGTCGCAACCGGTTGACGGGGTGCGCATTATTGTGCCTTCTGGTCTCCCGCCCCCATGAAACCCGCCCTAGGCCGCCTTGCCCGTGACCGTTCGTGACCGGCACGTATTGATCACGGGAGGATCGAGCGGCATCGGCTTCGCCCTGGCGCGCCGCTGTGCGGCCGTGGGATCAAAGGTGAGCCTGGTCGCCCGGGGCGCCGAGAAGCTGTCCGCGGCGGCGGCGGCCATCAAGGCGGCGACGCCTTCGGCGTCAGTCATCACCGCAAGCGCCGACGTTTCCATGGAGCAGGAGGTCCTCGCGGCGATCGCGACCGCGGAGGCTGCGAACGGGCCCGTGGATGTCCTGATCACATCTGCCGGCATCGCACGCCCGGGGTATTTCGAGGAGGTCCCGGTGGAGGTCTTTGAGAGGACCATGGCCGTGAACTACCTTGGGTCGGTGTATCCCCTGAAAGCCCTTCTGCCGGCGATGCGAAAAAGGCGAAGCGGCGCCATTGTCCTCATCTCCTCGGGAGCCGGGCTGGTGGGCGTCTTCGGCTACACGCCGTATTCCCCGTCGAAATTTGCGCTTCGCGGCCTGGCGGAATCCCTCCGCGCCGAGCTCAAGGGTTCGGGCGTCGGTATCTCGATCGTCTATCCGCCCGATACCGACACGCCCCAGCTCGCCGGGGAGAACCTGACCAAGCCCGCAGAGACCAGGGCCATCACGGCGGGCGCGGGGCTGCTGAGTGCCGACGACGTGGCGCGCGCGATCCTCGACGGCCTCGCGCGCGGCGCATTCGCCATCACGCCGGGCCTCCCGATGACGCTGCTTTACCGGTTTCACAGTATCCTGGCTCCCCTGCTCAACTGGAGCTTCGATCGCGCCGCGGCGCGGGGGCGTCGCGCAAGCCACGCCAAGGGGAACTAGGACCGGTCGCCTATTGTCCCAATTTCCTTGAAAGCCAGACTCCTCCTCGCGCTTTTCGCCGGCGCCCTGGTTGCCCGCGCCGACGGGACGGACTTTCACGCCTGGGCCCCTACGCCCCCCATGGGCTGGAACAGCTGGGACTGCTTCGCGACGACGATCACCGAGAGCCAGACCAAGGCTGAGGCGGACTACATGGCCGCACACCTAAAGGATCATGGGTGGCGGTACGTCATCGTTGACATCCAGTGGTATGAGCCGGCGGCGTCGGGGTATGACTATCGGCCGGGCGCCGCCCTCGTCCTCGACGAATGGGGCCGGCTGCTGCCCGCGGTGAACCGGTTTCCGTCCGCGGCCGCCGCCAAGGGATTCGGGCCCCTCGCGGATTACATCCACAGCCTCGGACTCAAGTTTGGCATCCACCTGCTGCGCGGCATCCCGCGCCAGGCCTATGAGAGAAATCTTCCGATCAAGGGGACCTCGTACCGTGCGCGGGACATCGCGGACGTGAACAGCGTCTGCCGGTGGAACACGGACATGTTCGGCGTCGACATGACGATGCCCGGAGCGCAGGCGTACTTCGACTCGGTTTTCGCCCTGATCGCGTCGTGGGGCGTCGACTATGTTAAGGTGGATGACATCAGCAGGCCCTACCACGTCGGGGAGATCGAGGGCGTGCGCAACGCGATCGACCACAGCGGCAGGCCGATGGTCCTCAGCCTGTCGCCCGGGGACACGCCGCTCGTCTCGGCGGAGCATGTCCGGCTCCACGCCAACCTGTGGCGCATCAGCGACGACTTCTGGGACAACTGGACGTCGCTTGACCAGCAGTTTCCCCGCCTTGAGAAATGGAACGGCTACCGCATGCCGGGCGCATGGCCGGACGCCGACATGCTTCCGCTGGGTGTCATCGCCCTGGGCAAGCACGCGACGAACTTCACGCCCGACGAGCAGCGCGTCGTGATGACCCTCTGGTCGATCGCGCGCTCACCGCTCATGTTTGGCGGCGACATGCTGAAGATGGACCCGCACACGCTGACGCTGCTGACCAACGACGAGGTCCTTGCCGTCGACCAGCACAGCGCCCACAACCAGCCGTTGTACGACCACGATGGCCTGGTGGCATGGACCGCCGATGCCCCGGGAACGGTCGACAAGTATGTCGCCGTGTTCAACAGGACCGGGAGCGCGTCCGCCGTGGGCGTTGCGCTGGCCGACCTGGGCCTCGGGACCCACGTCCAGGTTCGGGACCTGTGGACGCACAAAATGGGACCGGCCTCGGGCCCGGAGTTCTCCGTTGTCGTGCCCTCACACGGGGCGGGGCTCTACCGACTGTCCCCCGCAACCCCTCCCTGAGGCAGAAGCCCTCCGGGAGGCGCCAAGTCTTCGGCATTGACCCCCGGGCGCCTTCCTTTCCCGATGGCGGCTCCCGCCGAATGCTGCACGCTGTCTCGAAGCACGTAACCCCATCGCGATGAACCCGGTTGTCCCGGCCATCGAATCCCTGGCGACGTCCTTCAACAGCCTAGGCCTGTGGCGCGGTGAGCAGAATGTCTGGGGCAAGCGCATGAACGCCAACACGTTCGACCGTTGCCTCTACCTGTGGATGCACCGGCTTGGCTTCATGGGGAAGGCCGAGCAGAGGTTGATGAACCGTCTGATCCGCCCTGGCATGACCGTGGTGGACGTGGGGGCGAACATCGGCCTCTACTCGCTGTTTCTGGCGGGTCTCGTGGGTCCGCAGGGCCGGGTCATTGCGTTTGAGCCCGATCCCGACCTTGTGGCCCTGCTGCGCGCCAACTGCACGGCGAACGGGGTGGGCAACGTGGAGGCCCACCACGCCGCGCTGGGAAGCAAGGCCGACCGGCTCATGCTCCAGCGCCTCACGATCAATTCGGGTGAAAACCACCTGGGATCCAAGGGCAGGGAAGCGTTCCGCAGACCCGTTGAGGTTGACGTCGCGGCCTTCGACGCGCTGCTCCCGGGAAGCCGCCCCGACTTCGTCAAGATCGATGTGCAGGGCTGGGAGCTCAACGTGCTGCGGGGCATGGAGGCGACGCTCCGCGAATCGAATCCCGTCGTGTTCGTCGAGTTCTGGCCGGACGGCCTGCGTCGCGCGGGGAGCGAGCCCATCGAGCTGTTCTCCTTCGTGCGCGACCTCGGCCTGGACTTTTACGCCTGCGACGATGGCCGCCAGCTGAGCGAGGCCATGTTCCTCGACATGGCGGGCAGGGTAAAGGGGATGAACTACGCCAACCTCCTGGCGAGCCGGGGCGGATCGCCCCTGGCCTGACGCGCGCGAGCCCCCTTCGCATCGCGCCATGCCCCCGATACCGAGCAGATCCGACGCCCCAAGCCGGGTGCTGTCCGGAATGGCCCGGGTCCTGCTCGCCCTGCTGACCGCAGCGTCGTTCCTCCTCGTCTTCCACAATTACGGCCTGGATCTCCTGCCCGACCGTCGCATCCGGGTCGACCCGGCGCAGATCACCCCCTACGGCGACGGCAAGACGTTCGCGTACGTCGTTCCGTTCGACGCGAGCGAGCCCGACCGATGGCCGACCATGCGCAGCCGCGTCCGCTTCTTCGAGGACGCCACGGCCTACAGGCTCAGGCTCCGCGTGCTCGACGAGGTGACGGTCACCGGCGGGGACCGCTTCGTTCACGAGCCCGGGCGGATCGTGTTTTCGACGCTCGATAACACGGATCCCCGGACGAACGGCCACGCGTATTGGATATCGACGCCCATTTGGTACACCGTGGCGACCGGGGACGCGGCGATGCTCGTCTTCCTGGCCTGCGTGGTCGGATGGCATCTCCTCTGCCGCGGCGTCGCGCGCGAGCCGAGGCCGCACGCCCCGATCCGGTCCTGGCGCGGGCACTTCTGGGGGGCGACGGCGCTCTTCCTCGCGGGCCTCTACTGCAACACGGGGTCGCTGCCTCCCTACGCCATCACGAGCTTCCCGCTGGTCGATCCGGCCACCGGCTACACCTACAACGGGGACCATGTCCATTTCCACGTCCTGTTCGACTTCGTCAACGGGGCCAACCGCTCGGTCTGGGACCACGCCATCCTCCTGAGGCGCATCCTTTTCCCGGTGCTCGGATGGCCCATGATGAGGCTGTTCGGCTTTGAGGTCGGCGGCATCCTGACAAGCCTTGCCCTCAGCACCGCGGCCTTTGCGGCGTCGCTCTCCTTCCTGCGCAGGTGGATCGGCGAAAACGGGGCCGCCTGCGCCGGCTGGATCATGGCGGTATACCCGGGCGCGGCGTATTGGGCTGGGCTCCCCTACACCTACGCCCTGATATTCCCGGCGTCGCTGCTCCTCATGCTCGCCCTCGTCACGCTCGCCGAGTCGAGGGACTGGCGCACGCTGGCGATGGTCTCTGTGGGGATGGGCGTGGCGTACCTCGCCTACGACCTCGCCATCACGTTCCTTCCGGCCGCGTTTCTCGTCCTCTGCTGGCGGCGCCGGTTTGGGGCCGCGGTGGTCTCGACCCTCATCCAGATCGTCCCCTTGGCTCTGTGGCTGCTCGCCCTGGTCCGCGTCTTCCATCAGCCGCTCCAGAACGGGAACTCGGGGATCTATCTCTCGATCCTGTCCGAGCTGACCCATCCCGCAGGCCTTGAATGGTGGCTGAGCCAGGCCGCGCACGCGCCCGGTTACGGGAGCGACATCTTCTTCGCCTCGAACTTCATCTTCATCCCCGCGCTCTTTCTTGCGGTCGTCGCGCTCAACCCCTCCACGTCGCGGATCCGGATGCACGTGGCCGAGGCGGCCCTTCTCCTGTCGGGACTCGCCTTCTTTGCCGTGCTCAACCTTGCCCCAAGCGACTCAGGCGGCTGGGAGATGCGCGGCAACTGGATCTCGCGTCTCTATCAGCCCATCTTCCCCGCCCTCGTCCTCTTCATCTCCCGGTGGTGGCAGGACCTGCCGCCCGTGCCGCGTGCGGTTCGCGGCTTCCTGGCTGCGCTCCTCGCAGGCGCGACGCTCGGTGACGCCCTCATCGTCTTTGGACCGATCCTCAATGATCCCTGGCATCTCTCACGGGACGCCTTCTACAGGTTCTACGACCACACTGACGCCCATTTTGTGTACGACGAGCACCTGGCGACGTTCGGCCGCAGGCCCCTCGGATTCACCCGGGTCATCGATTCCGGCGAACCACGCGTCACCCTGGAGCAGCTCCAGAACCAGATCGCCGCGGCCAAGCAGTCGCTCCTGGGCATCCGCAAGGCCATCTGGGACAACAGGGTCGCACTCCACAATGTGAGGACGGCGCTCCGGGACGTGGGCCGCGCCGCGGCCCAGCAGCATCTGGACCTGTACTCCAAGCAGCTCGCGCTCCGCCGGTTCAGGGGCGAGATCACCGCGGAACAGTCCATGAGCCAGGTGAAGACCCTCGATTCATTCATCTCGCCCGAGATTCGAGAGGTCATCGACGACGCTTCGCTCGATTCGAAGGAGTCGACGGACATGATCCTGCCCCCGCTTCCCCCCACGGCCGACGAGGTGCGGGCTGCTATCGTCAAGGATTCGGCAGAGCTCACTTCGCTGGAGCACGAGGTCACGAAGGCGGAGAACGAGCTGACCGCGGCGCTCGCCGACCAGACCCAGGCCATCAATGACATGACCCGGTTCCTTAACGCCTCGTCCGCGCCGTCACACCCCTGACCCTCGTGGAGGGGTAGGGCTTGCCATCAAGCTTGGATTGAAGTAATTCGGATGTTGTCCACAACTAGGGAAGTTAATGGCAAGCCGGGTTTAACATAACCTCCCGAAGCCTCCAGCGAATGACCGGCACACGAGCCCCAAGAGATCCGCATCACCACGGTCCAGCCATGAAAAAAACAGCCCTGCTCGCCCTCCTCGCCGCCGGCTTCCTGCCGGCGTTTGTCCGCGCCGACGGCCCCGCTTCCCCTGCCGATGCCTCTGCGGGCGGCCTGCGCTTCAGCATTGCCGTGTCGAAGTTTGAGAACCATGCGAACTACAGCGGCCCCTTCCAGCTGTCGGACACATGGGGATCGATGCTCACGGACTCGCTCCAGCAGAGCGGGCACTTCATCGTGCTCGGCGAGGCCGACATGCGCGACGCCGCGATGAAGGAGCAGGACCTTGCCGCGAGCGGCCGCGAGGCGGGCGGCGACAAGGCCCCGAAGACGGGCTTCATGACCCCGGCGCAGCTCCTCATCAAGGGCGAGATCACCAATTTCCAGACCACGTCGGGTCACCACGGCGGCATCGGCTTTGGCGGCATCTCGCTCAGCACGGGCGGCGACGAGGCCGAGATCAACGCCGTGCTCTATGTGGTGGATTCAACCACCGGGCAGGTCGTCGCCTCACACAAGATGCTGGGAAAGATGAAGAGCAGCGGGCTGTCCGTGGGCTTCAGCGAGCGCGACTACAGCGGCGACATAGGAGGCTTCAAGAAGACGAATGTCGGGACCGCGATGGAGCAGGCGATCGACGACGGCGTGGCGTTCATCGTCGCGCAGATCCCGAGCCTGCACTGGAGCGGAAACGTGATCCTCGCGAAGGGCGCGACGGTCTACATCAACCGCGGGACCCGCGAGGGCGTCGCGGTCGGCCAGGAGTTCAAGGTCGGCACCTCCGAGATCCTGCGCGATCCCGCGACCGGCGAGACGCTCGACGTCGCCTTCACCGAGAAGGGCCGCATCAAGGTCCTCACCGTGAAGGAAAAGATCTCCATCTGTTCCGTCCTCTCGGGGGACGGGATTGAGAACGGCATGGCCGTCGTCCCGCCTACGACCTGACCTTCTTGGGCCGCTTGGGGGCCGTGTATTCGAAGGGCTTGAGGAGCCCGTCCTGGGAGGCGGGGAAGCGTCCCGTCACGAGGACGCCATCCTCGCGGTGCTCCTGGGCCTGGACATGGCCGAGCGCGTGGAGCCTGGCGACGATGTCGTACCGGTCGTGGGGGACGAGCAGCTGCACGGAGCCCGCGTCCTGGGCGATCATCTCGCGGCAGCGTTCCTTGAGGGCGTCGATCCCTTTGCCGGTGACCGCGCTGACAAGCAGGGCGTCAGGCACGGCCTGCCTCGCCGCCCTGATCTCGACGGGATCCGCCAGGTCGACCTTGTTGAACACGTTCAGGATGGGCCGGTCGCCTGCGCCGAGCTCGGCCAGGACGCTCAGGGTGGTCGCCCGGTGCTTCTCGAAATGCGGGTTCGTGATGTCGACGACGTGGATCAGGAAGTCGGCTACCAGAACCTCCTCGAGCGTGGCCTTGAACGCCTCGACAAGGCCGTGGGGCAGGCGCCGGATGAAGCCCACGGTGTCCGTGAGGAGGAGCTTCAGGTTCCCCGGGAGGAGCATCTGCCGGGTCGTCGGGTCGAGCGTGGCGAACAGCTTGTCCTCCGCCAGGACGGCAGACCCGGTCAGCGTGTTCAGCAGCGACGACTTTCCCGCGTTCGTGTAGCCTACGATCGAGGCCGTGGGCAGCGGCACGCGCACCCGCCGGGTGCGCTGCACGCCGCGCTGGCGGACGACCTGCGCGAGCTCCTCCTTGAGGTGGGAGATGCGGTTGCGCACGACGCGCCGGTCCTGCTCGAGCTGGGTCTCGCCCTCGCCGCCGAGCGCGCCCTTGCCCCTTTGGCGCGAGAGGTGGGTCCAGGCCCGCGTGAGTCGGGGAAGCGAGTACTCCATGCGGGCGAGCGCGACCTGGAGCACCGCCTCGCGGGTATGCGCCCGGTCGGCGAAGACCTCGAGGATGACTTCCTGCCGGTCGATGACCGCCCTTTCCGCGAGCTCCTCCCAGTTCCTCTGCTGGGCGGGCGACAGCGCGGAGTCGAAAATGATCACCTCCGCGCCGCATTCCTTGGCCTTGGCCATCAGCTCCTCGGACTTTCCCTTGCCCAGGTAGAGCGCGGGGCTGGGCGACCGGAGCTTCACCATGGTCGACTCGACGATCTCCAATCCGAGGTTCTCGACGAGCTCGGTCAGCTCAAGAAGAAGCTCTTCCCCCTCCCCAACGGGCATTTCCGGCGTTTGGACCCCGATCAGGAACGCGCGCTGTGCCTTGGGCAGTGTGGGGAGAAAATCGGCCATTTATATGTTTGCGGTGGCGTGGTATGGCACATGGGCTTGCCCACGCGACTGTCCGAAGCTACCATCACCCCTTAACTTAGGCAAACCAATGCCCGCCTGTTCGATACTAGTCGTAGATGATGAGCCAGGGATCAGGGAACTGCTTAGTCTCATGCTTGAGGCCGCGGGACACACCGTCACGGTCGCTGAGGACGGCATACAGGCGCCCAAGATCCTGGAGTCCCAGCCCATCGACGTGGTGATAACGGACCTGCTGATGCCCGAGCGCGACGGCCTCGAGTTCATCACCGAAGTGCGCAAGAAGTACCCCAAGGTGAAGATCATCGCCATGTCGGGCGGTGGCCACATTGCGCGGGACTCATACCTGAGGATAGCGAAGAATTTCGGGGCGCACGTGCTGCTCGAGAAGCCATTCAGCCAGTCCGGGGTGCTCGGTGCGGTTGATGCGGTGCTGACGGCGCCGTAGACGGGCGCTCAATCCAGGAACTGGACGCATACGGGCATCGAGACGGCGATGGTGCCGGGAGTCCTCGCCAGCCGCCCGGTGGCGCCGTCCACGCGGAACGAGCAGAGCGTGTTGGAATCCTGGTGCGCGCACACGAGCCATGTCCCGTCCGGCGAGAGCGAGAAGCTGCGCGGCCCCTTGCCCCCGCAGGGGACGAACTCAACCGGCGACAGGCGGCCCGTATTTTCCTCCACGGAGAATACCGCGATCGTGTCCGGGCCGCGCGACGACCCGTAGACATATCGCCCGTTCGGGTGGACGCACACCTCCGCCGCCGTCGACTCCCCGGCGAACCCCTGGGGAAGAACCGACACGGTCTGGACCAGGGAGAGTTCGCCGTTCGACGCCGCGTAGTCGTGCACCATGATCGTGTTGCCGAGCTCGGTGATGACGTAGGCATGCATGCCCTCGCGACCGAACGCCAGGTGCCTCGGGCCAGACCCGGGCGTGGCGGCGATGTACGGCGGCGTGCCCGGCTCCATGATCACCCTCTCGCGGTCCAGGGCGTAGGTGTAGACCCGGTCGAGCCCGAGGTCGCACACGAGAGCGAACCGCCCGTCCGGGCTGAAATAAGTTGAGTGGACGTGGGATGACGTCTGACGGGTGGGGTGGGGCCCCTTCCCGTCGTGGGCGACCACGCGCGGCGTTCCCAGGGTCCCATCGGCATTCAGGGGAAGGGCTGCGGCCAGGCCGAGATGGTAGTTGGCGGCCAGCGCGATCGTTCCCTCGGCGCCCACGCTTATGTGGCAGGGCGTCGGTCCCGACCCGGGCTCGTCCTGCTGGATGGGTGTTAGCTTTCCCGCCCTGTCCACGCGGAATGACGAGGCCCATGAGGCGCCGGCGCACACCGCGTACAGGATTCCCCCGTCCGGCGACAGGGCGATGAACGTGGGATTCGGGGCCTCCGCGGCGAGCTCGGGCGCACCCAGCGCCCCCGTGGCCGAGTCGAGCGAGATGGAGTAGATGCCGCGGCTCCCGCTCCTGGTGTACGTTCCGATGAAGATCCGGTGGAAGCTGGCTTTGGGGGGCATGTGCGGGAGATGAGTTGGCCTATCCAGAGACATGCCGCCGTCGACCTGGTTCAGGTGGCCTCCCCGGGAAGCTTGAACGTCCAGAGGGCGGCGGCAAGGAGAAGGCCGCTGGCGGCGAGCAGGGCGCCGCGATAGTCGCCGACGGGGGCGAGCCATCCGAAGATGAGGGAGGCGGCGGCCGCGGCGAGGCGGCCGATATTGTAGCAGAAGCCCGCGCCGGTCGTCCGCAGGAGAGTCGGAAAGAGCGGCGGCAGGTACATCGCGAACAGACCGAATACACCCGAGAAGAACCCGACAAGCGGCAACCAGAACCAGGCCAGCTCGGTGAAGCCGCGCGGCACCACAAATGCGCCGACGATCGCCCCGAACATCCCGGCAAACATGACCGTCATCGCGCGCCGGTTGCCGAGGCTCCTCGCCAGCCAGCCGGCGAAGAAGTTTCCCGCGATGGCGACCACGTTGAGCCAGAAGAACGCGGCCGAGACGGAGCGCGTGGCAATGGCAGGCGCCACGCCCGAGAGCTCGAGCAGCCGGCGCAGGTGCTGGGGATGCCAGAATTGGAAGAGCCACCATCCCGACAGGCTGAGCGCGCAGACCATGGTCGTGTGCAGGGTGAGGGGAGCCACCGCCCCGCGAAACAGGTCCCCAACCGGGGCCTGTACGGCCCCCGCTTTCGCCGCGTGGGTCCAGGCCTCCGACTCCGGGACCTGCCTGCGGATCCAGAACACGAGCAGGGCGGGGGCGACGCCGATCAGGAATACCCACCGCTCCGGCGGCGGGTGCGGCAGGAAGGAGAGCAGCGTCACGAGGCCGGCGGCGAAGATGATCCCCAGGTTTACGGCGGTCTGCAGGATCCCGGTGAGCCAGGGGCGCCAGCTCACGGGCCAGGTCTCCGTGAGGAGGCAGGCTCCGACCGCCCACTCCCCGCCGATGCCGAGGGCCGCGAGGAAGCGGAAGATCATGAGCTGCCACCAGGTCGCGGCCACGGAGCAGAGGCCGGTGCAGAGGGCGTAGGTGAGGATCGTGAACGACAGCGCGCGGCTGCGGCCGATCCTGTCGCCGAGGCGGCCGAAGAACGCGCCGCCGAGCGCCCATCCGACAAGGAAGGCCGCCTGGATGTAGGCGCTCTTCTCCTTTACCGCGGGGTCCGAGCTTCCCCGCGCGCCGAGGAGGTGCACGACAAGCGGCGTCGCCACAAGGGTGTACAGGTGGATCTCGAGGCCATCGAAGAGCCAGCCGAACCAGGCGGCGGCCCCGGACTTCCATTGCCGCGGGGAAATGCCGCCAGGGCTTTCGGCGCTGGCGGTCACTCCGTGCTGCGACTACTTCGTAGAGGCGGCTTCCGCCACCGCAGCCTGCGCCGCCGCGAGGCGGGCGACCGGCACGCGGAACGGGCTGCAGGAGACATAGGTGAGCCCGATCCGGTGGCAGAACTTCACCGAGTCCGGGTCGCCGCCATGCTCGCCGCAGATGCCGAGCTTGATCCCCGGGCGGGTCTTCGAGCCCTTCTCGATGGCGATCTTCATGAGCTGGCCCACGCCGGTCTGGTCGACAGAGGCGAACGGGTTCTTCTTCATGATCTCTGACTCCTGGTAGGCGCCGAGGAACGAGCCCGAGTCGTCGCGGGACATGCCGAGGCAGGTCTGCGTCAGGTCGTTCGTGCCGAAGCTGAAGAACTCGGCCGTCTCGGCGATCTCATCAGCCGTCAGGGCGCCGCGCGGGATCTCGATCATCGTGCCGACGGAATAGGAGATCTTTGTCTTCTTCTCCGCCTGGACGGCGCGGGCGACCTCGTGGACCACCGCGACCTGGAGGTCGAGCTCGCGCTTGAATCCGACGAGCGGGATCATGATCTCCGGCTTGGCCTTGAAGCCCTGCTTGTTGGCGTCGGCGGCGGCCTCGAACACGGCGCGCGCCTGCATGGCCGTGATCTCGGGGTACTTGATGCCGAGGCGGCAGCCGCGGAACCCGAGCATCGGGTTGAACTCATGGAGCTCGTGCACGCGCTGCGTGATCTTGTCCGTCGAGATGTTGAGCTTCTTGGCCAGGTCTGCCTGCGACTCGGGTGTGTTCGGGAGGAACTCGTGGAGCGGCGGGTCGAGGAAGCGGATCGTGGCCGGGAATCCCTTCAGCGCCTTGAAGATGCCGAAGAAGTCCGCGCGCTGGTAGGGCAGGAGCTTGGCGAGGGCGGCCTCGCGGTCGGCGAGGGTGCCGGCGAGGATCATCTCCCGCATCGCGTCGATGCGGTCGCCCTCGAAGAACATGTGCTCCGTGCGGGTCAGGCCGATGCCGACGGCGCCGAAGGCGATGGCGTTCTGCGTCTGCTCGGGCGTGTCCGCGTTCGTGCGCACCGACATGCGGGTGGCCTGCGCGCACCACTTCATGAGCTGGTTGTAGTTCTTGAACTTCTCGGTCGCCTGGGCGGCCTTGTCCCCGTGGATGAGGCCGGCGACGATCTCCGAGGGGGCCGTCTTGATCTGGCCGGCGTAGACGACGCCGAGCGTCCCGTCGATGGACAGGAAGTCGCCCTCGTTGAAGGTCTGCCCGGAGACGGACACCGTCTTCTTGTCGTAGTCGACCTGGAGGGACGAGGCGCCGCACACGCAGACCTTGCCCATCTGGCGGGCGACAAGGGCTGCGTGGGAGGAGACGCCCCCGCGCGCGGTCAGGATGCCCTCGGCGGCGATCATGCCGCGAAGGTCCTCGGGCGACGTCTCGACGCGGACCAGCAGGGCCTTCTCGCCCTTCTGCTCGGCGGCGACGGCGCGGTCGGCGTTGAAGTAGATCTTGCCGGTGGCGGCACCGGGGCCGGCGGGAAGGCCGCTCGCGATGACCTTGGCCTTCTTGACCTCGGCCAGGTCGAACACGGGCGCCAGCAACTGCTCAAGCTGGTCGGCCGGGTTGCGCATGATGGCGGTCCTCCAGTCGATGAGCTTCTCCTTGACCATATCGATCGAGAACTTGAGCGCGGCCATGGCCGTGCGCTTGCCGTTCCGGGTCTGGAGCATGAAGAGCTTTCCCTCCTGTATCGTGAACTCGATGTCCTGGACGTCCTTGAAGTGGTGCTCGAGGATCGAGCGCACCTTCAGGAGCTCGGCATACGACTTGGGCATCTCGTCCTTCAGACGGAGGACAGGCTCGGGGGTGCGGACGCCGGCGACGACGTCCTCGCCCTGGGCGTTGATGAGGAACTCGCCGTAGAACTCGTTCGTGCCGTTCGCCGGGTTCCGCGTGAACGCGACGCCCGAGCCCGAGGAATCGCCGGTGTTGCCGTAGACCATCGCCTGGACGTTGACGGCGGTGCCCCACTCGGTCGGGATGTTGTACTTGCGGCGGTAAACGATCGCGCGGTCGTTCATCCAGGAGCCGAAGACGGCGCCCGAGGCACCGCGAAGCTGGTCCCAGGGATCATTGGGGAACACCTTGCCGGTGCGCTCCTGGACCAGGGCCTTGAAGCGCTTGACGAGCTCGCGCTGGTCGTCGGCCGTCAACTTCGAGTCCTCGATGTTCGTGTGGTACTTCTCGTGCTTGTAGCCCTCGATCACGGTCTCGAACGGCTCGTGGTCCTCGCCCTCCTTCTTCTGCACGCCGAGGACGACGTCGCCGTACATCTGGATG
>Ga0302326_10019413_pt1 | contig 14035 bp, 10 predicted proteins | sample Palsa_T0_3_FD_202264 | JGI IMG/M metagenome (GOLD analysis project Ga0302326, IMG submission 202264) | Peat permafrost microbial communities from Stordalen Mire near Abisko, Sweden - Palsa_T0_3 | ecosystem: Environmental > Terrestrial > Soil > Palsa > Peat permafrost | place: Sweden: Abisko... | reverse complement strand
GACGACGAGCCTCACCACGACCACGAGCACGAGGAAGCGCCGCCCGAACCCCTGGAAAGCCGCGGATACGATGAGCAGCCGGAGGCCGCGACGGCGCTCTCCGGCGGAGCCGGCGATGGTGGGGGCCATCATGAGTCCGAGGACGAACCGCGCGCCGAACACCCGCGCGAGCCCGAATCCCGCGACGACGGCGGCGCCGAGAACGGTGACGGCGAGGGCGAGGAAGAGGAAATCGTCGAGTCCGTCGGCGGCGCCGACGCCATGGAGGAGGTTCCGGACCGGTCGCCGCGCCACCGGCGCCAGTATAAGATCCAGGAGGTGATCAAGCGCCGCCAGGTGATGCTGGTCCAGGTGGTCAAGGAGGAGCGCGGCACCAAGGGTGCGGCGCTCACGACCTATCTGTCGCTCGCCGGCCGCTATTCCGTGCTGATGCCCAATACCGCCCGCGGCGGCGGCATCAGTCGCAAGATCACCGCCATCCAGGACCGCAAGCGTCTCAAGGAGATCGCCGGGGAACTGGAAGTGCCGGAGGGCATGGGCGTCATCCTGCGCACCGCCGGCGCCGCGCGCACCAAGACCGAGATCAAGCGCGATTTCGAGTATCTGTTGCGGGCGTGGGAAACCGTGCGCGATCTCACCTTGAAGTCGACCGCCCCGACCCTCGTCTATGAGGAAGGCTCGCTGGTCAAACGCTCGATCCGCGACCTCTACAACAAGGACATCGACGAGGTGATCGTGGCCGGCGAAGCCGCCTATCGCGACGCCCGTGACTTCATGCGCATGCTCATGCCGAGCCATGCCAAGAACGTGAAGGCGTACCACGACAACCAACCGGTGCTCGCCCGCTACGGCATCGAGAGCCAGCTCGACGCCATGTTTTCGCCGGTGGTGCAGCTGCGCTCCGGCGGCTACATCGTGCTCAACCAGACCGAGGCGCTGGTGGCGATCGACGTCAATTCCGGGCGCGCCACCCGCGAGCACCATATCGAGGACACCGCCCTCAAGACCAATCTCGAAGCGTCCGAGGAGATCGCCCGCCAGTTGCGGTTGCGCGACCTCGCCGGGCTGATCGTCATCGACTTCATCGACATGGACGAGAAGCGCAACAACCGGTCGGTGGAGCGGCGGCTCAAGGAATGCCTCAAGAACGACCGCGCCCGCATCCAGGTCGGCCGCATCTCCCATTTCGGCCTGTTGGAAATGTCGCGGCAGCGCATCCGCACCAGCGTGCTCGAAAGCTCGACGGACAAGTGCCCCCATTGCGGCGGCACCGGCCATGTACGCTCGGTGTCGTCGGTGGCGCTGCAATGCCTGCGGATGATCGAGGAATCGTTGCAGCGCGGCGCGACCCACAATCTCACCGTGCGCACCCGCTCCGAGATCGCACTCTACGTCCTCAACCACAAGCGCACCCACCTGCATGAGCTGGAAAAGCGCTACCAGATCACGATCACCGTGAGCGCCGATGGCGGGATCAGCGGGCAGCAGCCTTTCGTGGTCGAAAAGGGCGAGCAGGTCCACAGCCTGGAGCAGGCGCGCGCGCTCGCCGCGCAGTCGACCAGCACCGCGGTCATCGCGCCGCCCGAGGACGATTTCATCGAAGAGCCGATCGAAGAAGAGGCCGAGGCCGAGGCCGAGACGGTGGAGGCGGACGAGGAGGCCGGCAGCTTCGAGGACGAGGCCGGCGAGGCCGGCGAGCACGCGGAATCCGCCGAATCGGCCGAGCGCGGTGAAAACGGCGACGGCACCCGGCGCCGGCGACGGCGCCGCCGGCGCGGCGGCCGCCGCGACGGATTGCCGAGGCAAGAAGGGGGCAGCCCCGAGGCCATCGAGGCCGCCCCGGAGGCGGGCGAAGACGACGAACCGGGTGAAGCGGATGAGGGGGAGGCTGCCGCGGCGGAGGGCGCTCCCCCTGCCGTTCCCGGCCAAAGCCAAGGAAATGGCGACGGCGAGCGACGACGGCGGCGGCGCGGCCGCCGCGGCGGCCGGCGCAATCGCCGCGAGGAAGGGGAAGGCGGAATAACGCCACCCGAATATGGCGTCACAGCCATCGACGAGGAAGTGATGACCGCGGTCGCCGATTTCGGCGGCCCGCCCGTCGAGCAGGTTCCCCACGAGGTCGGCGACTATTCCCCGGCGCATGCGGAAGCGCCGCATGCCGGCGCGCGTGCGCCAGCACCGGTGCACGCCGAAGCTTCGCCGCCGGCGCAGCCGGCTCGTTCTGCTCCCGTTGCCGCACCCTCCCCTGCCGCTGCCCCGGCCGCCGGCGAACCGCCTCCCGCCAAGGAGCCGCCGCGCCGCCGTTCGACCGTGCGCGAGCCGGCGCCCTTCGCGATCGGCGGCGCATCGCCGCCGCCCCAGCCGCCAACACCAGCTCCGGCTCCGGTGGCGGCCGAACCGGTGCCGGCCACCGCGGAGGCGGGTCCGGAATCCGCCGCGCCGCGCCGGGCCGGCTGGTGGGCAAAGCGCATTTTCGGCGAGAAGGGATGACCTCCTCGCCGTAAAGCCCGGATGGCGCGGCCGGTGCCGCGATCGTGCCGACCGTAAAGATCGCAGGCGGCGCGACCAGGCGGGCCGCGCGGCTCGATGAGCAGGCGCCGTCTGCAAGCCTTGCCACCGCGCCGCCAAGGCCTCCGGCCCTGGCATCCGTCCGGTCGCTGCTTATCTTACCTCGTCGGCGCCGTATTCATCGCGCCTGGGCGTTCGCCCCGATCGACGTTGGGTTCAACCAGGCAGCGAGTTGCGTGATGGATACGGCTTCGCAGAGCCCACGCTCCTCACATCCCTCCGGGGATGCGGGGCACGGCCACACCGGCGAGATCGCGGGGAGCGAGGCGGCGATCGACCCCGTCTGCGGCATGACCGTCGATCCGCATAAGACGCCGCATCGTCACGACCATCGGCACCGCACCTATTATTTCTGCTCCGCCGGCTGCCGCAGCAAGTTCGCAGCCGATCCGGCAAAATATCTCGCCAAGCAGGCGGCTGCCGCGGAGCCGCCGGCCGGGGCGATCTACACCTGTCCGATGCATCCCCAGATCCGCCAGGCCGGTCCCGGCAACTGCCCCATCTGCGGCATGGCGCTGGAGCCGGAGGTAGCGACCGGCGACCACGGACCCAATCACGAACTCATCGACATGACGCGGCGCCTGTGGATTGGCCTTGCGCTCGCCATCCCGGTGGTGGCGCTGGAGATGGGCGGGCATCTCATCAACCTGCACATGCTGGTGGAACCCACGGTTTCCAACTGGATCCAGTTGGTCCTGGCGACGCCGGTCGTGCTGTGGGCGGGCTGGCCGTTCTTCGTGCGGGGCTGGCAATCGCTGGTGAGCCGCAACCTCAACATGTTCACGCTGGTCGCTATGGGCACCGGTGTGGCCTGGCTCTACAGCCTTTTCGCGACCCTCGTGCCAGGCGCATTTCCGACGGCGTTCCGCGGGCCCGATGGCGCCGTCGCCGTGTACTTCGAAGCCGCCGCCGTCATCACTGTGCTGGTGCTGCTCGGCCAGGTCCTGGAGCTGCGCGCGCGCGAGCAGACGTCCGGGGCGATCCGGGCGCTGCTCGATCTCGCCCCGAAGACCGCCCGCCGGGTCCGCGCCGACGGCAGCGACGAGGACGTCCCGCTCGATACCGTCGTCGTCGGGGATCGCCTGCGGGTGCGGCCCGGCGAGAAGGTCCCGGTCGACGGCGTGCTGCTGGAAGGACGCTCCTCGCTCGATGAATCCATGGTGACCGGCGAGTCCATGCCCGTGACCAAGGAGGCCGGCGCCGAGCTCATCGGCGGCACCATCAACCAGACCGGCGGTTTCGTCATGCGCGCCGACAAGGTCGGCCGCGACACCATGCTCGCCCAGATCGTCCAGATGGTCGCTACGGCCCAGAGGTCGCGCGCGCCGATCCAGCGGCTCGCCGATCAGGTGGCCGGTTGGTTCGTGCCCGCAGTGATCCTCGTCGCCGTGCTGGCTTTCATCGCATGGGCGGTCTGGGGCCCGGAGCCGCGACTGGCGTTCGGCCTGGTCGCGGCAGTGGCGGTCCTGATCATCGCATGCCCCTGCGCGCTCGGCCTCGCAACGCCCATGTCGATCATGGTCGGCGTCGGCCGCGGAGCCCAGGCCGGCGTTCTCATCAAGAACGCGGAAGCGCTGGAGCGGATGGAGAAGATCGATACCCTCGTGGTGGACAAGACGGGCACGCTGACCGAAGGCAAGCCGAAGGTCGTGGCGGTGGTTGCCGCCGGGGGCTTCGACGAAAACGAAGTGCTGCGGCTCGCGGCCGGCGTCGAGCGGGCGAGCGAGCATCCGCTGGCCCGCGCCATCGTCGACGCCGCCGGCGAACGCAACATTGCCGTTCCCGCGGCGACCGGGTTCGACTCTCCCACCGGCAAGGGCGTCATCGGGATGGTCGAGGGCCGGCGGATCGTCCTAGGCAACGCGAAGATTTTCGCGGAAGCCGGGATCTCGACGGCGGCGCTCGAATCCGAAGCGGAACGATTGCGCGGCGACGGCGCGACGGCGGTTTTTCTCGCCATCGACGGAAAGACCGCGGGGGTCATCGCGATTGCCGATCCGGTGAAGCCGACGACGCCGGCGGCGCTGCGCGCGCTCGCCGACGCAGGCGTGCGCGTCGTCATGCTGACCGGCGACAACAAAACCACCGCGCAGGCGGTGGCGCGCCGGCTCGGCATCGCCGAGGTCGAGGCGGAAGTGCTGCCCGACCGCAAGAGCGCGGTGATCGAGAAATTGCGCCGCGACGGCCGCGTGGTCGCCATGGCGGGCGATGGCGTCAACGACGCCCCGGCGCTCGCCGCGGCCGACGTCGGTATCGCGATGGGTACCGGCGCCGATGTCGCGATCGAAAGCGCGGGGGTGACGCTGCTCGGCGGCGACCTTACCGGCATCGTGCGGGCGCGCCGGCTCTCCGCCGCCACCATGAGCAACATCCGGCAGAACTTGTTCTTCGCCTTCGTCTACAACGCGGCCGGCGTGCCCATCGCCGCAGGCGTGCTGTATCCCGCGTTCGGCATCCTGCTGTCGCCGATCATCGCCGCCGCCGCCATGTCGCTTTCCTCGGTCAGCGTCGTCGCCAATGCGTTGCGCCTGAGGTACACGCGGCTGTAGTTCGTGGGCAACCGTCGCAGCCTGGATGGAGCTGCGCTTCGTCCGGGCTACTCGTTACCGCTGGCGTTTCCGCGATTCGATCATACATGAGTTTGGTCGAATGCCGTCCGACCCTGGGAAATGGCCATGACCGATAGGACGATCGAGCTCGACGAGCATCGCGGCATGGCAGCGCAGAAGGCGACGGACCTTCGCCGCTTGCTGGCAGACGTCGAAGCCAACGAGGCAGCGCTGCGTGTGCGGCAGGAAGAACTCGAAACCCATCTGATCGCCGCACCGGCGGCGAATTGGCAGGAGGCCGCGGAGAAGGCACGCTATCTTCTCAACCTCTTTGCTGGTACATTGTGGGCGCAGGATCCGCGCAGACAGACGCTCATCGCTGCCGTGCTCGCTGATTTCCAGCGGCTCTCGGTCGAGCCTTAGTGGTGGCCGTCACGCCACCACCGGCCGCCGCAGCCCCAGACAATCGCATTCGCGCCGCTTGCAGCGGCTCCGATGCGGACGATTTGGCGGGCAACATGTCGGCTCCAACAAGGTACCGGGATCATGGCGCTTAATTTCCCCAATCGAAGCCGCTCCTACGATGCGACGCGGCGGGCCGTGCGGTTTTGGGGCCATGACGGCCCGATGGAGGCCGCATTTTTCGTGAACGAAGATGCGCTGCGGCGGATCCAGCCGGGCATCGGAGGCGACGAGGCAGGACTTCTCGGTGCGTTCGATTCGCACCGCGAACTGATACACGCAACCGCCGTGAAAATTTACACGCGCGCCCGCAAGGGCTCCTACGAGTTGATCCCGACCGATTTCTGATGGTGTCAGGCCGGCGGCCTCGGCTGCGCATGCCCTCTTCACCATCCCGCGCGGTGTGCGGAATTGGCCTTGTGATGGCGCCGGATTTCCGTCACAAAGATAGATGTCCCGCTGAGCCGCTCTCGCTCGTCGCGACCATCCGTTCCGGGTCCCGATGCTCCCGGTCTATCGATGCGACGACGATCGCATCCGGAACTGCTCGGACAAAGGAACGCCATGCGCATATATGTATTCAAATCCGCATCGACGGAGCGTCTGCGCGCGTTCGCCAGCGATCCCGATATCAACAACCTGCCGCGGCAACACGGTCCCTGGGTGATTACCGGGGCGATCGCGCCGGGCGGCACACCGCCTCACAAGTTCTCCCGCGAAGCCATCGAAAAGGCGATCACGGCGTCGGGATTTCAGCTGTGGCGGCTGCGCGAAAACGCCGACGCCCCGACCTAAAAATTGGTCCGCGAATTAACGCTTCAATTCACGTGACCGAAAGGTTCGTGCTCCCTCCCCCGCAAGCGGGAGAGGGGACTTGCGCCGCTGTTCAGCCCTGAAAACCTTACGTCTGGCGCGGGGGCCCGCCGGCGCCTGAAAACGGGCCGCCGCGCCCGGGCGGCCTACCGGCCTCCAGCTTCTTGCCGCGCGGAGCCGGAAGAAGCCCTTCGCGCTGGGCCTTCTTGCGGGCGAGCTTGCGCGCCCGGCGCAGCGCTTCGTTCTGCTCCCGGGCCGATCTTTCCGACGGCTTCTCGTAGAACCTCCTGCGCTTCATCTCGCGAAACACGCCTTCGCGCTGCATCTTCTTCTTGAGCACCCGAAGCGCCTGGTCGATGTTGTTGTCGCGGACCAATACCTGCAAGTAATATTCCCTTCATACGTCGGTAGAGCGGATTGAAAGCGCGTCTGTCCACATGACATCGCGTCGGCGGCGTGCGCGACGACATCGCCGGTGATCTCGTCGGGAACGACCGCTTTAACTTCAGGGCAGCGATTGCGGGCGGGCTCAGCCACAAGCCCTGCGCGCCGGGGCATGGCGAAGTTGTCCTCATCATGCGCCGATCCCGCACGAATAGCCACATATTTATTTGAAGCGCCCGAATGCCACTCGGGAATTTCGCAATGGCGTAGCGCTTTATCTGCTATGCTGATGTCATGGCGCAGTTTATATGAGGCGCGCTTGCCCCGCGTGGTTTTGCTACATACATCCATTGCGACGACGCGGCTGCGCCATTCGAAGCGTCGGGATTATCCGGCGACTGCTTGCTGAATCGCTGATCTCCGCTGCTCGAGACGCGGCACTGAGTTTTATCTTGCGTTGCGAGGCCGCGGAGCGAAGCCTTGCTCGCCCACGGAGACGGTCTTTGGCGTGAACGCATTCGCGGCGTACACGCCGCAACAGGGGTTGCTCGCATTCCTTCCATGAATCCCAGGGACATCATGCGGCCCAGCGCTCAGGCTGCCGGCTGCGGCCGAGCGGAGCGCGGGCCCGGCTATCCGAAACGGGCAATGGCGTTCGAACGTCCGGCCCCTGCGCTCGGCGGAGTGCGGGAATGAGCAAAGCGCCCAGCTCGAAGACCACGCTCTATTGTTCGTTCTGCGGCAAGAGCCAGCACGAGGTGCGCAAGCTCATCGCAGGACCCGCGGTATTCGTCTGCGACGAATGCGTCGAGCTGTGCATGGACATCATCCGCGAGGAGCACAAGTCCTCGCTGGCGAAGTCGGGCGACGGTATCCAGACACCCAAGCAGATCTGCACCATTCTCGACGACTACGTCATCGGACAGGATCACGCCAAGAAGGTGCTCTCGGTCGCCGTCCACAATCACTACAAGCGCCTCCACCACCAGACCAAGCACAGCGACGTCGAGCTCACCAAGTCGAACATCATGCTGATCGGCCCAACCGGGTCGGGCAAGACGCTGCTGGCGCAGACGCTGGCGCGCATCCTCGACGTGCCCTTCACCATGGCCGATGCGACCACCCTGACCGAAGCCGGCTATGTCGGCGAGGACGTCGAGAACATCATCCTCAAGCTGCTGCAGGCGGCCGATTTCAACATCGAACGCGCCCAGCGCGGCATCGTCTATATCGACGAGATCGACAAGATCAGCCGCAAGTCGGACAGCATGTCGCTCACCCGCGACGTATCCGGCGAGGGCGTGCAGCAGGCGCTGCTCAAGATCATGGAAGGCACCGTCGCCTCGGTGCCTCCCCACGGCGGCCGCAAGCATCCCCAGCAGGAGTTCCTCCAAGTCGACACCACCGATATCCTGTTCATCTGCGGGGGCGCCTTCACCGGCCTGGAAAAGATCATCTCTTCACGCGGGCGCGCCACCTCGATCGGTTTCGGCGCGCAGGTATTGGCACCCGACGACCGCCGCTCCGGCGAGCTGTTCCGCGACGTCGAGCCGGCCGATCTGATGAAATACGGCCTGATCCCCGAATTCGTCGGCCGCCTGCCGGTGGTGGCGACGCTCGGCGACCTCGACGAGCCGGCGCTCAAGCGCATCCTGACCGAACCGAAGAACGCCCTGGTCAAGCAGTACCGACGGCTGTTCGAGATGGAGAGCATCGAGCTGAGCCTCGCCGAAGATGCGCTGGGCGCCATCGCCCGCAGGGCGATGGAGCGCAAGACCGGCGCGCGCGGCCTGCGCTCGATCATGGAGACCATCCTGCTCGACACCATGTTCGATCTGCCGAGCCTCGAAGGCGTCGACAAGGTGGTGATCTCCAAGCAGGTCGTCGACGGCATTTCGCCGCCGCTCTACATCTATGCCGACTGTCCGGATCGTCTCGGCGACGCCGATGCGATTGCCTGAGTCCGGCACGGAGATACGCAATGACGGGAACCAGCAAAGTGACGCCCCTCGATCGGCGCCGCCGTGACGAGGACGGCTTCGGCGACGCCGCGGCCCGCCGCCGGCGCATGAACTTCAACATCGGCGGCGTCCTCGCGCTGCTCGCCTTCGCCGTGATCTTCATCGCCTTCTTCTCGCTGTTCACGGTGCCGCAGACCAGCCAGGCGCTGGTGGTCCGCCTCGGCGATCCCGTCCGCACCGTTTCGGAGCCGGGCCTGCACATGAAGATGCCGTTCGTCGACAACGTGATCTATGTCGACAATCGGATTCTGGACCTGGATAGCGCCCCAGAGGAAATCATCGCGTCCGACCAGAAGCGCCTCGTCGTCGAAGCGTTCGCGCGCTATCGCATCCGCAATCCGCTGCGCTTCTACCAGACCGTCGGAACCATCGACGGCGCCAATGCCCGTCTGTCGCCGCTGCTGAACGCGGCGCTGCGGCGCGTGCTCGGCGACGTGACGCTGACCCAGGTGGTGCGCGACGATCGTGCCGCGCTGATGGGGCGCGTGCGCGGCCAGCTCGATGCCGAAGCGCAGGCCTTCGGCATCGAGGTCGTCGATGTCCGGATCAGCAGCGCCAATCTTCCCACCCAGAACAGCCAGGCGGTCTATCAGCGCATGCAGACCGAACGGCAGCGCGAGGCGGCCGAGTTCCGCGCCCAGGGCAGCCAGAAGAGCCAGGAGATCCGCGCCCGTGCCGACCGCGACGTCACCGTGCTGGTCGCGGACGCGACGCAGCAGGGCGAGCAGGCCCGCGGCGACGGCGACGCAACCCGCGCTCGAATTTTCGCGGAAGCTTACGGCAAGGACCCGGAGTTCTACGCGTTTTATCGTTCCATGCAGGCCTACGAAGCGGCGCTACAGCCCAACAACACGCGGATAGTGATGGCGCCGGACTCCCGCTTCTTCCGCTTTTTCGGCGGGCCAACGGCTGCGCCGCCCGCGAAATAGGGCATCGCTCCTTGCTCACGCGGATTGCGCGCCACAGACTGTCATCATCGACAACGGACCAGTATTTCCGGAAAGCCCCCGTCGCCGTTCAAGCACATACACGGCGGGGCAGCCAATGACCCGAAGCGTCAATTTGGTGCGAGACTTCGTTGCAACGCAGCACGTCGGCTTCCATCGCTGGCGGGCAGGAGCACGGCCGGACCATTCCGTTAAGCGATATTGGTTTGTGGCTCATTTGCCCGCGTTCAGACTTCATCCCTCGCCACTTCCAATGCACAGGCTACTCGGCTGGTAGTTACCCGCGACGCCGGGGGCGCGGGTCAGTAAATAACAGAAGGAAAATAAGCGCCCTTCGGCTCCTGATACGCGCCAATCGTCATAAGCGTCAGGGGCTTCAGAACTCGAAAGGGCTCGCTAAGGCACCAGCGGAGCAACTCGGATTGTCTCGTCGGCAAGATCATTGAAGACGGCTCCTGACCAGTCGCTGCGGCACCCAAAATGAGGGCCTGCATGTCCTGCTCGGTTTCTGCGACCGCGTGATTGGCCGGCCAAAATGCAGGCATCGTTAGATAACCACGAACGCGGCCGTCACGCTTCACCACAAACGGATTGAGGAACCGTAGTGCATCGCGTAGCTCGCCGCTACGCTCATACCCGTGGACACGCTTGGCGATGATCCCGCAGATGCCGAGATCTGCTTCGGTGAGGCGCCTGACCGTAGCGCCGGTGACCGGCTGTTCCTTGGGCATACCTTGCAATAGGAGCAACGGTTCTCTGACCACAAATCCGAGCGAAGCGTAGAGCGCGATCGAGGCAGTATTGAAGGCATCTTGCACCAGTCGAACGCCAGCCGCACCCCGCGCTCGATCCAGTACGACGGCCATGAGCTGTCGGCCGATGCCGCGACCCTGATCCTCGGGCTCGACTGTGAGGGGACCGACACCGCGGATCGGGTCACGCTCCCAGAGAAAATTCGTTCCGACTACCCTGCCGTCCACCTCTGCGACGATGCCAAAAATGTTCGGATGAGAGGTCAGAACTTTCGCAAACTCCGTCGCTGGCGCCACGGACGGAAAGTCGGGTGCAAATCCGTGGCGATCCGCAACAGTCTTGAAGGCATCATAAATAATGCGGCCGCAAATCCCTGCGTCACTGGGCGTTGCGTTTCTGATTTTAACGGTCATAGGCGAACGACCCGCTTCACTGGGCAGTGACGTTGGACTGAAAAAACAATATGGATTTACAGAAAAAATGTATTGCAAAAATCGGACACCGCAAGCGATGCGTTCAGGGCGCGGCATGCCTCGACTGATGCGTGTCGGAAGAAGGCTTCCGGAGGTTCTCCGACCATGCTGCTAAAGGCATTGGTCAAATGCGCCTGATCGGTGAACCCGCACGCGCCGGCAATCTCGGCCCAGCTGGCGCCGTGCCGCCTTGCTGCGATGGCCCTGCCGATACGGACGACATTGGCGAATTGCTTGGGACCCGCTCCGACGGCGGCTCCGAACCGCCGCAACAGCTGGCGCTCGTGCAGTTCGAGGCGGGAAGCGAGGCGAGCTACAGGGAGCATCGGGTCGCGGCGCAGCCATTGCACAGCCTGTTTCACTACCGGGTCGGGTGACCGCATGTTCAAGTGGCGAAGTAGGAAGGCCTGAACCCGCGCAATTCGCTCAGCGGGACCCATTGCCTCTGCAAGCATTTCCTCCAACAACGATACGTCGGTTGCGCTCAAAATATCACCGATCGCGATGTAGGCGTCGGTGAATTCATGCATTCCGCCTCCCAGGAGCTGACATGCCGCCTCCGGCTTGAGGTGCACCACAACGGCGCCGATCGGTCCTCCCGGACGCAGCCTAGCCGCGCGGGTCTGGACGCCGGTTACGGTTTGCAGGTGATGCCCCGAATTCGCGCGCGCCTGGGATGATGTCGGGCCACGAAAATGAAAGCGCGGGACAGGAGACACGGCGGGCAAGACCATGATCGAGACTGAATTGGCGAAATGTGCGTCAGGAATGTCGATGTCCCAAATCGAGTTGACGACGGCGGCCAGCCCTGGATGAGGGTCGAAAAAGGTAAATTCGGGCATGGAAAAGCCTCGGCCGGCATGCTCTTGCCCAATACTAAAGAGCTACAATCGAAAAATCATCTGTTCGCCGCGGTGCGTGAGGCGGGTTGACCCTAACCAGGTCGCGGGGCTGGCGGCATTCGCCAAACTGAAATTTTATGGAATTCCCGCCGGTTTGGATCACTCAGCCTTAATACCCGCTGCCTTGATTACCGGCCACCACTTCTCAATCTCCGCCTTGTGAAAAGCGCGGAGGGCCTCCGGCGTCTGTTGATCGGGCGGGAAGATTTCTTGGCCGATATCCGCCAACCGTCGGCGTACCGATGTATCAGCCAAGGCTTCCATGACTGCGGTGTTGAGCTTGACGATGATGTTCTTCGGGGTGCCCTTGGGCACCCAAAACGCCTGCCAGAAGGAAAGATAGAACCCCGGTAATCCGGCCTCGTCAACGGTGGGTACTTCGGGCGCCAGAGCTAAGCGGCTTTTCGCCGTGACGGCAAATGCCTTGACGCTCCCCGAACGTACCTGCGGCAGCGACGTGACCGGGGAGTCAAATTCCAAATCGATTTGCCCGGCCATCAAATCCTGCATGATCGGAGCAGCACCGCGGTAGAACACGAACTGATAGTGGGTGTGGGTGGCGTTCTGAAACAAAATGCCAGCTATTTGCCCCGCCCCGCCCACGCCTGTGGTGCCCTGAGACGCCTTGTCTGGGTTTGCCTTCAACCACGCGATCAATTGGGACAAATCGTTCGCCGGCAAAGTTTTCCTTGCAACGATGAGAAACGGATTGCTCGAAAGAAGGCCAACCGGCTCGAAATCCTTCAGTAGGTCATACGGTAGCGCGTAGACTGCCCCGTTCACGACATGCGTGCCCCATTGGCCGATGCCCAGCGTGTAACCGTCGGGAGGTGCATGCGCGACCCGGCCAACTCCGATGTTACCATTGGCGCCTCCCACGTTTTCAATGACGACCGGTTGGCCGAGCGACCCCCGCATGCGCTCGGCCACAATCCGCGCTATGACATCCGTCGATCCACCCGCGGAGAACGGCACCACAATTGTGATGGGGCGCGACGGATAGGTCTGCGCCTTTGCGATGTGCGGCAAGGCCAAAAGCGCGGTTTCGCCCGCGGCCAGATGAAGAAATTGACGGCGCCCAAATTTTGTTGCTTTCACCCGGGCGGCACGCCCCCGCAACATGACCGGAGAATAATCCAAGCGTCGGGATTGCGATGTCGTAAGGGTTTTGGCTTTGGCGCTCACGAGTCCCTCCTTCGTGCCACTGGCGAAGTTGAAACTACACCGATGCCGGAGTGCCCGAAAGGGGGCCAATGGCAGCTCACGGCCATCTCGGACCTCGCGTGATGTCCGACTTGAGTCGGGAATGCGATTCAAAGCGGACGTTCGCCAACGCCTCTGATTTTATGGGTTCACGCTCTAATTTACTCGTCGACTACTGGCGCACGATCGCGGGCGGCTTCCAACTCCCGTTGAGCGCTTCGGGCTTGGGCCAATAGAGCCGCATCACCATGTAGATCGGCCCGTCGGGCGCCGGCAGCCAGTTCGATTCCTTGTCGGCGCCGGGCGAATCCTTCTGGATATAGAGCGTCAGCGAGCCGTCGGGATTCTTCTTGAGGTCCGGCAGCATCGGCGAGTTGATGAGGTAGCGGTTGATCGGATTCTCGATCAGAAGCTGGCTCTTGCCGTCATACATCGTCACCGACCAGAACGCATTGACGGGGGGATAGCCGTCCGCCGGGAACGTGAGCGTGTAGTTGCGCTTGGCGCCATCGAGCTTCTGGCCGTTGGCGTCGGTGATGGCGAGCGGATAGAGCGCCTCGTCGGGGTTATTGCCGAAGATGCCGGCAAGGGCCGCACCCGCGCGCTCCAGCCAGTTGCCGTTGTAGTCGGCACGGTCGCCGAAGCCCGTATAGGTCACCCGCCAGCCGTTGACGCTGGTGCCGAAGGTGTCCTTCTCCTGCTCGATCCGTTCAAACCCGCGCTTGATGCCGAGCCCCACGGCCAGGCGGTCCTGCAGCGACAGCTTCGCGTAGTTGTAGGGCTTGCCCGGGCCGATCCCGATCTCGGCGAACTTCGCCCGCAGCGCCACCTCTTCCGGCACGGGCGGCGTGTAGGTCATCATGGCGTTGAGATAGGCGAAGGCATCGGTCTTGAAGGCGTTGTCGGTGAATTTGGGCCAGTTCGGCTGGGGCAGCGCGGGCGGCGGCGGCTTGCCCAGAA
>Ga0302326_10019412_pt1 | contig 14035 bp, 8 predicted proteins | sample Palsa_T0_3_FD_202264 | JGI IMG/M metagenome (GOLD analysis project Ga0302326, IMG submission 202264) | Peat permafrost microbial communities from Stordalen Mire near Abisko, Sweden - Palsa_T0_3 | ecosystem: Environmental > Terrestrial > Soil > Palsa > Peat permafrost | place: Sweden: Abisko... | reverse complement strand
TGGGCAGCCCACCCCGGCAGCTCATGCGTTTGCCAAGAAGGTGGGCGTTGACGTCGACAAACTCGAAAAGGTCAGCACTCCCAAGGGAGAATACCTGGGCGCTACCGTCACACGAAAAGGCCGCAGCGCCGCCGAGATTCTCGCCGAGGCTCTTCCCAAAGAAATTTCCACGCTCTACTGGCCGAAAAATATGTACTGGCGAAAGCGCGGGGAAGTTTTCGTTCGTCCGGTGCGCTGGCTGGTGGCGATGCTCGATGAGCAGGTTGTGCCGTTGAAATTATTCGGCATTGCCGCCGGCAAAATTTCACGCGGACATCGCATCATTGGCAGCAGCGCGGCCGTCGACATCTCGAAACCCGGCGTCTACGTCGACGCCCTGCGCGCCGCAAGGGTGCTGGGCGCAGCCGAGCGTGAGCAGGTGATCCGCCAGGCGCTCGATGCCGCCACCCGCAGCATCCCTGGAGCCCGCTGGCGCGAGGACAAGCCACTGGTCGCGACGGTCGTCAATCTCACGGAATTTCCCTCGGTCATTCTGGGCAGCTTCGATCCGGAATTTCTCGATCTGCCGGAAGAGGTCCTGGTCACGGTGATGCGCGACCACCAGAAATATTTCGCCATCGACGATGCCAACGGGAAACTGCTGCCCCATTTTTTGGCCGTGCTCAACACCGCTGCCGACTCCGATGGATTGATCCGACACGGCAACGAACGCGTTTTGCGCGCGCGCTTCAACGATGCGCGCTTCTTCTGGCAGACGGACCAGAAACAGACCCTTCGCGAGCGCGTTCATCTGCTGCGTAACGTCACCTTCCAGAAAGATCTTGGCAGCTACTATGACAAGACGATGCGCGTGCAACGCATGGCCAGCTGGCTGGCCGAGACGGTGAAGCAGAGCGGCATGGCGATTCGGCCGGGCGTCGTTCACAAGGCGGCACTGCTGGCGAAAACCGATTTGACTACGGAACTGGTCAAGGAGTTCACCGAGCTGCAGGGAATTGTCGGCGGTCTTTATGCGCGAGTGCAGCCACTCGACGAGGACATGAAGACTGATGTGCAGCAGGAAATTTCACGGGCCATCTACGATCATTACAAGCCCGAGTCGATGGAAGACGACGCGCCCGCGACTGCCGAGGGCGCGGTTCTTTCGATCGCCGATAAGGCCGATTCGATCGCCGGGATGTTTGCGTTGGGTCTAATACCCAGCGGGTCGAAGGATCCGTTCGCGCTGCGCCGTCAGGCCAACGGAATCGTGAAAACAATCGCCGAACATAAACTGCCGCTCCGTCTTTCGGAGATTATGGCCGACGCGCGCGCTAGATATAAAGGTTCCGAAGCGGAAAAGAAGTTCTCGAACGGCGCCTACTCCGAATCGGTGCGCGGCTTCTTCCGCGAGCGCCTCGAGTTTTACCTGAAGGATGCGCGTGGCTACGCGTATGACGTGGTCAGCGCGGTGCTCGCCGTCGATTCCGACGATGTGGTGGACGCCGTCGCTCGCGCCGAGGCAGTAAGCAAAGTGCGCGGTTCGACCGACTTCGAGTCGATCTCGTCAGCCTTCAAGCGTATGAAGAATATACTGCGCCAGGCTAATGAAAAGACGAAGGTTATTGCGATGCGCGTTGATCCACCCAGCCTGCAGCACGAGTCCGAAAAAGAATTATTCGCGCAGATTCAGATCGCGGAGGTTGTCAAGAAACTAGCTGCGGAGCACGAATACGAAGAGGCGCTACGCGAGATCGCGAAGTTGCGTCCGGTGATCGACAGGTTTTTCGACAATGTCATGGTTATGGTTGATGATGAACATCTTCGTGCCAATCGCCTGGCCCTGTTGCAGACCGTGGTCAAGGAATTCTCCACGATCGCGGATTTCTCGGAGATCGTGACCGAAGGCAAGGAATCCGCGAAATAAAATAACCGCTCCGGTCGCGGGGCCCTTTACTGCTCTTTCCTATTGCACTTTTTACTGCACTCGCTGCAGCCGGTTGATCAGTTTCTGCGCCAGATTTTCCTCAGACTCGGACCATAGCAACCGTCCCGTTGCCCCCGCATTTTTTTCCGCCCTGGCGGTGAATTCCACCAGTTTTTGGACGTTGGCGCGGACGTTTCGCTCCGCCTCGGAAGTGAACTCGACTTCTTCGTGCAGAAAGGACGAGTCCAAGCCGAAATCAATCTGAATGTGGCCGGCCTGTTCCGCCGCGCCCTCTTCAAATTCCGTTCCATGCGCGGTCAAACGCACTAACGATGGCTCCAGCACCCATTTCTCCGCGCCCTCGGGAGGAGTCCACAGATCCCAATATGCTTCGAAAACATAGGCATAGTCGTCGTGAAGAAGTTCCGCGATTTCTGCCACGGCTTCTTCCGGCGCTACTCCAGGCTGGAAGCGACGCTCAAGAATCGTGGGCTCGCTCCACGAGACTGGTTGGATTGCGGCGTAGGTGATCCCGTCCCGTGCCGGAGAAAACGGAATTTGCCGAAGCACGCTGACCGTTCGCGTCAGAATCTCGGGCTCATCAAAGCTAGGAAACCACAGACTCAAATAAAGCGAATCGCCCATGGATGTATTCTAAATGGCGAGCGGGAATTCTTTGACGCGATTCCTAGATGCACGGCAGTCGCACCCGTACCTGGCAGCCTTTTGTTCCATTTAGGTTGGACAGTTCAATTGATCCTTGATGCGCTTCCGCTACCTGGCGCGAGAGTGCCAGACCGATGCCGCTTCCGCCGGGCTTGGTGGTATAGAACGGTACAAACGCATTGCTCGGATTGAGGAGTCCGGGCCCGTTGTCGTCGATGGTCAGCACAAGGTTGCGGTCTTCGACCCTCCAACTTAGGGTCACGTCCAGTTGGGAGGTCTGCGCGCCGTCTCCGGCATCGGTGGCAAAGTAGCGAGTTGCGGCAGGCTCAAGAACCGCTTCAACCGCATTGCGAACTAAATTGATCAGCATTTGTTCAATCTGGTCGGGATCCACCATCAACGTCACATCCGGACCTGGAATCATTTTGACCGCCAGCCGGGTTTCTAGGAATACAACCCGTTCCACGATAGGGGCCAGCGCGACCCTCCTGAGTGCGGGAGGCGGCATTTGCGCCAATTGCCGATACGCCTGCAGAAAACGGTTGAGCGACGCGGAACGTGTCTCGATGATTTCCAACCCTCGCTCAAAATCGTGGCGCTGTTCTGAAAGTTCATTTTGCGTCAGGCGGCCGCGAAGGCTTCCTGCGATCGACTTGATGGGGGCAAGAGAGTTGTTGAGTTCGTGTCCCAGTACCCGGATCAGCCGTTGCCATGCGCTGCGCTCCTCTTCCCGAAGCGCGCGGCTTACGTCCGACAAAACAACGAGCGTATGCGGCACACCTTTTTCCCGAAACTTGCTTTGCCGTACCAACCAGCGGGCGCTCGAACTGTTGGCTGGCAGAGCCACCAGCGCCTCACTCGCCGCAGCGAGGCAATCCGCCAGGCCGATCTCGTCGGCAGTACGCCCCAGAAGGCGAACCCCAGCTTGCTGGAGAAGTTTTTCGCCGGCGGGATTCACTACTCGAAGCACACGGTCCGGATCGAATGCAAACAACGGAGCATCGATTTCTTCCACGACGCGGCGCAGCAGAGCCGTCGCTTCGATGGCGCGGATTCGCTGATCGGCAAGCAGATCAGCGAGGACGTTGACTTCAAGCGAAAGCTCTCCCAACGCGTCGTCCGAGGTCGCTCCGCGTGCCCGAAAGGAATAATCCTCTTCGCGAAGCGCGGCCACCACATTGGCCAGTGTCTGCAATGGCCGCACCGTTTGCGCGTGCAAAGCCAGGGCTAACACCCACCAGACAAATAACTCCGCGAACAAGAGCGCCAACTTCGATTCTGTGGACCAGGGGCGCAGCCAGATAAGAATGCCGCTGATCAAAATTCCGGGCAAGGCGACGAGTAGTGAGTAGAGGCTGATGCGATGCTCGTAGTGCATGCGAACCCGGTGGAGGCGAACCCGCTTGCGGCGAACCTTCCGTGGTTCTGCGTGGCCGCCGGTTTGCGGGCTAAAGGCCATACTTTTCCATGCGCCGATAGAGCGCACCCCGGCTCAACCCCAAGGCTTCGGCGGCCTGGCTGATGTTCCCCTGAAAGCGCTGCAGAGCCTTTCGGATCAGGAGCGCCTCCACCGCCTCCAGGCTGAGTTCTTCGAGATTCTGGGCTTGCGGCCGCTGCAGATTCAGGCCGAGATCGGCGGGTTGAATCTCCTGTCCGCGACACATCAGGACGGCACGCTCCAGCGTGTGTTCGAGCTCTCGAACGTTGCCGGGCCAGGAATATTGCGCCATGACCTGCAGTGCGGAAGCATCGAATCCGCCGACTTCGCGACGATAACGGGATGCATAGCGGCGAAGAAAGTGGATGGCGAGCGTCGGAATATCCTCACGGCGCTCGCGCAGCGGAGGCACATGAATCTCCACAGTGTTGAGTCGAAACAGGAGATCCTCACGAAACTGGCCTGAGGAGCATGCGACCTGAAGGTCGGTATTGGTCGCCGAGATCAGCCGCACGTCGATCTTTCTCGACCGCGAGGAGCCCAGCCGCTCGATCTCGCCGGATTCCAGTACGCGTAATAATTTCGCCTGTTGCCTAATCGGCACATTCCCGATTTCGTCCAGAAAGATCGTGCCCCCGTCGGCCAGCTCGAAGCGCCCGATGCGATCGGTCCGCGCGTCGGTGAAGGCGCCCTTCACGTGGCCGAAGAGTTCGCTTTCGAATAGTCCCTCCGCCAAGGCGCCGGTATTCACCGCGACCATCGGGCGTGAAGCGCGCGAAGAAAGAGCATGCAGCGTTTGTGCAACCACTTCCTTGCCACTGCCGTGTTCACCTGTAATAAGGACATTTGCATCGGAGGGACCAACCCGTGCAATCGCCTCCAGGACGGGCTGCATGGACGCCGCCGAGGCGATGAACTCCGGGCGACCCTGCACCTGGAGAAGCCGGTTCTCCGCCGCCAGCCGCTCGGCGCGCTGCAGGGCGCGATGCAATTCAATTTGCGTCCGCAAAATGGCAAGCAGGCGTTCGTTCTCCCACGGCTTTTGGACAAAGTCTCGCGCCCCACGCCGCATGGCTTCCACCGCCAGCTCGACATTGCCCCAGGCGGTCATGACGATGACCGGAAGATTGCTGTCGAGCGCCACGACTTCCGAAAGAAGGTCCAGGCCTTCCTGACCAGAAGTAGTGTCTCGCGTGTAGTTGAGATCGATCAGCAGCGCGTCATAGGAGTTCTCGGCCAAGGCCTGCCTGACTTCGCCGGGAGACTTGGCGCTCTCTACCCGATAGCCCTGGGGATGAAGCAGCAGTTGGAGGGCTTCGAGGATGTGCGGTTGATCGTCCGCCGCTAGAATGCGGGGCGCGCGATTCTCGTGTGGGTGGGAAGGCATGTTGGACGACTCGAGCGAGCGGAGATCATTCTGCGGTTTGGCCGAAGTCGGCATGAGTTATGGAGACGAGGCGGTAACCGTACCGTTAACCGCATCCTCAATCAGCACTCCATTATGTTCCAAAGTTGTGCCGGTGGTGCGGTCAAGTTCGACCTTAGCTTTCTGGTAGGTCGTCATGGCGGTTACCAGGTCGAGTTCGGCCACCGAGAGATCGCGCTGCGCCGTCATGGTCTGGTAGCTTGATCCTGATCCCAGGTCCTGCTCCTTCTTTGTGATTTCGAATGTGCGTTCGGCCAGATCCCTCGCCTTGCGCGCCGAATCAACTCGCGCACGCGACTGTTCGAGAGCATATTGCGCGTTGCGCACTTCAATCCGAATCTGCTTTCTCAACTGCTCCTTGCGCAGACTGGCCTGCCGATACTCCAACTCGGAACGATACTGGTCGGCCTTGGCGACGCGGTTGCGAAACGGAATATTCAGGTTGAATCCTACGAAGTAGTCCGGAGATGAATTATTGAAAGCGTTTTGCCAGCTGCCCCCCAGATCGGTGGGGACCGTGGAGGTGGCCGTGACGTCAGGGGGCACCAATCCGGCGAGACCACTACCGCCATAGAAACCTACCAGCGACAGGCTGGGCAAGAGTGCATTGCGCGCCGCCTTGCGGCTGATCTGCCGGTTCGCCAGATCGACATCGGTCTCCAGCAGTTCGGGACGATTCTGCAGTCCTTCCGCAATCAAGTCGAGAATCGGCTCACTGGTGTTCGCTTCAGTATTGGCAGTCTGCATGCGATCCGTCGGCACAACAGGCATCTCTCCCAGCGTAGGATCGTCGAGGCTCTTGGTCAGCGCGTTTTTCATCAACGATTCCTGGAGCTGAAGGTTGGTCCGCGCCACGGTCAAAGCCTGGTCCTGCCTGGAAACTTCGGCTTCGGCCTTCATCACGTCCATCTCCGGAATGCTCTCCAGTTGCAACTGCTTCCTGGCATTCTCCAGAGTCTGATTGGCAAAGGCGAGAGATTGCTCATTCACGCGCGCCTGCTCATAGGCATTGACCAGGTCCCAATAAATATTCTCGATCTGCGTGACCGTGGCAATCACCTGGTCTTTGAAGGCGATGTCGGAGATCTTTTTGTTGTTCCTGGCTATGCGCAAGTAGCGCAGGTTCGGGCCAAAGCCAAATCCTGCAAGAAGCTGCTGCTGGAACGTGAAGCGATAGTAAGAATTCAAAGCCGGCGACAGGAAGATTTCCGGGCTGTTGGTGGTCTGGCGATTGTTATTGAACTCGAAAGACACCGTGGTCCCGCTGGAAAAGGCCTGCGAGTAGAGGGCATTCACTTGTACCGTATTCAGCTGCAGCGACGGGACGCCGTAGAGCACCTCACTCGACTGCGGCAAAGTCAGGTGCTCGAGTCCCGTGTTCACAGTCAGGGTCGGATCGTACGATGACACTGGAGTGCCCACGCCCAGAGTGGATTGCACCAGCCCTGACGCGCCGGCACCCGCTCCACCGGCGCCACTTGTCGTGCCACCGGCGCCCGCTCCTGGTGCTCCGGCGCCGTAGCCCCCGATTCCTCCGCCGGGGGTTCCTTGCACCACGCCGGTGTTGACGCCACGAAAGCTTCCGCCCGCCTTGGTGCGGAGCAGATCCGTATCGGCAATCGGCAGGTTGTAGCGGGCGATGGCCAGATCCAGATTGTTTTCCAGCGCGAGGTCGATGGCTTCTTTCATCGAGAGGTAGAGTTTGCCATCCCGAATCAGGCGATCGAGACGCGGTGAATTTGTCAGCACCGGCTCCGCCACTTCCTCAGCCATGTACGGGCTGAGTGGATTGTGGGATTGGGGCATTTGCAATGCAGGCGGAGTGTGCACCTGGGCTTGCGCCATGGCCGGTATGAGAACGAATAGCGCTGCCATTAGCGCAATGTCAAAGAACTTGTTTCGGAAACACGTTCTCATCGATTCACCGCCACGCCGCTGGGCTCCATTTGTAAATTCGGATTTGCCGTATCGCCAACCAGCCAGCCGTCGCGCAACTGGATGGTGCGAGTTCCGTAGCCGGCGTTTGTTTCCGAGTGGGTGACCTGGACGATTGTTGTTCCCTGTTGATTCAATTCCCGGAAGAGCTCCATGATCTCCTTGGCTTGGCTGGAATGCAGATTGCCGGTCGGCTCATCGGCGAGCAGCAATGCAGGCTTGTGGATCACCGCGCGCGCGATCCCGACCAACTGCTGTTGGCCGCCGGAAAGCTGGCTGGGAAAAAGATCCTTCTTGGCGACAATCTGGAATTGATCAAGCGTGTCCGCCACCAGGCTTTGCCGCTGGCTGCGCGGAATGTCTTTGTAGGACAGCGGCAGGTCGATGTTCTCCTGTACCGTGAGATCGTCGAGCAGGTGATAGCTCTGAAAAACGACGCCGACATTTTTCTTCGCCAACTCGGCGCGTTCCTTACGCTTCATGGTGTGCGCGGCCTGCTCGCGGAACCAATACTCGCCCTGCCACTGGTCGTCCAGGAAAGCGAGGACATTCAACAGGGAGGATTTGCCCGCGCCCGACGGCCCCATCACGGTGATGAACTCGCCTTGCTGAATTTTCAGATTGATGCGCCGCAGAACCCACGTCTGCCCGGCGCCGGTCTTGTAGCTGCGCTCGATATTTTTCAGTTGAATCATTGCACTCCCTGTTTGTCACAAATTCATTTCACTCATACCGCAGCGCGACCATGGGGTCGACCTTGGTGGCGCGGCGCGCCGCGCCGGAATATAACTTGCAACCAGCGCAACCAACGACAAGTCCGAATCTCCTACTCGTAGCGCAGGGCCTTCATTGGTTCCACCCGGGCAGCCCGTCGAGCCGGCAACAGGGCAGAGGCAATCGCGACCACGATCACAAGCATCGTCATCAAGCAGAGCGTCAGCGGGTCACTGCTCGAGATACCGTATAGCTGGCTGCGAGCGGCGCGCATCAGCAGCAGCGAGACTGGCAGCGCAACGGCGATGCTGATTCCTGCCAGCCACAACACCTCGAAGAGCACCATCCTGACCACCGACCCGCGGGTTGCTCCGAGCGCCATGCGAATGCCGATCTCGCTTGTTCTTTGAGTAGTCGAATAGGCCAGCACTCCGTACAGACCCACGGCCGCCATGAGAGCCGCGAGCCCTCCGAAGCCCGAGGCCAGCAAGGCGATTACGCGTTCGGCCGTCAGATTGTTGTCGACTTGCTCGTCCATGGTGCGGAAAGTATCGAGCACCAGGTTGGAGTCCAGGGTTTGCATGGCGCGACGAATCGTACTTTCCGCGCTCTCAGGCTGCGACCAGGTGCGAACATAGAACGTCATGGCATGCGGCTCCGGCACCTGAAGGTAGGGACGGAACATGGTTCGGGTGACGGGTTCTCGAAGGCTGACATGCCTGGCGTCTTTGGCAACGCCGACAATGGCAATGTCGGTTTTTGTTCCCGGGCCGCCGCCGGTGCCAAGATAATGCCCGAGCGCCTGCTGAGGGTCTCCGAAGAAATGGCGTGCCAGGTTCTCGTTGACCACCGCCACTTGCTGCGATCCCGCCGAGTCCTGGTCAGTGAAGGCGCGGCCCGCAAGCAATGGCATCTGCAGGGTCGAGAAGTAGTCCGCGCTGACGTTCGGCTGCTCGACCTGCATGTCCTCTTGCGATTTTTCGGCGTAACCGGCGATGGTGATGTTTCCAGATTCGTTGTCATTCGCCAACTCGGGATCGTTGGTGGCGGCAACGGAACGAACTCCAGGCAGGCCTTTTAATGTTTCGAAGGCTCTCTGGTAGAGCGCAAAGGTGCGAGCCGGCTCATAGCCGGCCATTCTCGGATCGATTTGGAAGGTCAGCAGATGATCGGTGGCGAATCCAGCATTGAGCGATTTGAGATTGTGCAGCGTGCGCACGAACAGGCCGGCGCCCACCAGCAGCATCAGACTCAGCCCGATCTGGAGTGCTACCGTAACTCGACGGAAGCGGAGGGGACTGCTTCTGGCGGTCATCCCTTGTTGTTTCAGGGCCGGCGCCAGATCGGGGCGCCAGAACTGTGCTGCTGGAGCCAGGCTGAAGAGGAGAGTGGCGAACAGCGCCAACGCACAATTGAACAGCATGATCCGCAGATCGGGTTTGGCGGAAAAAGGAAGGTCGCCGGTACCTCCGCTCCATATCATATTAATGAGTACGCCCGAGACTCGCGGCGCCAGCAACATGCCCAACAATCCTCCGGCAACGCCGAGGAGGAGTCCTTCCACGAGCAATTGCTGCACCACCCGCTTGCGCTTTGCCCCGAGCGCGTAGCGCAGTGACATTTCGCGGATGCGCCCCGCGGCACGAACGAGCAGCAGACTTCCCACGTTGGCGCATGCCATGAGCGCCACCAGTCCGACCATGCCCATTACGATCAGCAGGGGCATCTGGACGTTGCTGCGGAGGGGGGAAAATCCCCTGGCGCCGTCGAGAACGAATAAATGCGATTTGGCAACAAAGCGCTCTCGGAAATTGTCCGACGCGCCTTTGATCTCTTTCAGTTCATCGGAGCGGATGGAGGACCACAGAGGGCCGAGGCCTGCCTCCGCTTGTTCGCGGCTGACTCCCGGTTTCATTTTTCCGACTATGTTCAGCCAACTCGAACGGCGGTCCTCGAGATCCTTAGTGCCGGGCATCACTTCAGCTTTCATCGTCATGGGCGCGAACACATCCGGCGTATCGCCCATCACCACGCTGTGAAAGCCGGGCGGCGCCACTCCGACCACCGTGAAAGGATGCCCATTCATCAGGATGCTCTGGTTCAAGATTCCCAGGTCCGTGCCAAAACGGCGCTGCCAATAGCTGAAACTCAGCACCACCACGGGGTTTGCATCCGGCACCAGATCATCCGAGGTAACGAACAAACGTCCCAGAGCCGGCTGCAGGCCGAGAACATCGAAATAATTGCCGGAGACCAGTTCCGCCTCGACCAAATCGGGCTGGTTATGCCACTGCACTCCAACCTGCACCCAATCCGTGGCAATCAGGCCGCTGAAGACGGAGTTGCGGTCACGCAGATCGCGGTACATAGGGTAGGAGAAGTAGAACTTCCCATCCGACCGCGAATCGAGGTGCCCGGTATTGCTGCCGTCGTACTTCAGAATTACGAGACGATCGGCGTCTTTCACGGGAAGGCTGCGCAGCAGGGCTTGATCGAGCAGACTGAAGATTGCCGTGTTGGCGCCGATGCCGAGGGCGAGCGTGAGGATGGCAACCGCCGCAAACCCCGGCGACTTTCGCAACTGGCGCAGAGCGTAGCGGAGATCCTGGAGCAATCCGTTCATGCCTTCTCCTTATTCGTATCGCAGGGCCACCATGGGATCGACAGAGGCCGCTCGGCGGGCCGGCAGATAGTTGGCGAAGAATGCCACCGTGCCGAGCAGCACAGCAACGCCCGCGAAGGTCAGAGGGTCGGTCGCCGTAATCCCAAACAACATCCCTGAGATCAGGCGCGTCATTCCGAGCGAAAGCAAGGTACCGGCGGCGATCCCCATGAGGACGAGCGTCATCCCTTGCCGCACTACGAGCGCGAGGACATCCGGGCGCCGAGCTCCCAACGCCATCCGGATGCCGATTTCTTTGGTGCGTTGCGCGACCGCGTAAGACATGACACCGTAGAGGCCGATGGCTGCAAGCAGCATCGCCACCGCGGCAAAGATGGTGAGCAGCAACATGCTGAATCTTCGCCGTTGAACAGAGTTGGCAATGACTTCCTGCATGGTGCGGACGCTGGCCAGAGGAACGTCCTTGTTTACGCTCCAAACCACGTTCTGCGCGGCGGAAGTCACGCTGGTGGGGTCGGAGGTTGCGCTCCGTATCGCCACGAACATCGAAGGCCATTGCGCCTGGCCGAGCAACTGGTAGACCTCGGAGCGGGGATCCGTATCGAGCCCGACGTGCCGCACATTCCCGACGACGCCTATGATCAGCAGCGTTAAATTGTCCGGGCCGAACTTGGTCAGCTGTTTGCCAATCGGATCCTGTCCAGGAAAAACGGTACGCGCGAGGGCCTCATTGACGACCGCTACATTAAGCGAGCCGGCGAGATCGCTCTCGCTGAATCTGCGCCCCTTCAGTAGCGGAATCCCCATCGTACGGAAGTAGTCGGGAGTGCTGACGCGAACGTCCGCGCTATATTCGTTTTCGATTCCGGGAGATTTGAAGGTGCGTGTACTGTTGCCTCCAGCCAACGGCAGCCTGCTGACAGCGCCAGCAACCTGCACGCCTGGCAAGGCCTGAAGCCGTTGCAGGACTTGTTGGTAAAAGGCAAGCTGGTGAGCAGGATCGGTGGAGGACGGAAGCGCGAGGTTGAACGTCAAGAGATGATCTGGATCGAAGCCAGGACTGACATCCATGAGTCGCGCGAAACTCTTGACCAGCAGGCCCGCTCCGACCAGCAGAACCAGCGAGAGTCCGACTTCGGCGATCACCAGCGCGGAACGAGTTCGTCCGTGGTTCGCTGTGCTCCCGCGCTCACCTTCCTTGAGGAATTCGTTGGGGTTTGACCGCGACGATTGCAAAGCAGGAATCAGGCCAAAAATAACGCCGCAAAGAATGGAAGCCAGAAAACTGAAGGCCAACACTTCCCGGTTGATTCCAATCTGCGTGAACTCACGGATATCCGGTGGACTCAATGCCAACAATGACGGAACAGTTACGATCGCCAGCAAAAGGCCGAGTACTCCTCCCAATAGCGCGAGCAGAACGCTTTCCGTAAGCAACTGGCGCAGCAAGCGGCGGCGGCTGGCTCCCAGCGTCGTTCGTATCGAAATTTCCCTGGCTCGCGCCGTGGCCCGTGCCAGAAGAAGGTTTGCCACGTTCGCGCAGCCGATCAGAAGCACGACAACTACCGCCGCCAGCAAGACCAGCAGAACCGGACGGATATCACCGACGACATATTCATGCAGGGGCAGAAATGTTATTCCGGTCTTCTCGTTCGCATCCGGATACTGCGTTTCCAGGCGACGTCCGATGGTATCGAGTTCTGCGCGTGCCTGTTGCGCCGTCACTCCCCGGTTCAACCGCGCCCAGACGTCGATATAATTTCTGTCCCTGAACTGGCGTGGATCTTTATCAGGCGACAGAGGATGGGTAGGCACGCCCCAGGGAGAGGGCAGCCACAGCTCGCCATCTTCGTCCGGAGAAAAGTTCGGCGGCATCACGCCGACAACGGTGTACTGCTCGCTGTTGAGCCGTATGGTCCGCCCAACAATTGCGCGATCAGCGGCAAAGTAGCGCTGCCACAGGCCATAGCCAAGCACCACGACGTGATCGTTACCGGGCTGCGCGTCGCTCGGCTCCAAACCTCGCCCGAGGATCGGATTCACTCCGAACAAAGAAAAGAAACTGGGCGTCGCCATCGTGCCTTTGACCCGCTCCGGGCGATCTCCCGCCGACAGACTTCCTTGCCATCCGCGAGATGCTGCCATCTCGGCGAAGGCCGGATTTTGCGAGAGCTGGTTTTGTGACACCCAATCCAGATAATTGGCAGGAGATGCGTCGTCGGTCGATATGCCCTGATACGTCTGTGAGACTGTTACAAGGCGATCCGAATCCGGATAGGGAAGCGGATGCAATAACACCTGATCGACCACACTGAAAACCGCGGTGTTGGCGCCAATGCCAAGCGCGAGGGTGATTACCGCAACCACGGCGAACCCAGGGCTCTTGCGAAGCTGGCGCAAAGCATAGCGGAGATCCTGCCACAGTCCGGTCATTACTCTCTCCTCACTCGTATCGCAGCGCCACGATCGGATCGACATTGGCGGCGCGCCAGGCTGGCAAAAACGCGGCTGCCGCGCCGACCAGCGCCACGCAGCATGTTGCCAGTACAAAACTCAACGGATCGAAGGGAGATACTTGTGAACCCCGGGCTCTTGCGCAACTGCGCGCAGAGCATAACGGAGATTCTGCATCAGCCCACTCATGCGCTCGTCTCCGCCAGCAGCTTCTTCAGTTCCTCTTCGGCCACAACTTTGCCGTCGAACAAGTGCACTTCGCGCTGCGCGTGCTTGGCGAAGCGCGGATCGTGCGTCACCATGCAGATCGTCGCTCCCTCACGATGCAGGTTCTGCAGGAGTTCCATCACCGCTTCACCGTTGCGCGAATCGAGGTTTCCGGTAGGCTCGTCTGCGAGCAGAATGGACGGCTTGCCGCCCAGCGCGCGCGCTACCGCCACACGTTGCTGCTGACCGCCCGAAAGTTGCGACGGATAATGCCGTACGCGATGCGCCATGCCGACCCGTTCCAGAGCCTCCATCACCCGGCCCTTGCGCTCCGCGGCCGGCATTCTTTGACGGTAGGTTAATGGCAGCTCAACGTTCTCATAGACCGTGAGATCGCCGATCAGGTTGAAACTTTGAAAAATGAACCCGATCTCCTGATTGCGAATGCGCGACCGCTCCGCAAAATCAAGATTCTCGACCGTCTTTCCATTCAGTGAATAGCGCCCGGCGGTCGGCGTATCCAGCAGCCCGATAATGGACAGGAGCGTGGATTTCCCGCAGCCGGAGGGTCCCGACATGGCGACGTACTCTCCTTTAGCTATGGACAGGTGAATGCCGGAGAGCGCATGGGTCTCGATCTCATCGGTGTAGAAGACTTTGGTCAGA
>Ga0302326_10019410_pt1 | contig 14035 bp, 8 predicted proteins | sample Palsa_T0_3_FD_202264 | JGI IMG/M metagenome (GOLD analysis project Ga0302326, IMG submission 202264) | Peat permafrost microbial communities from Stordalen Mire near Abisko, Sweden - Palsa_T0_3 | ecosystem: Environmental > Terrestrial > Soil > Palsa > Peat permafrost | place: Sweden: Abisko... | reverse complement strand
CCGCGCGCCCATCCTCGAGCAGGTTACCAAGGCCAAAGAACTGGCGGAAACCGACGCCATCCTCGCGGCGCTCAATTCGACACGCTGGAATCGCAAGCAAGCCGCGGCCCTGCTGAAAATTGACTATAAGGCCCTGCTCTACAAGATGAAGAGACTGGGCATCGAGAGTAAAGTCACCGCGCTGCCGCTTGAATATTCGGAGACCTCGCAACCCACCGCCATGGCTTAGAAATGCGCCCAAGATCAAATTCGCTGCGAAAACCGACGAAACATCCCATTTCGTGAGATTTCTGGAGAACTTCTCTCCCTCGTGGCACAAATCGGGACCAGGGGATTCCGCGGCGTACTCGAATGGCATTGCGCGCATCGCGGCCGTTCGGAGTCTTGCCTCGTAAAGACCACTTACAACAGAACATCCGGCGGTTTTTGCCGTGATTTTTAGGAGATCTCGCAATCGAAGCATGTTTGGGCAACCGTTTCCATGGGATGGTATCTGAATTGCGAACTCAGTTACTCAGGTGCTGACATAATGAGGCGGTTTAACCGAACACGAGCGTGGTTCCGGGCGGCAAGAATTTTTGTAACTGTACTGTTCTGTTCGATTGCAACGATCGTCTGGCCGGCCGCTGCGCAAACGCAGGAGCCTCCGGCGATTCAACCGCACTCGGGTTTTGAATTGGATTCTATATCTGCCTATACGGCTTATTATCCGGACGGCTTGACCTCCGGCTTAGTCCCTTTGCAGGGGTCGGCGCTGGCTCCCGACGTTGGGGTGGGTGCGGCAGCTACCATCTCCTGGGACCGTGCCGGGGAGCGCTCCAATCTATCCGTGACATACACGGCAGATTACTCAGGGCGGCTCCGCTATTCGGCGTGGGATGCCTTGAACCATATGTTCTCGCTGAACGCTTCGCGCCACCTCACTCCTCTATGGGATTTCCATCTTACGGTTGCGGCGGCAGTGATCACGGCCGATCAGTTAGTCCTGTTGCCGGGCGAGCTTCTAGCGACCGCTCCCCTATCGCCGTCTCTGTTGCTGTATGGCAATCGCGCGTTCAACTCCACGGTGGCAATGTCGTTGGCCTACCAACTCTCCACCCGAACGACGCTCACCTGGCATGCCGGCGGCACTCATATTCAGAGTCTGGGAAACAACGACGGCGGCGGGGATACCGGCGTCGTGTCGTTCTTAAACCAAGCCAGCACCGCTAGTGCCGGCTTCGAGGTTTCGCACATTCTCAGCCCGCGCATGCAGGTCAGCGTGGACTTCGGCAGCACCCGGCTAATGTCCGGGTTCTTGGATGCATGGTCTCAGAGCGCCACCGTCGCTCTGAGCCGTTCGCTCAGCCAGCGTTGGTTCGCTGCTGTGCGCGGCGGCGGCGGCTTTATTCTGCCGTCGCAGACGGAAGCGAACCTCACCACCTCCCTGCAGTATCTCGGCGGCGGAACTCTGGGCTACCGGACTCAGGCGAACACCTTCCAGGTTTCCTTTGACCGCACCGTGGGCGACTCTTACGGCTTGGGAGCCTCTGATACGGTCAGCGCGCTCGCTTCCTGGTACTGGGCGCGGCCCGGGTCTCCCTGGTCCTTACGGGTCAGTGGCGGTGAGCAACAACTGGAGCACGGCGTCCTGGCAACGGTCGATACCCGGCAAATAGGTTTCAGCGTGGGAAGGGCTATTACTCGCAACCTCCAGCTCACTGCGGAATACGGCTACATGCGATACTCCGGCGGCGCCTTGTTTGGCGCGATTTCTCCCAGTTCGGTTCGCTTGGCAATGGTCTGGCGGCCGGGTCTGGGTTTGTTGCGCTGAGGTTTTGGGCATGATCAGAATATTTAGCCAATACGTCTCACCCAAGAGCCTTCTGCTGATCGGCGTGGAAACTGTCCTGATTGCCCTCAGCCTGCTATTAGCCGTGCGGCTTCATTTCCTCAATCAGGCCGTTGAGTTTACGAACTATGTTCGCTGGCCGGACTTCACTCTCCAGATTCTGGTTGTAACCGTCGTCTTGCAGATCTGCTTCTACTACAGCAATCTCTACGACCTCAGCGTCCTGCGCCAGCATTATCAGTTGATCATCTGCCTGACAGAGTCTCTGGGCGCCGCGTGTCTGGTACTCGGAGTGATGTACTACGTCTTCCCGGGCCTCTTGCTCGCGCACGGGATCTTCTTCGACGGCGTCAGCCTGGTGGCCATCAGTACTTTGGCAAATCGTCTGGCTCTAGAGCACACTTGGCGGTTCGCGTCCCGCAAGGAGCACATCCTGGTCATTGGGACTGGGGAGTTGGCCGTTACCGTAGCTCGCGAATTCTCCCGACGCGACGACTTGAATATAGAGCTGGCCGGTTTTGTGGAGACAACCGAGTCCCACGGAAACAAGCAGCTCTTTGGCCGCCCGATTCTGGGCTCCGCCGAACAACTGGACGCGCTGGTTGCGGCGCATCGCATTACGCGTATTGTCGTGGCGCTTGAGGACCACCGCGGCATCCTTCCGGTACGCGCTCTGGTTCGGCTGCGTGTCCAGGGAATCCGCATCGAGGATGCACACTCCACCATCTCCGCCCTCGATGGCCGCATTTGGCTGTCCGCGGTGAAGCCGAGTTGGTTTGTGTTCTCGGATGGATTCCACCGTTCGCGGATCACCATGCTGGTCAAGCGGGTAGGCGATGTCGCATTTAGCGTCATCGGGTTGCTGGTCTCGCTGCCGATCATGCTGCCGTTGGCTTTAGCTATCCGGTTGGAATCCCCAGGCCCGGTCATCTTTCGTCAATCCCGCGTCGGATTGGGCGGGAAGACCTTCGAGCTTCTGAAGTTTCGCTCCATGCGCGCCGACGCCGAACAGGGCATCGGGGCGCAGTGGGCCCAGGTGAACGACCCTCGGGTCACCCGCCTGGGGAAGTATCTCCGAAAGTTCCGCTTAGATGAGTTGCCCCAGTTCATCAATATTATCCGTGGTGAAATGGGCTTCGTCGGACCGCGCCCTGAAAGACCCGTCTTTGTCGATCAACTCCGGCAGAAGATTTCGTACTACGATGAGCGTCACTCGGTGCGCCCCGGACTCACGGGCTGGGCGCAAGTGCAATACCCTTACGGCGCGTCCGAGGAAGATGCGGCCCGGAAGCTGGAGTACGATCTATTCTATTTGAAGAATATGTCAATCTTCTTCGACTGTGCCATCATTCTGCAAACCATCCGCCTCGTCTGCAAGGGGCACGGTGCCCGCTGAGCGGCTTCGCGAAATCGTTAGTAAGGCTAAAATGCGCCGTCTGTCACCAGGATTATTACGGGGTTCCGGGTTCGTAATTTCGGCTGTGGTGCAAACGCGGCCGCATTCGGCCGATGACGGACTGATGACACGTCGTACCGGTCGAAGACCTATTCCGGGGTCGCCACCTCGATAGGGAGATCGCTCTACTGTGGGTCCGCTGGTATTCGGACTGGGTGTAGGCACAGCGTACCCGGCAACTCCGAGGTGATGCAATATAACCGCGGGACTTCGAAAAGCGCTGGAGGTGGTTTGCCCTCACCGTCGGCGAATCCTGACGGATGGATCTACTTGTATCGGGAGCGGACAAAGCCAGAAGGACTATCAATTTTCATCTGAACCGGAAGCGCGACGTGAACGCGGCGAAGGGCTTTCTTCAAGGCCATGGGTTTGGCCCCCCACGAAATCACCTTGGGCGCCTACGCCCGATGCTGGAATTCAGCGGACGATAGGAGGGCTTCTGGGAGCGCCGCCGTGACCGGTCCTCTGCATGATTACATCTCTCAAAATCCGACGTGCACCTATCCATTACCGGACGCTAAATCTCTTCGCCTCCAATGTTCCCGCCGAGCTTCGGCACAGCAGTACTGTACGGTTACCATGCCGTCGCCAAAATACATATTGAAAGCAATAAAGATACGGCGCGCAGGGTCCAATGAGGCGCTGCGCTGCGGACAGCCGGCTCCTACTCTACGAAGCCTGGTCGATCAGCTCGATCAGTTTCTTGCGGACTTTCTCGGCGGTAGCGTTGTCGGCAGCGATCACCAGGATGGTGTCGTCTCCGGCGAGAGTTCCGACCACTTCGGGCCATCCTTCGGAATCGAGCGCCACGGCTACGGAATTGGCGTGGCCCGGCGAGGTTTTCAGCACCACCAGGTTTTGAGCGGAGCGTACGTCCTGCAGGAATTCCCCCGCCAGCATTTTAAAGGCGGGGCCCGCCTCATCGGCTTGCATCTCACGGTAGCCGTCGCGCGTCTTCACCAGACGCATCTCGCGTATGTCCCGGGAAAGCGTGACCTGTGTAGCCGGGATGCCTGCCTGCTTTAACTCACGGGCCAATTCTTCCTGCGTGCGAATATTCCTGGAGCGTATGAGCTTGAAGATCTGGCCGTGGCGGTAGCTCTTGCTCATACCATTTATTAGCCGAGCGTTTGCGCCATTTGCGCCAACCGGGCGCGCGCCTGGTCGAGAGCCTGCGCCACGGCTTGGGGACCGGTGCCGCCCGGAATCTCGCGCGACTGCATGCCTTCGCGCGGGTCTAGCAGGCGCGCAATGTCTGGTGTAAATTGCGGAGCGAAGCCCTGCAGATCTTCGGCGCTCCAATCGGCCGGACGCTTGCCGGCGCGGACGCTTTCGAGCACCAGTCTGCCCACCAGTTGATGTGCCTGGTGGAACGGAGTTCCGGCGCGCGCCAGCGCTTCGGCGAGATCCGTCGCCACTACCCAGCTTTCGGCGGCCGCAGCCAGAGGCCGCTCGGGATTCAGGCGCGCTGAATCGATTACCGCGCGGGCCATTTCGAGCGAACCCGTTACCTGCGTGGCCGCGTCGAACAGAGGCTCCTTATCCTCCTGCATGTCCCGATTGTAGGTCAGCGGCAGACCCTTCATGGTGACCATCAGGGAATGCAGGCACCCCAGCACGCGGCCGCTCTTGCCTCGAATCAATTCGAGCGAGTCGGGGTTCTTCTTCTGCGGCATGAGGCTCGATCCGCTAGTGACTTCATCGCCCAGTTCCAGCCAGCCGAATTCTTCGCTGGAGTAGAGGATCCAGTCTTCGGCCAGGCGGCTCAGGTGCAGCATGGCGACCGAAGCGGCATAGAGGAAGTCGAGCGCGAAATCGCGGTCGGCGGAAACGTCCATGCTGTTGGCAGTGAGGGCTTCGAAGCCGAGGTCCTGGGCCATGGCTTGGCGATCGAAGGGGAAACCGCTGCCGGCCAGCGCTCCGGAGCCCAGTGGCATGACATTGGCGCGGCGGCCGGCTTCGGCGAAGCGCTCCGCATCGCGCGCGAACATCTCGAAATACGCCAGCAGGTAATGCGGCCAAAGGACCGCCTGCGCGCGCCGCATATGCGTGTAGCCGGGAATGACGGCGTCGGGGTAGCGACCGGCCAGGTCTACCAGCCCTTGCATCACGCCCGCGAGCAGCACGCGCACGCGCCGGCATTCGTCGCGCAGCCACAAGCGTATATCGAGCGAGACCTGTTCGTTACGGCTGCGGCCTGTATGAATCTTGTCGGCCACCGCGCCGGCGCGTGCCTTCAGCTTGCGTATCACCAGCGTGTGTACGTCTTCGTCGGTGGCGCCTTCGAAGAACTCGGGCTCGGCGGCTTCTTCGCGAATCTGATCGAGGGCTTCGACGATGCGTGCGCGCTCGTCCGCGGTGAGGATGGCGGCCCGTTCCAGGGCGCGGGCGAAGGCCTGCGAGCCGCGTATATCGGCGCCAATTAAGCGGCGGTCGAACGCCAGCGATCCCGAGAACCGTTCGAAGATTTCCGAGGGGCCCGTTTCAAACCTCCCGCCCCAGAGCTTCATGCCGATTTCGCGGCGGCCAGCGCAGCGCGCACTTTAATCGGCAGGCCGATCAGGTTGATGAAGCCCAGCGCATCTTTCTGGTCGTAAGAAGCGCCCATGGTGAAGCTCGCGATATCCAGCGAATATAGCGAATAGGGCGACTTGCGGCTGGCAGGCTCGAGGTTGCCTTTGTAAAGCCGCAGAGTGACTTCTCCCGTGGTAGTGGCGCTGGTGGCCGCGAAGAAAGCGTCCAGGGCTTCGCGCAGGGGCGTGAACCAGAGGCCGTTATAAACTATTTCGGCGTAATCGAGCGCCAGGCGCTGCTTGTAATGCAGCGTATTGCGATCGAGCGTCAGCGCTTCGAGCTCGCGGTGAGCGGCATAGATCAGCGTGCCGCCGGGCGTCTCATAACAGCCGCGCGATTTCATGCCGACGAAGCGATTCTCCACCAGGTCGATGCGGCCAATGCCATGCTCTCCGCCGATGCCGTTGAGCGTTTCGACCAGGGCGACACCGCTCATGCGCGCGCCGTTGACCGACACCGGCACGCCGCATTCAAAACCGATGGTCACTTGGGACGGCGCATCGGGCGCGGCTTCCGGGCTGCGTGTGAGCATCCAAATATCGTCGGGCGCGGCGTTGGCGGGATCTTCCAGAGCCCCGCCTTCGTGTGAGATGTGCCACAGATTGCGATCGCGGCTATAAATCTTGGTCGTGGATTGGGCGATTGGAATATTGTGCGCCTGCGCGTATGCGATGGCGTCCTCGCGCGAGACGATGCTCCACTCGCGCCAAGGCGCAATGACCGGAAGATGAGGCGCGAGCGCCTTGTAGGTCAGCTCGAAACGGACTTGGTCGTTGCCCTTGCCGGTACAGCCGTGCGCCAGGCCGTCGCAGCCTGTGCGTAGCGCCACTTCCACCTGCTTCTTCGCCAGCAGCGGCCGCGCGATGGAGGTGCCCAGCAGATACTTATGCTCGTAAACGCCTCCGGAGCGCACCAACTTCCAGAGGTATTCGGTGACGAATTCCTCGCGCATGTCCTCGATGTAGACCTCCGAGGCGCCCGTGCGCAGGGCTTTCTGCTCAAGGCCGGCGAGTTCGTCGTCGCCCTGGCCGATATCGCCGCAGACTGCCACCACCTGGCAGCCGTAATTCTCCTTGAGCCAGGGGATGATGACAGAGGTATCCAGGCCGCCCGAATAGGCGAGCGCTACTTTCTTCGGTTTGTCCATATACAGGTGATTATGCCAGCATCATGAGCAGCAGCGCCTTCTGGGCGTGCAGGCGATTTTCGGCCTGATCGAAGACCACGGAGCGGCTGTGCTCGATCACGGAATCGGTCACTTCTTCTTCGCGATGCGCGGGAAGGCAGTGCATGAAAACGGCATCCGGCCGCGCCAGCGCGAACATAGCGTCGTTGACCTGGTAAGGCGCAAAAGCGTGGCGGCGTTTAGCCGCTTCTTTTTCCTGCCCCATGCTGGCCCAGACATCTGTGTAGACGGCGTGCGCGCCATCGAGGGCCTCGGCCGGATCGTCAGTGAGCAGCAGCGTGGACCCTGTGACGGCTGCCAATCCATCGGCTTGTGACACGATTTCGGGATTGGGCTGATAGTCGCGCGGCGTGGCGATGGCGAAATCGGCCCCCAGGCGCGCGGCGGTGAGCATGAGCGAGTGCGCCACGTTGTTGCCGTCGCCGCAGAAGGCCAACTTGAGACCGGCGAGCTTCCCGAAGCGTTCCTTAAGCGTGAGGAAATCGGCGAGCGCCTGACAGGGATGATATGTATCGCTCAAGGCGTTGATGACCGGGACGGAGGACCAGCGCGCCAGCTCTTCGATAGTGTGTTGCGAGAAGGTGCGGGCCACGATGGCATTGACCCAGCGATCCAGATTGCGGGCGACATCCTGGATGGGTTCGCGGGCGCCGATGGGGCCTTCGCTGAAGACGGAATCGCCGCCGAGCTGCTTAATGGCAAGCTCGAAAGTCATACGGGTGCGGAGGGAAGCTTTCTCGAAAAGCAAGGCGATGGACGAGCCGGCGAGCGACCGGGCGTATTCGCGGGGAGAGTGTTTGACATCGACGGCCAGATCGAGCAGGTAGGAAAGCTCGTCGTCAGTGAGGTCAAGATCACGGGAAAGATCGGGAGCGGAGATGCGGGCGATCTGGTTGGGAGCGATGCAAGCGGCCACGGCGACACCTCTCTGTGAATGTTTATTCACTACAATGAATAATTACACGGAAGTGGTGTGGGTGTCAAGCGCGCGGGTTTGGTGATAGCGGGCCTGCCGTCTGGCAGTTATGATCTCGAATTGAACCACGGCGCGCCGCGAAAAAGATCGCAGAGAGAGCGTAAACAGTGAATCGATAAATGGAACCTGACGACATACGATAGCTCCTTCGGGCGAAAGGGTAACGCCCTATTTTCTAGCGGCGACTGGGCCACCTGGACGCGGCCTAAAAGCCGCAACGCGGGATACCGAATGTATTCGGCAGGTATGAGACGGAATCAGCAAAAAGTCAAGAACAAGATCGTCAAATTCACCAAAGCATTGTTGACTGTTCGTTGGGGTACGCGGGCCGGAAGGGCAAAATGGAAATTCCACATCTCGGTGTCGGCCGAATATATTTAAGATCCGGGGGGATTGGTGGAATCCGGATTGCCAAGAATGAACATGGCTCCGGCGCTGCACAGCACATGCCAACACAGCCGGCAGCGATTGACCATAGGGTGGCTGTCCAAAACGCGCGCAGATTTCTGGCCTGTAGCGATCGCAGATTTAGCTCGATATCGACCGGAGAATTCAGGATATTGCGGCCACCCCGGCCCCCAACGGCGGCTTCGCAATCGCCAAAAAGGTTGGACTTTGAGTCGGGCGTCCTGTAAAAGCCGTCAAGAGCATTTCCAACCTCGTCAAAAATTGAGCTTGTTTTTCGGCCAGCGTTAATGGCACCAGGGTGTTTTGCTACTGAGCCACGGAAATGCTTTCGCCTTGAGTTGCTTAATAGCCAAGATCGGCACCAGACTCCCCCCAGATCATGCGGATGTGGTCGCGGTCGGCGCTATTCCGGTCATCGGTGTAGATCCGCCCCGTGCCGGTCCACTCGGCGGATCCTGGGATCTCCCAGTCGGTCACAAGAAAATTGGTTATTTCTTCATCGCCCGGTTTGACATCCTTGAGCCAGACGCGTCCAAACACAGTTCGGAAAGATGCCAGAACATTGCAGGCAAATTCCGACTCGGTCGCACGATCCAGAATGAAGTTGACCGCCGCGCGCTCCGCGACTGCGTGCACGTCGCGGAAGAAGTCGACGGTAAGCAGCTCATCGGGTACGCCCATGCCGCTATATGCGTCTAGCAAGACGAAGCCGTATCGCATGCCCTGTTGCCGGAATCGCCGGAGCGCATAGCGCGCGGAGCGGGGAAAGAACCGAATTTTGGCCGGCAGGGGCTGCCGCAGAAACTGACGCTCCGCAATCACCCGCACGACCGGATCGACATCCACGGCATCCACTTGCTCGACGAAAGGCATGGCCGCCGCATCGCGGGGAAACGTAAACCCCGCCGCTCCGACGGCCAGCACGCGAGCGCTGCGAACGGCGGTTAAGATCCGGCCCGCCTCGCGTACATATTCAAATGAGCTCTGGCCGGAACCGGAAAAAATTCCAGAAGCGCGTCCACCGTTCAAGTACATCACTCTTTCCAAGCGTCCCGCGGCGGTCCGCTCCTCGACGATACGAATATTCTGATGCGCGCTGTCAAAGGAAAATTGCTCGTTGGCCGGCTTGGCCGCCTCGCTGATAACGTGCACCGCGACGAGAAAGAGGGCACCCGCGCTGAGAATCGTCCCGCGGGCAGTCCAGCGTGCGGCCATCAGGGCGGAAGCGCCAAATAGCAACCCGCAGACCACGTAGGTCGACCCGCGAACACCGAGATGCGGAAAAAGGAAGATGGGAGTCACGATCCCCCCGGCGACCGACCCGACGGTGGAGTAGAAGAGGACCTTACCGGAGGCCTTGCCGGCCTTGCCTTCGGTGTTGGTGAGCTCGGCCAACAGCGGCACCGTCTGCGCCACGAAATACACAGGCAGGGCGAACAGCGCCGTAGCCGCCACCCCGATCCCCAGTGCCAGGCCCAACCCGGCGTCGAGAAGCTTCCCCAGCAGAATAGCCTCAGCGGGAAATGAGAGCGCCACATAGATGACGCCGCTAAGCAGCAGATTACGAGTGAGAGCGGCTCGCATCCGCGAGCTGTCCCATCTGGCAGACAACTCCCCGCCACGCCAATAGCCGGCGCTCAGAGCGAAAAGGACAACGCCGAGCATCACTCCGGTTAGAGTCATACTCGAACCGGCTACCGGTATAGCCAAACGAATCGCGATGACCTCGACAGCCAGCGTCGAGAAGCCTTCTGCAAATGCCACGATCCAGATCGTGAGGATGTCGAGGTCGAAAGCGTTCATCTCCGATCATTGTTTCACGTCCGAAATGCAGCCTTCAAAACGTAGCTCCGGCGGCATGCAAAAAGCGATGTATCCACCGACCATACAGGAAGGCTGATCTGGTTACCGTTCGTGCGTCTCAGAGCTATTTTCGTCAGAAGATGAACTTCAGCCCGAGCTGCAGTATCCTGGCAGGCCAGGCGCTGTTTACTTCGCCATTTCCAAGATTATTCTGGTTACCGCTGCAGGGCTGACCCGCGGGCGTTTGACTGCCGCAGCCTATATTCACGCCGTTCCACTGCGGATGATTGAACGTATTGAACGATTCGACACGCAATTGGACGGAAGATTTTTCTGATCCTAGCCACGGAGCCGGAATATTCTTCAGGAGGGCTAGATCCCAATTGTTGCGCCCTGGGCCGGTCAAAACGTTGCGGCCCATGTAGCCGAACATACCGGGCTCGCCGTTTGCCGCGAGCTGCGGTATGGTGATCTGGCCGATCACGCTAGGATTGAACCAGGTTGGGGTTGGGCCAAACTGCGGATCGTCTGTGACTCCCTTCTGGACAGTGAGGGGACCAAGCGAATTGCATCTTACCGGACCGCCAACCCCACTGCTCAGCCCGGCAATCCCGCAATTAAAGTCGAGGGGTGTTCCGGTCAGAAAGCTGGTAATCCCGCTAATCTCCCAGCCCCCCAATACGCCGCGCGCAAATGAGTGCTCAGAATGGCTGAAGAAGGGTACGGCATAGATATAATTCATTACCAGAATCTGACCCTGGTTCAAGCTTGAGGTCGCTCTCCAGCGGGAGAGATCGAAATCGTTTACGCCCGGGTCGCCGACGTCGTCGATGTTATGCGACCAGGTGTATGCCGCCTGAAACGTCAAGCCATAACCGACCTTGTGGCGATAGTTCGCCTGGAGCGAGTTATAGTCGGAGTCTCCCGACCATTCCCGAACGTTAAGAGTAGTGTATCCCCGGTAAGGAACAAAATAGATAGTGGGCGCCACGTTGTTGATCAGCACCTGCTGTACATTGCAATTCCCGAGCGCATCGCAACCCGGAGATCCGGCCAGCGCGGGCACATTCTGAGTTGTTGAGTCCAGGGGAACCTCATTCATGTTGCGATTGCGGGCGAGGTGCCTTCCCAAGCTTCCAACATAACTCAAGCTCAGGAAATTATTGCCCGGAAATTCATGCTCCACGCCCAAGCTGAACTGTTGGATGCTCGGGAATTTTGGGTTGTACGAAACGATCGTCATACTCGTAGGAGGAATGCTGCCTCCGACGATATTGTTATATCCGTTGACATTGTAAACGGTGGGAGTGGCCGCCTCTGGAGGATTCCCGAAGAAGCCGGAAGCCCCTTCATTCCCATTCGAGACGTCGTACGAGATGCCGTATCCTCCACGAACCGCGGTCTTTCCCGATCCTGTCGGATCCCACGCAAATCCAAATCGGGGCCCAAAGCCGCCGTGGAAAGTTTGCTGGCAGCCAAGGGGGACACCTCCCGTTCCGCACGCCACGAGGCCGTTCCCAGTGGTGAGATAGTTTTGTCCAGTGCCGGGAATTAAATTCCCGCTGGCGTCGATCTGCGCCTCCGCGGCCTGGCTGTATTGACTCGCCAGGAAAGTCGAATCCAAAGATCGAGCGGAGATATCGTGATACGGTGTTGGTAAGTAATACCTTACGCCGAGGTTGAGCGTCAGCCGCGATGTGACGTGCCAGTCGTCCTGGAAATAGGGCTCAAGGTCCCATTGGACCCAGTGTCCTTCGGGGTAGCCACCCACTAATTGGCCATCGATCACCCTTCCGTATTCCGAGTAGTTCGCTATACTACCAAGGTACATGTCCGCCAGCGCATTTCCCGTACTGTTCGGGGCTGAATTACTGAATGAGAACATTCCCTGTGCGCTTCCGGCGTTTGTTGTCTGATTCAAATGGCTGTGCTGAAGATAGAATCCGAACTTCAGGTTATGCTTTCCGAGAGTCCAGACGGCGTTGTCTTTCAAAGTTATGATCGGCCCCCAGTAGAAGTAGTCATAACCTGTGGACTCCGCGGTACAAAACGGCAGCCCGCCGCAAATCTGAATGCCGGGAATCAGTGGGTTGCTCGCGTTTCCGGGAAACAGCGTCGATGCCGCCCATGAAGAGGGCTTATCCACCGATTTTGCCGGCGAAGAAACGCCCGGCGCCTGATGCACCGTATTCACGTCAGCCGAAAAGCTCGCGACGAACTCATTCATCAGGTTGGGTTTCAATGTGCTAGTGAGGTGAGCGACAGCCGACTTCGACGGACTCGTCCATTTCGTATTTACCGTGTCGTAATTCGCGTTTGACCACAAAGTCGGGACATACGTCTGGTCGTAGGAATCTTGAATGTAGCGAAAGAATAATGAGTTCTTGCTGCCGATATTCTGATCGATTCGTATAATGTCGTCCCGGAAATTCGTGGGCAAACTGTTAGCAGCCGTGTATTGGTCGATTCCGCTGTTAGGCAAAGGTATTAAAGCATTAAGCAGATCGGCCCCATCGGCGCTCATGGGCACCACGTCCCCGGGGAAGGGCTCTTTGGTGCTGGGATTCAATGGGACGACACAATTCGACGCAACTACCGTATTGTAGTTGGTAGACTTCGGATCGCACTGACTAAAATTTCCCTGCCGCATCAGCATTGTCGGAACTGGCTGGTTGATAACGGTCCCTTGCCTGTTTCTCCGCCATTCTTCCGACCAGAAGACGAAGGTCTTGGATTTGTCCGTGTTGTAGTGATGCGGAATAAACAGCGGGCCGCCTATGGTGAAGCCAAAATCATTGCGCTTCAATGGCGTTTTCGGCGCGGTCTCTCCCGGACCCAGGATTTCGCGGTTGAGAAACCAGTCATTGGCATCCAGTGCGTCATTCCGTAGAAACTCAAACAGTGTCCCATGAAATTTGTTCGTCCCGGATTTTGTCACCACCTCGATTAAGGCGCCGGCATTTTTCCCGTATGACGCGTCGTATTTCGATGTGGAAATCCGAAACTCAGCAATGGCATCGATGTTCGGATAAACCATATTCGCGGTTCCACCGGCGCCCTGGTCGGTGTTGTTGGTTCCGTCGATCTCCCAGCTGTTGTATTGCACCGGGGCTCCGTTGAATGAGATCCCCGAAGATGCCAGTACACCGACGTTGGATGGGTCATAGCTTCCCGGAGCCGCCCCGGGTACCAGCGTCGCCAGGTTCGTAAAGTTGCGCCCGTTGAGATTCAACTGTGTCACCTGGGAACCGGTGATCACATCGGAAATCGTGCCGGTCTCGGTCTCCACCCCAGCCACGGTGGCCGCCACGGTTACTTCTTGAGTGCCCGATCCGATGCGCATCGGCACATCCACGCGAAGAGTCTGGCCGACGGTCAATTCGATGCCGGAATTGGACACCCTCTCGAAACCCTGTGCCTGTGCCGTCACGATGTAACTGCCGATCGGGATCTTGGCGGCCGTATACGCGCCCGCGGAATCAGTGGTGAGATCTCGAACAAACCCTTTCTGGACGTTCGATACTCTGATGTGCGCTCCCGGGATCGCGGCGCCCGAGGGATCGGTCACTACGCCGACGATCGTTGACGTGTCTTGCGCCGCGGCAATCAGCGCGCTGAACAAGCAAAGAACCAATATTTTGGCGGCTCGAGACATAACCTACCCCCTTTTAGAACAACTAGCCGATGTCCCTGAGAACCCGGTGGCCTGCTGTGGTCTGGCCAGATCTTAAAATGCTACGGCGAGGTAGCCAAAATGTCAAGAAGGACTTGGCGAAAGATCGACGGCGGCGGGCCGGAATT
>Ga0302326_10019408_pt1 | contig 14036 bp, 15 predicted proteins | sample Palsa_T0_3_FD_202264 | JGI IMG/M metagenome (GOLD analysis project Ga0302326, IMG submission 202264) | Peat permafrost microbial communities from Stordalen Mire near Abisko, Sweden - Palsa_T0_3 | ecosystem: Environmental > Terrestrial > Soil > Palsa > Peat permafrost | place: Sweden: Abisko... | reverse complement strand
ACACACGCAGCGTGGTGAGATCCTGGTGGTTATTCCCCGCGATCGAGAGGGCATTCCCGGGTCATAGGAATCCATGGAGTCAGTAAGAGAAACTCTCAAGGAAGAGCCAGTGACACCAATACGTTTGTACAATGGATGCGATTCAACACTCTTGGCAAAGTTTCGAACTAGTCATCGAGAGACCTGGCTTCGTGCGGGCGTCGCTGTCACGTGAAACACCCAACTTACTATAGAACAATGCGGGTTGATGGGCTCTCCATCTTCTACCGCGAGGCGGGTTCGCAAGACGCACCGACGCTGTTACTGCTGCACGGATTGCCCTCTTCATCGCGGATGTTTGAGCCACTCTTTGCTCGACTTTCCGACCGTTACCACCTTGTAGCGCCCGATTACGCCGGGTTCGGTCACAGCGACTGGCCGGATCCGAAAGTCTTCGCTTATACGTTTGACCATCTTGCAGACATCACTAATCACTTCACCGAGGCGCTTGGACTCACGCGTTACACGCTTTTTATGCAGGATTACGGCGGCCCTGTGGGATTTCGCGTGGCCTTGGCCCATCCGGGTCGCTTGCAGGGCCTCATCGTACAGAACGCTGTGGCGCACAACGAAGGCTTGGGTGCGATTTGGAAGCCGCGACGGGCCTTTTGGGCGGACCGCGCAGCCAATGAAAGCGTGCTCCGGACAAATCTCCTATCGCTCGCGACGACGCGGGCGCGCCATGTGGGGAGCGATCCCAATGTCGAACGCTATGACCCGGATCTCTGGGCCGATGAATTTGCCTTTCTTAGCCAACCTGGGCAAGCCGATATTCAAAGCGACCTCTTCTATGACTATCGCACGAACGTTGCGGCGTATCCCAAGTGGCAGGCCTGGATGGCTGAAAAGCAGCCGCGCTTGCTCGTCGTCTGGGGTAAGTATGATCCCTCGTTCGACCTCTCCGAACCGGAAGCCTATCGCCGGGATGTGCGGGATGCTCAAGTTCATGTACTCGACGCCGGTCACTTCGCACTGGATACGGCTGCAGATGAGATCGCAGCTTTGGTTCGCGGGTTTCTCGCTTCTTCGCTCTAAGGATGTCTGACGCAAAGCGTCGCGCCGATGGGCGGGCGCCGAGCTCTGCTCACGGAGCCGACGCAGATGAGCAGGGCAGCGGCACGGTTATTGAACGGCGGATGTATCAGCTCATTCGGCAGTCGCAACCAATAGCAGATCGGCTATTCGAAATCGAATTTCTAGACGCAGGCGCAGAGGCACTTGATTTCACGTTCGGTTAATTCGCAGTGTGAATTACTTCTTGCAATCAGGCGTGTCCGCAAGGTCGGGGGGTCAAGAATCTCTGCACCGATTCCTTGAGGGTCGCGGGTATTTCCGGCAAACCCCCAAGATGATGTGGCTCTAGCCGCTCGTAGTTAACAATAGCCTCGATGCCGATCCGGCAGTGGTTCCAGCCCCAACCGAAGCACATGGGCTGCGGGTAGTACAGTAGCTCCCCCGACGGGGTAAGCGCTCGCGCGATAGTCCCAAGATATATAGCGTCCCGTTGGGCTGTGTTTTGTGACGCTTGGGAATTAAGCGCGATTCACAGAGATCGCCGATACCTTCGTTCTATTGCCGGGGTCCTTCGGCAGTGTTTTGATCCCGATAGACGAAAACCTCGCGTCCGTTCACGAATTACAGAGGAAAATGAATATGAAGATCTTGATGGTGCTGACTTCACACGATCGACTGGGCGACACCGGCCGCCCGACTGGCTTTTGGCTCGAAGAGTTTGCCGCTCCCTACTTTGTTTTTCGCGACGCGGGTGTGCAATTGACCCTTGCTTCACCCAAGGGCGGTCAACCGCCGGTCGATCCAAAAAGCGATTTGCCGGAAAATCAGACCGATGCAATGGCGCGGTTCAAGCAGGACCCCGTCGCGCAAAAAGCGCTTTCCCAGACAGTCAAGCTAGGAGACATGAAGTCCCAAGATTTCGACACTATATTTTATGTTGGCGGACACGGGCCTATGTGGGACCTTGCGGAAAGCGCCGAATCCATCGCTCTACTCGAGTCATTTTACAATTCAGGCAAGCCGATCGCGTTGGTCTGCCACTCACCCGGGGTACTTCGGCATGTAACTTACAAAGGCGCGCCGCTCGTGAAGGGGAAGCACGTGACTGGGTTCACCAATGGCGAAGAAGAATTTATGAAGCTCACACATGTGGTGCCATTCCTGGTCGAAGATGAATTGATGCGGCTCGGTGCGATCTTCGAGAAGGTCGCGGACTTTCAGCCGTTTCATGTGATCGATGGACGCCTGGTTACGGGCCAAAACCCGGCGTCCTCAACTGGTGCTGCGAAAGCTCTCTTGGGTTTGCTTTCGGCCCAAAAGGCCGCTTAGTCAGATATTGCGACCTCGCGACGCAATGGCCGCGAGGTCGCACATCTGACGAATTACTCCGTCAGGCGGAGGTTGCAATTGACGTTTGGGTGCGGCGCGCAGACATATTCAAGCTCGCCGGGCGCTCATGAGTGCTTGGGTCGGCGCACCGCTCTGATCTTGCCGCTGCGGCCGCCGCCACAGAAGAACTGATCGGCACTGTCGGACTCGAGTCCTGAGACGCCGATGCCAGGAGGCATGTCGAGCGTCTGGAGGACCGCGCCGGTTCGAGGGTCGACACGGCGCAAATCACTCTTGTCACCTTCCCAGGTGCCATGCCAGAGCTCGCCGTCGACCCAAGTAACCCCGGTGACGAAACGCTTTGACTCGATGGTGCGCAGAATCTCTCCCGTCTGCGCATCGATCTGATGGATCTTGCGCATCCGATACTGGCCCACCCATAGCGTCCCTTCGTGCCATGCGAGTCCGGAGTCAGCGCCACCACCAGGTGCGGGAATCGTGGCGAGCACCTGGCCGGTAATCGGATCGATCTTCCGGATGCGATCCTCGGCGATCTGGAACAGGTATTGACCGTCGAAGGCGGTCCCAGCATGCGCGGCAACATCGATCGAGCGCAGCATATCCCCGCTCTTCGGATCGACCGCCTTCAGCGTGTCTCCAGCGGCGAACCAGATCTGTTGACCGTCATAGGTGACACCATGCACGTGGTCGGCACCCGGAAAGGGTCCGTACTCACGGACAAGCTCGGCCGCAGATCGCTTCATGGCGTTATCCTATTCGCTCGGCAGAGGAGGGGGGAGTAACAAAGTAGTCGCGAATCCGGGCGAGAGCGGGGTCATCCAGCGACACGCCCGCCCGCGACCCAAGGGCTGTACCTTGCCCTTTCGCCCAAGCGACTCGAGTGCCCGCTGCACGGTACGCGCGCTAGCACCGAGCGCAAGTGCGAGGGCCGAGCTCGACCACGACTCGCCATCGCCAAGCAAGGCGAGGACAGCTGCGTGCTCGTCCTCGACGGGCCGCGCGAGTACGACGATTTCCCGTGTCCCGCGCGGCACGATCGCATACCCCTGCTTAGTCGCGACGACGTCTGCCAGCGTCCGAAGCACTCTGCGCAATCGCCCGACTTCGACTCGCAGGCGCGCGCGATAGGTTTCATCGGCACGCTTCGCCCGGAATGCTTGCGCGACGAGGGTCTCCCTCGGCACATCTGCCGGCCACGATTCGGCGAGCAGCCGTGCGAGCGTAAATAAGACCGGACGCCTGGCAAGCTCGATCGCCGTGCCTGCCTGCCGGACGCTAAAGCGGCATGCGTCTACGACGAGCGTGCTCGAGGACAGTAACGCTTCAACCTCCTCGAGCCGCAGGTCCCGCTCTGTGCCGTGCGCGATTAGGCGCGCGGCGGGCGTTGTCAGGACGAAGGACGCGGCCTCGACCTCTGCCGCCAAAGCAGGGATTCCTGCTTGGCGCGCGGCCTGCGCCGCGCGGGCGAGCGCTAGGTGCGCCTTCGTTGCCTGGAGTCGTCGCGCGGCGATCCCGGCGACCAGCAGTTCATGGGTGGCCCTCAAGGGTGGCGGAACGGCGTTTGGGTCGAGCTCGGCGAGGGAATGCTCGGCCTCATCGAGACGACCGATCAGGAGCAGGCGCCGGATCTCCACATACCGCGCGTGGGCCGCGTTCACGTGGTCACCGTGCGCTTCGAGTGTCGCTCGCGCGGCGTTGAGAGATTTCGACGGCCAGCTCAGGTCTCGGGAGGCGAGTGCGATCTCGGCCTCAGCGACCATGCACCTGGCGCGAGACAGTGCCTCTCGCGGCCCATAGGCGCGCGCCGCCCTGCGTAAGAGGGCTTTGGCTCGAGCGAGATCGCCGAGCTGCGCCAATGCAGTGCCACGAAGCGCGAGCGCGGGCGGGTCTTCGCGCAGGGCGATCCGCTTCAGTGCGCCAATGGGGTCACCGACCGCCAGCGCGCGCGCGGCGGCCGTGATCAGCGAGTCCACCGAAATCCCGTCACACTTGTCACTCCCACTGCTTGGTACCCGGCGCCTAATCTAGCGCATCACCAATCACGGGCTAGGAGACGAGCGATGACCACGCGCAGGACTGGGACACGTAAAGAGTGGCTGGCCGAGCGGCTCGAGCTGCTCGAAGCAGAGAAGGAGCTCACACGGCGCAGCGATGAGCTGGCGCTGCGGCGGCAGGCGTTGCCGTGGGTGCGCGTCGACAAGGAGTATCCATTCGACACCGACGAAGGGAGCGCCTCGCTGGCGGACCTTTTTCGGGAGCGTTCACAACTGCTCGTCTACCACTTCATGTTCGGGCCCGAGTACACCGCCGGTTGCCCGTCGTGCTCAATGATCGCCGACGGCTTTGACGGGTTCGCCGTGCACCTAGCCAATCATGACGTGATGCTGTGGGCAGTGTCGCGGGCACCGCTCGCAAAGCTGCAAAACTACAAGCGACGGATGGGATGGACATTTCCGTGGGCATCCTCGTCCAGGAACGACTTCAATTCCGACTTCAGCGTCGCGTTCACAGAGGAAGAGCAGCGTGCGGGCGGCATCGAGTACAACTACCGGCGCGACGGCCACGCGATGGATGCGAAGAGCGCGCCCGAGCCTGTTCGCCAGTTCGCTGCCATGTGCGGAACCGATGCGCCGACCTACACGCGCGATCGGCCAGGGATGAGCGCATTCGTGTTTGAGGGCGGAGCCGTCTATCACACCTATTCCACCTATGCGCGAGGTCTCGATGGCTTGTGGGGCGCGTACCAGTGGCTCGACCGGGCACCCTTGGGCCGCAACGAGGCGGGGATCTGGTGGCGTCGCCACGACGAGTACTAAGGAGCCTGCCCATGTGCCCTTTGTGTATCACGACAGTCGCACTGTCCGCTGCGGGCGCTACCTCTGGTGCGGGCGTGATCGCGGTAGCGGCGAGCAGATGGCGGACTCTGACGCGTTGGTTTTGTGGTTATTCGCGACGAATTGCGCGCATCTGCGCGTGGCCGGTTGCCGCTATCGCATCAGCAGTGCGGTAGGCACCAGCCGCCGCGTGTATTTTTCGGATTTGGTAGCGCGCCGCCGCGTAACGGTGGCCACGACAGTCTCATTTCTGCAGCACCGAAGAGAGACCCTGCTCACCATACTTTCAGCTCGGGAGCTTCAGAGCTCGCTCGATTGCCTGGAAACACGGTGATTGGTGCAGCGCCTGAACGGCGAAATGCCAGTTGGGGCAGGAAGTCCAACGTCGTGGTCTACCTGCGAATCTCCGTCAATAGTACTTTGAATGCTTCAAGTATGAATTCCAAAGAGGCTGCGTCAGTTAGACGTCCGTCCTGAATCTTCGTTTGCACCTGAGAGATAACGACTTCCGGTACCGCGATGACACGAGACAGCGTCGCCCCTAGGGTCTGGCGCAATTGGCCCTGAGCGCGGACGCCGCCCACCATTCCCGGCGAGCTAGTCATGATCAGTACCGGCTTGTCCCTGAGCACCGATTGATAGCCTGGACGCGATGCCCAATCGAGCGCGTTCTTCAGAACTCCGGAGACTCCGTAATTGTATTCTGGCGACGCGAGCACCAAACCGTCGCATTTACGGATGGCGTCCTTTAACTCAACGACGGCCGGAGGTTTTTGTTCTCCATCAAGATCTGCGTTGTACAAGGGAACTGCTTCAAGCGAGAAAACATCGATGCGCGCTCGGTCGCTCGCTACTTCTTGTAGTCCGCGCAACACAGCGCCGGAATATGAACTGTGGCGGAGGCTTCCGGGAATGCAGAGGATATGCGGTTTTGTAGGGGTCATTTCGATCTCCTGCCCGTGATCAGGCCAAATATAGAGGGGGACGACCTTGAGCGTTCTAAATGGTTGATCGTCTCGGTGGCTCTGATTTTTACATCAATTCCCGTAAGGTTATTGGTCAAAGCTAAATCTACCGCATGATGTGGTGTTGGCTCACAGGCAAACAGATCGTGATCATAAACTGACTCCATCAAAAACGCTTGCCATGTACCGGAGTGGTTGTGCGAAAAAAAAGTTCCAGGGCGGCGCGCAGGTGTGAACTCTTCACGCTTTTCGCGGCACCGATCATCGTCCGTGACCGGGACGAGTGCCTTGTCAAAACTAGCGTTCCCAATAGGGCGGTGTCCCGAAAGCGCCGCGTAAATGCGCAATCAGTGCCAGAACCTTGGCGGAGACACGCCGATCATTGGCATAGGCGATGAAGATCATTGCGGGTTCTGCTTCTGCGCCGATATCCAGCAACCGCAGTTTCCCTGACTTTAGCAAATTGTAGATAATGAACGTCGGAAGCAATGCGATGCCCAAGCCCTCTAGAGCCGCATCGCGCATCATGATCCCGTTGTTGACGCGCATGATTGTCCCGGGCCGTACGACCGACCAGCTACCCGCTCGCCGGAAGCGCCAATCCGATGCACCGCGATTGGAATATATAACTCCACGGTGCTGCTCGAGATCGGCAATTGTCCGGGGCGTCTCATTGTTTTTCAGATAATCGGGCGAAGCGACCAGGACGCGCCTGCTGGGCGCAAAGCGCCTTGCGATCCATCCATCTGGCAGCGGACCGTGACGAATTATGGCGTCAAATCCATCTGTTGGGCCGACGAAGCGGTCATCCAGATCGACCGACAATTCGATGCGCGGATTCTGGCTGAGAAACGAATTCAGCGCCGGCCCCAAATGCAGGATGCCGAAGCTGACGGGTGCCGAGATTCTCAGGGGCCCGACCAGCGCACCTCGCCGTTCAGAGAGCTCCGCGGTCGCCTCGGATACGTCGCGGAGGATGCGTTTTGCGCGCTCAAGGAAGGCAATGCCGTCTTCGGTCAGCGTCAGTTTACGTGTGGAATGATGTAACAATGTAGCGCCGACACTGCGCTCGAGTTCGGCCACACGCTCGCTGGCGACAGATTTTGAAAGCTGCAGCCGGCGCGCCGCCTCGCTGATCGAACCGGCCTCAGCAGTCGTGACGAAGGCAAGAAGGGAATCCAGCTTCAGCACCGTTCGGCTTTCCCGGAGGCTCGTTCCTACAAGTGGAGTCTAGTCAGAACATAGGCGCGGGGCCAGGATGCTGCACCTGATCGGGAGATAATATGCCGCGCTATCCCCTTGCCTTGGTCGCATTTCTGATCGCGGCTCCTGCTTTCGCGGTGCAGCCGTTTCCGTCGAGCTTTCATGTGCAGGAAATCAAGACGAACGGTACGACACTGCATGTGCGAATTGGCGGTCAGGGCCCCGCGGTCGTCATGCTGCACGGGTTTGGCGACACGGGTGACATGTGGGCACCGGCCGCCACGGTGCTCGTTGAGAATCATACGGTTGTGGTGCCTGACCTGCGCGGTATGGGCCTCTCGGCGCATCCGGACGTGGGCTACACCAAAAAGAACCAGGCCGCAGATATCGCGGGCGTAATGGATGCGCTGAAAATCGAGCAGGCCGACTTGGTAACGCACGACATCGGCAACATGGTGGGCTATGCGCTGGCGGCGCAATATCCGGCGCGCATCACCAAATGGGTCGTCATCGACGCACCGCTGCCCGGAATCGGAAATTGGGATGAGATTAAGCAAAGTCCGCTGCTTTGGCACTTCAATTTCCGAGGTCCGGACGAGGAAAGGTTGGTTGCCGGCCGCGAGCGCATCTATCTCGACCGCTTTTATAATGAGCTATCCGCCGATCCGAAAAAGATCGACGAGCCGACGCGCCAGCACTATGCCGCACTTTACGCGCGGCCACATGCCATGCACGACGCCTTCGAGCAGTTCGGCGCGTTCAATCAGGATGCCGTCGATAACAAGGCGTTACTCGCAAAAGGCGGCAAGCTGGCGATGCCCGTATTAGCTTTAGGTGGGGAAAAGTCATTCGGCGCCGGTGAGGCGGATACCCTGCGCATCGTGGCGACGAACGTCACCATGGGTATCGTCCCCGGCTCTGGCCACTGGATCATGGACGAGAACCCCAAAGCCACGACAGCGCTGATTGTGAATTTCCTGTCGAAGTAAAAGACGTAAGCCGGGAGAAGGGACATGACGAAGAGCATTCTGACGTCGGCGTTGTTCATGGCCCTTGCTCTTGCTCTGGCGCTGGCTAGCGTGGCGCAGGCGGCGGCAATTGAGCAGATTCGCCTGAAGCCGGGCGACATTGGAGCCAAAGAAGCCGATGGCGCTGGTGCCGGCACTTCGGGTGTGGCTGGAATTCGAACGACCGTGCTTCTAGGAGACCCGACGAAACCGGGGCTGTACACCATTCGCCTCAGCATTTCCGCCAACACGAAAATCCAGGCGCACACACATCGCGATAACCGCTCAGCCATCGTGATGTCGGGTACCTGGTATTTCGGCTATGGCAGTGTGGCGAACGGGAAGGCCACAAAGCCGCTGCCGCCGGGTAGCTTCTACACCGAGCCCGGCGGTGTGGCGCATTTCGCACTGACAAGGGCAGAGCCTGTGGTAGTTTACATTACGGGATTTGGTCCTACGGACACTGTTTATCTGAACGCGGAAATCGACCCGCGTAGTAAATAGAGAGAAAGCGCGTGTATCAGGAATTCTGGCGTTTCCACAGGATCGAAAGCGTGCGCGACCGATCCGCTGGTCTTCGACACGTCTTTCCCCTTTCTCCGGTCTGCAGCCCAGCCGGCGCCCGGATTCGTGACGTTCACGTCACGGTCAGCAACCTTACCAACGCAAACGCCTCTGCGTCATGTGCACTTTGCGAAGAACCGATAGCCATAAGCGACGCGGTAGTAGAAGCTGCGCACAACTGAGCTGTCGCGCATCAGCATCGCAGACTTCACTGGCCCTAAGCGCTCAGCATGCGACTCTACACAATTGCCGATTAAGTCCTGCGGCGTCCAGGTGACGAGGAGCAAGGTTCGGCCCGCCTGCTGCTCGGGCGGCACCCACCGCTCATACATGAGACCGGTCCATCCGAATAGATGGGCGCTCGAAGTCTCGGGCGCCACGGCTGTGCCGTCGGGCAAGTAGAAGGCGACTTCGCTTGCAATCGCATAGCGATCCATTCCGACGATAAGAGGCTCGGTGCCGGTCGTTTTCCCGATTTCCTTTGCAATTGTATTGACCTGCTGTCCGAGATCTCTCCAGCCAACCGGCATCAACTCCATGTGCTCGCCATAACCGATACCCGGTAACCCTAGGGCGAGAAAATGCAATCCTGCGGCGTAGATCACCAGCAATCCGAGCATGGTAGGTATCGATGCAGCGCGGATCATCGCGTCGACATTGTGCGGCAGCCGTATGGCGCAGGACATCATTACGGATGCCATGGCAGGCAAAGCGGCGAGCCAGATCTCAGCGCTCCAGTCGAACTTTACGTCGTGATGGAGGCTGACGACGAAGTACACGGCGAGCGGAACCGCAATCGCCGCTTGCAGAAACCGTCGCTTGCGCCGCGCATCCGCGACTTCGTTGTTGCCGCTCCCATCTTGCGTTCGACGCAACAGCGCTACTGCCACAGCGAGCAAGCCCGTCGGCGTAATCAACACGAAAGCGGCAAGAATCAACTTGTGCAGCGAGAACCGGGGCGCTTCCGCGAACCGCCGGGTCGTCTGAAACGCAAAGGAGGCCCATTCGTTTTGCGCGTTCCAGACAATTACGGGAGAAAAGATCGCCACCGCAAGCAGCGCAGCCGCATACGGCTGCCAACGTCGCAGCCAGCGCCGCGCCTGCGGATCCAGAAGCATGAACACAAACGCGGCCGGAGCCAGCAGGCCGATTGAATACTTTGAAAGCAGGCCGACGCCCATACACAGACCGACCCCCCACCAGGCGCCAGAGCGGCCGGCAACGAGCGCGCGCTCAAGAAAGTAGAGCTCGGCGGCCCAAGCTGCAACGAGCGGCGTATCTGGCGTCATGACCATTCCCGCTGCGAAGAAGAATGGCAACACCTGTGACAGCACCGTCGCTAGCAGCGCACTCGACGCATCGAAGAGATTGCGCGTAAGACGATACGTAAAAAAAGCTGTGGCGGCCGCGCAGAAAAGCGCACCGACCCGCACGCCGAATTCCGATCCGCCGAAAGCGGATGTGCTGAGCCTGATCAGCCACGCGACCATTGGTGGGTGATCGAAATACCCTATGGCGAGATGGCGCGAATAGTTCCAATAATACGCTTCCTCCGGCAGGAGTTCGGCCTGACCGAGATAGACCAGGCGCAGCGCAAATGCATAAACGACGAGGCCGAGCACCAATACGCGCCATCGCGTGCCGCTGCCCAATCTCCATGCGAATGACGAAAGTGAGAATGTATATCCCGGCAGGGTTATGGCCAAACTTGCGCCGACCGCAAAGAAAATTGCTAGGGCCGGGGGCCAGGCCCAGATGTTAACGAGCAGCGAGAGCACACCGCCTCGAAGGAACAAAGCGAGTAAGCTCACGATAATCAGATGGCCGTAGAGCCGCAGATCGCGCGAGCGCCCGGCGGCATTCGCCGCGACTCGAATATTCAGGTGATAAAATAGAGCGGTCGCAATTGAAAAACTGAGGATATGGGCTGACCCGAGACGAATTCCCACAGCAGTTGCCGCAAAGAAAATGCACACGTCGGACAGCGCCGCCATTGCGGCTGCGACATTGATTCGCTCCGCGCCGTGCGGGAATGAAGTCTCCTGATAGGGCGGTACGACGTCCGGGAGCGCATTAGGTTCGGTTACATTATTCATAGTGTTCCAGCTTAGGCACGCTGGTCGAGACCGGCTGGCAGCACTCGAGATCAGAGTTCACTCGTAGTTCATTGGATGAAATATATATTGGGTCGCGGGCGCTGTATATGGGCCAACGGCTAGTTTAGACCCCCCCTTGCTGGACTCACATTACTTTGCATCGTAAAGTAAATGCGATCAGTATCGCAGGAGCGTCCGTTGGGGACGGCCTACGCGCGGGATAGTGTCATGGGGACACGGGAGCATTTACGATGAAACTCGGCTTGATCATGGCGCCGCGACACGATCCAAGGCGCCGCGCGGCGCAACTGCGAATCATTTTGGGTTCTGCAAGGCGATATCCATTGCAAAGCCTCTGCCGTACCGACCGAGCACCACTCAAGCGATGAGTGCAGCGTGTCGTCAGGCGCTTCTCCTCCTGCTCGCTTGCGCGTGCCTAGCGGGAACGCCGTGCGGCGCGAGCGCTTCGCTCGACCTCAATGGTCTGCGGGGACATGTCGTGTACCTGGACTTCTGGGCATCCTGGTGTGCTCCCTGCCGAGAGGCATTCCCTTGGATGCAGACTATCCAGAGCACGTACGAGCGTCAGGGACTGACTGTCATTGCAGTCAACCTCGATCACGACCGCGCTGACGCTGAGCGGTTCTTAAAGACCTTCCAGCCAAACTTTAAGGTGCAATTCGATCCGCAGGGCGTACTCGCCGAGCAATTCAACGTTGCGGGCATGCCCACGAGCGTGCTCATCGATCGACGTGGCGTGCTGCGCCATACGTACATAGGCTTTCGGGCGGTCGACCGCCAGACCCGAGCCGAGGCGATTCAACAACTTCTCGCCGAGAAGTAACTTGTCACGGGAATCACCATGAATCGCAAAAACTTGGGTTTATTCTTGATCATTGGCGCGGCCGTCCTCGCGAGCGGATGTGCCTCGCTGGGCGTCAAGCCGTGGCAGCGTGATCTGCTTTCCCGCCAAGATATGCAGCTCAATGGTAACGCCCTCGACGATGCGATTGACGATCACCTGTACTTCAGTAAGGAAGCATCCTCGGGCGGTCGCTCATTTGCCGGCGGAGGATGCGGGTGCAACTGAAGCGCGATGAGGGTGGGGTCCGGCACCGCCTAATCGCGGCGAGTTGTGCCTTGCTGAGCGCCTCCGCGGGACGCACCGAGGAAGCGCCGAATACCAGCATCGCACGCGCTCTGAGCGATTGGTCGCTGGACTCGGCTCTGGCGTACTACCACGAAGACGGTCGAGTTCAGGTCATCGAACCCGTCGTCAGCGTCAGCAAGTCCTATGGCGATGGAGCATCCGTCGGGCTCAACCTTACCGTTGACGCTCTGTCCGGTGCGAGTCCCAATGGAGCATCGCCGAGCCGCATGCCCCAAACGTTTGCATCGCCATCCGGGAAGAGTTTCACGGGCGGCAAGCATACTTACACCACCGCTCCCGGAGACCTGCCAGAGGATCCGCACTACTCCGATCTGCGTGCAGCGCTGGGCGCTGACTGGAGGCTGCCTCTGGAGCGCCTCCTCACTGCAAGTTTCGGCGCGAAGATCTCCTACGAAGACGACTTCTACTCCGGCTCGGCCAATGCGTCGATTGCCCGCGACTTCAACCAGAAGAATACGACCGTATCCTTTGGCGCAAGCTATGAAGCCGATTCCCTACACCCGATCGGTGGAACTCCCGTGCCGCTTAGCAATTACGCCCTCTTCGAAAAAACCGGCAATCAGAGTAAGAACGGCGCGGGGTTGCTGTTGAGTCTGACCCAGGTGATGAGTCGTAACTGGCTCTCTGAAGTCAATCTTTCGCTAGATCGGTTCTCCGGCTACCTGAACGATCCTTACAAGATCATATCGGTGATCGACGCTGGCGGTGATGTGCGTGGCTATGTCTATGAGAATCGTCCCGACACACGTACGCGTCGTAGCGTGTATCTGGATAATCGCGTCGCATGGGAGCGAAGCTCCGCCGGATTGTCTCTGCGGTACATGACGGACGACTGGGGAATACACTCGGAAACAGTACAGTTGCACCTGCAATGGTGGACTGCCGAGCGCGATAAATACGTGCAGCCGACGTTGCGCTGGTATCGGCAGAGTGCTGCAAACTTTTACACGCCCTGGCTCTTCGGCTTCACCGCGCCGGAGCTGTCTTCGGCCTCTTCAGATTCGCGCCTCGCGGGCCTGCAGGCGCTGACCTACGGGTTGAAGTACGGCATCAAACTGCGCGACAAGCTCGGTCGCGAAAGCTCGGAGTTCAACGTCCGAATCGAATACTATCAGCAGACTCAAGAGAACGGCCTTCCCGGACCCGGCGCGCTGCGGGGTCTTGATCTGTATCCGGATCTCAAAGCAATTCTGGTCCAGCTCGGTTTCAGTTATTGAGCATCCGATGTGGAGGCGTGGCACACACGACGGCGCGTAATTCTCCTGCCGGGCCGCTCGTCGTTGAAGAGCGGACCCGTGATCTTTATGCCGCTTGCTTTAGCGCGATGGCAAGCCCCTGCGAGGTCCTCGTACACACGTCAAACCGCGGGCACGCACTAGAGCTCGGGAACGTGATCGCACGCGAGGCTTGGCGTGTCGAGCAAAAATACAGTCGCTATCGTGAAGACAGTGTGCTGGCATGGATCCACCGCAATCGTGGCAATCGGATAAGCGTGGACGCCGAGACGGCATCTCTCTTGGACTTTGCCGGTCACTGCTACGAATTGAGTGACGGCCGTTTTGACATTACTTCAGGCGTGCTGCGGCGCGCGTGGCAGTTCGACGGCTCGGATCGCGTGCCCGACAAGGCCACGGTCGAGCGCCTCCTGCCGCTCATCGGTTTCGACAAGCTGCACTGGCAATCGCCCGAGCTCCTGCTGCCCTTTGATATGGAGCTCGACTTTGGCGGCATCGGTAAGGAGTATGCCGTCGACCGTGCCTACGATCTGGCGGTCGCGCATCGTTCGGATCCCT
>Ga0302326_10019406_pt1 | contig 14039 bp, 9 predicted proteins | sample Palsa_T0_3_FD_202264 | JGI IMG/M metagenome (GOLD analysis project Ga0302326, IMG submission 202264) | Peat permafrost microbial communities from Stordalen Mire near Abisko, Sweden - Palsa_T0_3 | ecosystem: Environmental > Terrestrial > Soil > Palsa > Peat permafrost | place: Sweden: Abisko... | reverse complement strand
GGGTGCTCGGCGATCGGCATCACCTCGACGTGCGTGAAGCCCATCTCGTTGACGTAGTCGGCGAGCTGGGGCGCGATCTCGCGGTAGGTGAGCGGCCGGTTCCCCTCCTCGGGCTTGCGCCGCCAGGAGCCCAGGTGAACCTCGTAGACCGAGAACGGCCTGTCCAGCGCGCCCGCCTGGGAGCGCCTCCGCTCGATCCAATCGGCGTCCCCCCATTCGCGGGCGCCCACCGTGCAGACGATCGCCGCGTTTCCCGGGGGCCCCTCGAAGCGCGTGCCGTAGGGATCGGTCTTGATGAGCAGGCTCCCCCGTTTGTCGCGGACCTCGAACTTGTAAAGTATCCCCTCGCCCAGTCCCGGGATGAAGATCTCCCAGACTCCCGACGCCCCGAGGCTGCGCATGGGATGATACCTCCCGTCCCACCCGTTGAAGTCCCCCACGACCGACACCCTTTCCGCCGCGGGCGCCCACACCGCGAAGGCGACCCCGGGGACGCCGCCGAGGTCGCGCACGTGCGAGCCGAGCTTCTCGTAGATCCGGTGCTCGTTGCCCTCGTTGAAGAGGTAGAGGTCCTGCGCCCCGAGTGTCGGAAGGAAGCAGTACGGATCGCGCAGCCGGCGGACCCGCCCGTCGGCCGAGGTCGCTATGAGCTCGTAGCCGACCACCTCCGGGCGCCCCGGAATGAACACCTCGAAGAGGCCCTCCTCCGCGATGAGCTTCATGGGCAGCGCCGCCGATGCGGGCTCGCCCGTCAGCGCCACCTTGCAGGCCGCCGCGTCCCGCAGGAAGGCCCGCACGACCAGGCCGCGGCTGCGGCGGTACGTGCACGGGTGCATCCCAAGCACGGCGTGAGGAGCGCCATGGCGGGCCTGCAGGATGGCCTCGAATTCAGTCTTTTGTAAAATCACCGATCGGGGTTTCTGGGGTGCCCTGCACGATGGGCCGCGACCCCGCGGCGCGCCACCCCAAAGCGCGGCTGCGTCAGCCGGTGTTCTTGAGGCCTCCGCTGATCCCGTTGATCGTGAGCTCGATCACCGCGTGGATCGCTTCGGACTCGGCGGCCCCGGGGGGCTCCGGCGCGCGCAGGCGCCTCATCATGTCGACCTGGATGTAATTGAGCGGGTCGATGTAGGGGTTGCGCAGGTCGACCGACCGAAGGAGGACCGGCTCGCGCCCCAGGAGGCGCCTCTGGCCCGTGACCGCGAGTATCGCGCGCTCGGTGAGCTCAAACTCCGCGCTGAGGATTCCGAGGATGCGCCGGCGGATTTTCGGGTCCTCGACAAGGTCGGCGTAGAGCGAAGCTATCCCCATGTCCGCCTTCCTCATGGTCAGTTGGGCGTTGTCGATGAGCGTCTGGAAAAAGGGCCAGCCCGCGTGCATGGCCCTCAGCCGCTCCCGTCCCTTCGGACCCCGGCGCAGGATCGACTGGAGCGCGCTGCCGAGGCCGAACCAGCCGGGGAAGTTGAAGCGGCTCTGCATCCAGGAGAACACCCAGGGAATGGCCCGCAGGTCCGAGACGCTCTTCGTGGCCCTCCTGAAGGTCGGGCGCGATCCGAGCTTGAGGGTGCTGATCTCGTCGATCGGTGTCGCCTGCCTCCAGAAGACCAGGAACTCCGGGTCGTCGTGAACCACGGCCTCGTAGGCCTCGAAGCCCGCGGCGCTCATCTCCTCCATGGCCTCGCGCCACTCGGCGGGCGTGGCCGCCTCTGCGCCGGCCGAGTGGATCCCCAGCATGACGCCGTAGGCCATCTGCTCGAGTATCCGGTGCGCAAGGTCCGGGTCGTGGTAGCGCGTCGAAAGGACCTCCCCCTGCTCGGTCACGCGGATCGCCCCGTCGCGCAGCCCCGCGGGCTGCGCGAGGATGGCCTTCGCGGCGGGGCCGCCGCCGCGCGCGATGCTGCCGCCGCGCCCGTGGAAGAGCGTCAGGGCGACGCCGGCCCCGCGGCACACCTGCGAGATCGTCTCCTGGGCCTTGAAGAGGGCCCAGTTCGCCGTGATGTACCCGCAGTCCTTGTTGCTGTCCGAATACCCCAGCATGACGTGCTGGTGCGCGGGGCGGTGCCCGGGGAGGGCGAACAGGTCCGAGAGAACCGCCGGCGCGTTCACGAGGTCGTCGAGCGTCTCGAAGAGCGGCGCGATCGGGAGCGCCGAGCCGGCAAGCGCCTGCAGGAGCTCCACCTCGAGGATGTCGGAGACCCCGTTGGTCATGCTGATGATGTAGATGCCGAGGGCCTCCGCACCGATGACCAGGCGCGCCTCAGCGGCGAGGACGAGCGGGTCAATGATGTTTCGGGTTGCGCTGCTAAACCGCGCGGTCGCCGCGGCATCAAGCTTCCTGGCCGTCGAGAGGGCGGCCGTCAGGACCTGCCGCTTCTCCGCCTCGTCCAGCGAGGCGTAATCTGCCCGACCGAGGATCTCAGCGACGGCGGCCTCGTGCCACGACGAGTGCTGCCTCAGGTCGAGGCGCGCGGTGTGCAGGCCGAAGACCTCGAACTGGGTCGTAGCCGTGGCGAGGTCGCCGCCGGCAAGCATCCGCCCCCTGCCCGCCTCGAGGCCGGCGCGGACGGTGTCAAACGTGTCGGCGACAGTCGCCGGGTAGAGGCAGGATCCGATCACGGCCCCGCCGAGAATCTCCCTTCCGTCACGCAGCTCGTCCCGCGCCTGGGTCAGGCGCTCGTAGAGTATGCCGAGAAGGACGCGGTAGGGCTCGTGGGGAAAGCGCTTCTCCAGCACGGAGAGGTGCTTGGAAAGGTGCAGGTCCTCGCGCAGCTCGCGCTTGAGCGCGGGGACGACCGTGTCCCTGCGGTCGCTCACGGTGAGCGTGTGCGCCAGCTCGCGCGAGGTCGTGCGGAGCTTCTCGATCGCCTGCCGGCGGTGGAGGACAAGGACCTCGGCCGTTGTGGCCGCGGTCACCTCCGGATTGCCGTCGCGGTCCCCCCCGATCCAGGAGCCGAACGTGAGCCACCTGCGGGGCGGCCGCACGCCCGGATAGTGCAGGCCGAGGGCGCGCTCCATGTCGGCGTGGAGCCGGGGAAGCGTGTCGAAAAGCGTCGTCTCAAAGTACCACAGGCCCGTGCGCGCCTCGTCCGTCACCTCGGGCTTCACGGTTCGGCTGCGGTCGGTGAGCCAGAGGGACGCGATCTCGCGCTCGACCGTGTCCTTGTCGAGCGCGGCCGAGTCGGGTGTCGACTCCGGCTGCGCCCGGGTCCGAAGGATCCCCGCAAGGCGCTGCAGCTTTGCCAGCAGCGTCCGGCGCTTCGTCTCCGTGGGATGGGCCGTGAACACGAGCTCGATCCCGAGCCTGTCCACGAGCCGCTGCATCTCCTCCGCCCCGACGCCCGAGGCCTTGAGCTCCATGACCGCCGCCTCGATGGATTCGCGGATGGGGCGCCCCTCGTCCGTGCCGAGGGCGCGGGCGACCCGCCTGCGGCGCAGGAGAATGATCCGGAAGTTCTCCTCTGCCAGGTTCACCAGCTCGAAATAGAGCGTGAAGGCCATCGCCTGGTTGAAGGCGGCCTGCGGATCGAGCTCCGACACGGCCTTCGCGAGGAGACGCTCGGCGTCCCCGTCGCCCGCGCGGCGCGCCTTCGCCAGCTTTCGGAGCGACTCCACCCGGTCGAACGTCTCAGGTCCCTCGATCCTCGAGATGACCCTCCCGAGCGCGGCGCCGAGCTCGCGGACCTCGGAGCGGAGCGGGGCCATGTCGCGCACGGCTTTGGACATTCGGACGGGTCGTTTGCTGGGCATGGCGGCCGGACAAGATGGGGCCCGGCGAACCCGCTAAAAAGCCAAAAGTGCGCCAGATAGGCATTTCCGAGAAGATTTATTGGCGGCCAGCGAGGCTTGCTTGCACCTGCCCCCGCGCTTTTGCTTCCGCGGAGTGATCCGCCGCCCTGCCCTTTCGCTTGTCCTCGCCGCCGCGCTTGTTCCGCCGGTATCCGGCGCGCCGCAGTCCGACCTTTCGGCCAACTCGACGACCGAGGACTACGCTAGCGGCGAGCTGGTCGCGCGCGGCGACGCGCGGTATGCCGAGAGCGGCGTCCTGCTGACCGCGGACGAGATCCGGTTCAACCATAAGACCCAGGTGACGACGGCGAGCGGGCACGTCGTCCTGAACCGGCCCGGGGACCGGCTGCTCGCCGACGTCCTCACCTACGACCGAAGCACGGGCGACTTCACCGCCAGGAACCTGCGCACCGGCCGGTTTCCCTACTACATCGAAGGGCCGCTGGCGGAGGGCAACCGCACGCAGGTCGTGATCCACGACGCCACCGTCGTCTTCCGCGAACCCGGGGCATGGCAGCCGACCATCAAGGCGAAGATCCTGACCTATTCGCCCGGCCACTACCTTCGCATCAGCGTAGCCGACGTCGGCATAGGGAAATACAGGCCGCTCGCGGTCTATCATGTCGCCGAGGACCTCGCGCGGCACTCGGGGGTCGAGTCGATCGCGGTCGAGGGCGGATACCGGCACACGCTCGGGCCGTACATCGACATGGGCCTGAAAATCCCGGAGGCCAACGGGGTGAGCTTCGGGCCGGACATCGGCATCTACACGTTTCGGGGGATCATGCTGGGCCCGATCGCAGACTACGACATCGTGAGCGGCGACGACACGATGAAGGGGTTCCTGAAATCCGGCTACATCTATGACTTTGGCAAGCGCGACACCGATATCCTGAACAACCCTGTCCCGAACGGCCGCGCCTTCGTCGAGTGGCAGCACAGCCAGCAGCTCACCCCGGAGCTGTCGATCACGGGCGACGTCAACTATTCCAGCGACTCGGAAGTGGTTCGCGACTTTCACTCGAAAGACTTCGTGCCCATCCAGGAGCCGGACAACTACCTCGAGGCGGACTACTCGGGGGCCGACTACCTGGGCTCGGTCTTCACGCGGTTCCAGCCCGATCAATTCTACCCGGTGCAGCAGAGGCTGCCCGAGATCCGCTTTGACCTGCTTCCGACGGCCCTGGGCGGCGGGATCTACGTCCGCATGAACTCGGGTATCGTCCACCTGGAGGAGGACCCGCCCGACGGCGGGAGCTTCCTCGAGTCCAACCGCTTTGACACGTTCCTCGGGCTCAGCCGTCCCTTCTCCTACAAGGGCATCGTGGACTTCACTCCCGTCGTCGGCGGACGGTTCACCGAGTACTGGGACACGACCGGGGCTGCGCAGCCGGGAGGCGCCGGCCGCGCCCTCGGCGAGGTGGGCTTCGACGCCGACCTGAAGTTGAACGCGACGATCGACTACCAGAACCCGCTCTGGCACATCGACGGCCTGCGGCACCTCCTGACGCCCACCCTGAGCTACCGGTACATCCCGGACGCCGACCGGGACGCGGCCTGGATACCCCCCATCGACCGGAGCACCTTCACGAATTACCTCCCCGTCATGGAACTGGGCGACATGAGGGCGCTCGACCAGCTCCAGGCAGAGAACGTCCTCAGGGTGGGCGTCAACAACACGCTCCAGACCCGCGACAAGACCTACGGCTCGCTTGACCTGGTCTCCCTGGACGTCGACGAGGACTTCAATTTCCGCCGGGTGCCTGGGATGACCGACTTCTCCGACCTCCATGCGGACCTGACCATTTCTCCGGCCCGGTGGCTCGACCTGCGCCTGGAGGACTCCGTCGAGCCCAAGAGCCTCACGCAGCAGGCCGTCGACACGAGCGTCACCTTCCGCGAAGGGGACATCTGGTCTGCAAAGCTCGGCCTCGGCTTCCTCAGCGACCAGTACGGCTCGTATGTCATTCCAGGCCTGGGCAGCTATCCGATCGTCGGAACGGACGTCTATCACGCCGAGGGCCGGTACCGCCTCAACGAGGTGTACGAGGTTGTCGCCCGCGGCGACTTTGACGAGCGCGCCCACATCTTCGTCGACCAGTTGTATGGCTTCACGCAGAAGGTCTCGAACACCTGGATCGTCCAGTACGCCGTCGTCTTCTCGAACGGGCCGACCAAGGGGAATGGGCACTTTGGCATCAACGTAAACCTGAACGCCGTGCGGTTCTGACCGGCCGTCGGGTTGACCGTGCCGAACACGTGAGCCTCGCCGGAAGCCAGCAGCGGACTCTCCTGGCGATTCTGGGGCGCCTTCGGCCCCACTGGAGGACCGACGCCGGGCTGCCCGCGAGGATCGACGCCATCCTGAATGGCGACAGGCGCCTCGGGTCCCGGGACAGGCGCCTCTACAGGGAGCTTGTCTACGCGTCCCTTCGCTACCTGCCGTGGATAGAGCCCCTGCTGGATAAGGTCCCGGGAGACGCCGCTGCGAGGATAGCATGGCTCTCCGCGGACACACCGGCCGCGCGGGCGCTCCGGGAGGCGTTGGCGGGGAGCCTGCCGCCCTGCCCCCAGGGGACGCTCGAAAAGGCCCGGATACTGGGGGAGGATGTCGGGGACCTTACCCCGGCCTGGTTCGGACTGGAGTGCCCGGAGGCGTTATTTCCCCCGCTTCTTGATGTCCTTCTTTCAAGGGCGCCGCTCTGGATACGCCTCCAGACGGGTGACTCCGATTCAGTCCTCCGTGAATTCGAGCGGCTTGGGTGGGACTGGCGCCGAAGCCCGCTCCTTCCGGGGGCGGTGGCCCTGCCCCTGGATGTCGACGTCAAGAAGACCGATTCCTATCGCGACGGGCGAATCGAGATCCAGGACGTCGGCTCGCAACTCATCCTGGAATCGGTCGGTGTCGCCCCCGGCGGCCGCTGGCTCGACGCCTGCGCCGGCGCCGGGGGAAAGACGCTCCAGTTGGCGTCGCTCCTCGGGGCGACCGGGAGGGTGACCGCCCGTGACTCCAGACAGGGACCCCTCAAGGAGCTTCTCGCCCGGGCGGCCCGGGCCGGCTTGGACGGACGCATCGACGCCGGAACCGGGGAGGATCCGGCGTCGGGCTATGACGGGGTCCTGGTCGATGCGCCGTGCTCCGGCTCGGGCACATGGAGGCGATCGCCCCACCTGAGATGGATCGCGACGGAAGATGGCGTGCGAAGCGCGGCGGCGCTTCAATTGGGGCTCCTGCGGGCCAACCTTTCGCGCGTCAAACCGGGCGGCCTCCTTGTCTATGCGACCTGCTCCCTCTGCCGGACCGAGAACGAGTCGGTCGTCGAGGCGTTTCTGCGCGAAAACAGCGATGTCGAGCCGGTGATCGGCGGCCGCAGGCTCATGCCCGGGGCCCACGACGGCGACGGATATTTCGTCGCCTCATTCAGGCGCCTGCCGACGCCGGCCTGAAAAGGCCGGCCTATTCCCCGGGACCCTCGCGCTGGGCCTTTGCCACGACCCGGAACATCTGAAGGGCGAGCCAGAACACGGCCGCAAGACAGGACGAGGTGACCACGCCCCAAAAAACTACCATCCGGTGGTCCCGGGACGGTACATGAGTGGAGGTGACCCCGTACATGTAGACGAAGAATGCTATGACGAGGACGGCATCCACGGCCAGGCTGAAGGGCGTGACCAGTTTTCGTTCCGGCTTTTGCATGGCGCCCCCAAGCAAGTGCAGGGGCCATGGGATGTCCATAAGAATTGGCCCGTCCGGGTTTAATTCAGCGTGCCTATCGGCGCCTAATGCCGGGCCGAATTGACTCCGGCGCCAATAGGCGCATCGGTTCCTGTCACCATGAACCTCCAGCTCTCCGACAAGCTCGCCCTTGTATCGGGCTCATCCAAGGGAATCGGCCTGGCCATCGCCACGGGACTCGCCCGCGAGGGCGCCCGCGTCGTTGTGAACGGCCGGTCCGCGGAGTCCGTCCAGGCCGCTCTGGCCAAGATTCGGGAGTCGGTGCCGGGCGCGAGACCCGAGGGTTTCGCCGGCGATCTCTCGGACCCCGCAGTCGCCGGGAAGCTCGTGGGGAACTTCCCCGCGGTCGACATTCTCATTAACAACCTCGGCATCTTTGAGCCAAAGCCGTTCGAGGAGATTTCCGACGGGGACTGGAGGCGTTTTTTCGACGTCAACGTCCTGAGCGGAGTTCGCCTGAGCCGCGCGTATCTGGGCGGCATGAAAAAGAGGAACTGGGGCCGAATCGTCTTTATCAGCAGCGAGTCGGCAATTCAGATCCCGGTTGAAATGATCCACTATGGCATGACGAAGACCGCCCAGCTGGCCGTCTCCCGCGGCCTAGCCGAATCCTGCGCAGGTACCGGTGTCACGGTGAACGCGGTCCTCCCGGGTCCTACGCATTCCGACGGCGTCGATGAATTCGTCAGCAGACTGAGCGGCGGCAAGCCCTTTGCCGAATTTGAAAAGCAGTTCTTTGAGAGCGTCCGTCCCAGCTCGCTGCTCAGGCGGTTCGCGACGACCGAGGAGGTCGCGAACCTTGTCGTGTATGTCGCAAGCCCGCTTTCGGCTGCCACGAACGGAGCCGCCCTGCGGGTGGACGGCGGCGTTGTCCGATCCTGCTTCTAGAGGCGCCGGAGCGGAGAATTGAAGCGGGACAGCGGGCTGGGACCACCCTACCATTTGGCTCACCGCCGCGCCTACTACCCGGTTGCCTTGGTTCTAAGAAATTCACGATCTATCGTTTAGAACGACCGACCCGCCCTTCTTTCAAATATATGCATAGGACTCGCGCCCTCATCCTCGCCTCATTGGCCGCGGCTGCACTGTGTGTCGGCGGCTGCGCCCGGCCGGCGCCGCCGGCGGCCACGGCGGATGCCAAGGCCGCCGACGCGTTTCCCGGAATGGAGGCGGACCTCCAGCGCACCCTGAAGGAGCAGTCCTCGTTTTATCTGTTTAAGAAAGCCTCCGATTTCGAAAACGACACAAGGGGGTTGAAATGGGAGGATGGCTCCGACTTGCCGGAATTTTCCGATCCGGCCGCCAAGAAGGGAGGCACCCTCAATGTCTGGATTTCCGACTTTCCCGGGACTTTTCGGACAATTGGCCCCGATGATACGGGCGGGATTCGCGAGTTCCTCTTGGATGATGTCGCGATGACGTTTGTGAGTCCGCATCCGAACGTGCCAGGACGCTTCTACCCGCGGCTCGCGAGTTCCTGGGCCGTGGACTTGGCGCACAAGACCGTCTTCTTCCGACTCGACCCGGATGCGCGCTGGTCGGACGGCGTTCCTGTCACAACCGATGACGTCGTCTTCAGCTGGTATTTTTACCGCAGCCCGATTGTCGAGGAACCGTGGTACAATGATTTCTACACCAAGACATACGGCGCAATCACGGTCTATGACGCTCACACATTCTCGATCACGCTGAGCGAGCTGAGGCCCGACATCGTCGACAGGGCGGGTAACGTGGCGATCTACCCGAAGCATTTTTTCAATGATTTTGGCCCCGGGTGGACAAAGAAATACGATTGGCGCATTTGCCCGACCACGGGCGCCTACACAGTCCGCGATGAGGACGTCAAGCGGACCTCCTCCATCACGCTGAGCCACGTCAAGGACTGGTGGGCCGAAAAAAAGCGCTTTTCGCGCGGCTGCTACAATCCCGACCGGGTCCGTCTTGAGGTGATCCGCGATCCGGACAAGGCATTCGAGGCCTTCGTGCACGGGGACGTCGACTTGTTCGGCCTGACGACGGAGCAGTGGTATGTGAAGCTCCCTGACAACCACCCCAGCGTTACCTCGGGATTTACCGTCAAGACAACATTCTATAACCGAATCCCATCGCCGGATTTCGGCCTTTGGATCAACGAGGCCAGGGCCCCGCTCGATAACCTGGATGTCCGCCTCGGCATCCAATATTCAACCAATTTCGCTCTGGTCTGCCAACAGTACTTTCGAGGCGACGCCCAGATCCAAAAAACAGCCTCGGATGGTTACGGTTGGGATCCCAACCCGGCAGTCAAGCCGCGCCCCTTCGACCCGACCAAGGCCCGCGAGTATTTTGCGAAGGCCGGATTCACGCAGCAGGGGCCGGACGGAGTCCTCATGAATTCCCAGGGCCGACGCCTGTCCTTCACGATCACCAGCATCTACCGTTATTATCAGGACGTCCTTGTCATTCTCAAGCAAGAGGCTCTCAAAGCAGGGCTCGAATTCAACATCGAGATACTCGACGGAACGAGCGGCTGGCAGAAGATCCAACAGAAGAAACACGACATCGCCTTTGCTGCTTTCAGACGGACCGTCGAAATGTACCCTCGCTACTGGGAGTGCTTCTCGGGAGAGAACGCTTACGATGTCCCCTACCTGCCCGACGGATCGCCCAATCCGGCGCGGAAGGTGAAGCAGAACACCAACAATCTCACGTTAATTGCCGATCACCAATTGGATCAGCTGATCACTCGATACGACAAAACCGAGACGATGGATCAAGTTAAGGACCTGTCCGCCCAGATCGAGCAGATCGTCTACGACGACGCTTCGTGGGTCAACGGCTGGAAGCGGCCGTTCTACCGGGTCGGCTACAGGCCATGGGTGAGGTGGCCAAAGGATTTCAACGTAATGAGAAGCCTAGACGGATTTGAATTCTGGCTGATGTGGATCGACCAGGATCAGCAGAAAGCCGATCTCGCGGCCAAGGCCGAGGGCCGGAGCCTTTCCCCCCAGATCCTGACGTACGACAAATTCAAGGAGCCGTGAGCGACTAACCGTCATCGACTGCTCTCGAATCTACTTTATCCCGAAGCTGAAGCTGGGGCGGCAGCTCAACAATGTCTCCCGAATCCGCAGGGTTCAGGTTTGCCGCAAGATTGCCGAGGTATTTCGGCTCGCGTTTCAATGACAATTTCAAAATGGCGGAGAGAGGGGGATTCGAATGCGGCCACATGCTTTTCTCCCGGGCTGGCCAATACGAAAATGCTCATTTTTGCTATGGCCTAGATGACTTGACGGAGAAAGCCTCGTGATACACATTCGTATCACCATGAAACCAACGGTATCGGTGCGCGATCTTCGCAACCATTTCCCCAAAGTGAGGAAGATTCTCGAGGAAGAAGGTGAGGTTCTCCTCACGGAGCGCGGGACAGCTAAATACAAGCTAGTTGCCTACTCGGTCCCTTCCCAAAGAACGCCTCCCGCAATCGACTACTGGGCTCGACTAAATTCATATCAGCCGAGGCAGATCTCACCCGAAGCATCCCAGGCTCTCGACGATGAAAACCGTGGCGACCGCTAATGCGGTTTACGCTGATCCCAGCGCGCTCCTGAAGCTCTACCTTCACGAACCCGAGTCCCAAAGTATGGCAGCCTGGCGCACAAAGACTCGAGGCCCACTGTCGGTGACCCATCATGGGCGCGTCGAGTTAATTAACGGAATAGCTCTAGCGGCGCACCGAAAACTTATCAGCGAACCTGCGCTTACTGGGGCCCTTGCAGCGCTGGACGATGATTTTGCTCAGGGTCGATACGTTCAGGCTGACTTGCTTTGGCGTGCGGCATTAAACCGGGCCGCCAAATTGAGTCGCGAGTATAGCCGGTATCTAGGTACGCGGTCTCTTGATGTTCTCCATGTCGCAAGCGCCCTGGAACTTGGATTCTCCATGTTCATCAGCTTCGATATCCGCCAGCAGAATCTTGTGAAGGCCGTGGGCCTGAAGCTCTTGGTTCCTTCCACGTAAAATGGCGGAGAGAGGGGGACTCGAATGCCGCAACGTGCATTTTTCCCGGGCTAAGGGTCCAGAAAAAGACCGTTCTTGCTAGGGGCTAGCACGAGGAGAAATGGCGATTTTCCGCCTTGGGAAAAGCCAGAGTCCAGACGAATTCGCTCAAATCAACGGGATTGGCGATCTCCGCCGCCCCTAGATGTCCCCGACATTCTCTAGCCAGCAGGCTTCAGCTCACGCAAAAGCGGATTTTCACCGAGAAACTATATCCTCGGAAGTGGAGAGAGTCCCCTGCGTCGCAAGTTCAAGGGAAGTATGCGTACACGTCGATCGTGCGCATGCCCACGCCGGCAACGGCGAATTCGAGCTGAATTCGGGCTGTCGCGGGATTCGGCCGGCTGGGTGAGCGCAGGTGGATCACGTAGCGCCGCCCGCTCTCGAGCGTTTCCGAGGAGGCGGTGATGTCCGAGAGGCTGCAGGTAACCCGAGATAGCGTGATCTCGCGGTCCGAGTCCGAGCTGCAAAGGATGCTCTGCTGAGGGTTCTCTCCCGGTTTCCACGCAAATTGGAGAGGATCAACTCTCACATATTGCAGTATCCGAATGTCTAGGAGCAGCACCGCGGGCTGAGCCCCAGGTTCATCGGTCGCGATCGTTATGGTCTTTTGTTTCGTGCCGGTCTGCGCGCCCGTTTCAAATACGGCATGAATTCTTCCGGACTGCCCTGGGCCATAGGCAGTCCTGTCCGCCGTCGCGGCGACGCACCCGCAGCTGGTCAATATCCTTGTCAGCGCGACATCACGGGGGCCCGCGTTTCGGAAGGCGAATTCAGTCGAAACCTGCCCTTGCTCGGGCTGAACGACGAGACTGGCGCGGGTCCGGTCCCACACAAGCGAATCGGCCCGGAGCGGCACGCAGTGTGACGCAGCCAATAAGGCCAAGGCTGGGTATTTCAGCAATCCGGCCACTAGTTAAAAGGCCCGAATGGCCCGGTCGAAATGCTTCCCAGCGTGGCATTCGGGCCATTTTCGCTCCCTATGCCGGAAAGCGTCCCACCCGTGATTGAGCCGGTGAAAAACGTTCCTCCGTCTGTGATAAGCGAAAAGCTTGACCCGGAAACCGTGCCGGAGATCACCCCCGACCTTACGGCACCGACCGAGTCCGGGCAAAAGCCAGTGGTATCCTCGCTGCTAATCTTTTGGGAATAGCTGCCCGTTACGTTGTTGCCGCTCTGCACGAGCACCCAGGTCACGTTCCATTTCTCGTAGCCGCAGAAGCCTCCGCCGGCGTTGTCCTCTTCCCAGACGCCGGTCCAGGTTCCAGTAAGGCTTCCACCCCCGCCGCCTCCTGGGGTCGGGGTCGGCGTGGGGCTCCCGCCTCCGCCGGATCCTCCGGTGTTGATTGTTGCAGCCGAGCTGGTCGTCGAGCCGAACGCGTTGGACACGACGACCGTGTAGGTCCCTGCCGCCGAGCCGGTGTAGCTGCTGCCAGTGGCCCCGGAAATCGCAACCCCGTTGAGGTACCACTGGTAGGTGACCGATCCGGAGACCGTCACGGTCAGTGTGAAGCCTCCCCCGGACGAGATGGTTTGGCTAACGGGCTGCACGCTGATGACGGGTGCTTGCCCCCCCGTCGAACCACCCGCGGATTGCGGAACCTCGTAGACTTCAACGAGTGCCTGCCCCGTCGAATTGTTGGGGCCCGTTATTTGCGCGGTATAGGCGCCCGGAGGAAGCGAGGCCACCAGGGCGGAATCGGCGGAGTTTGCGGGAAACTGGAACGCGCCGACTTCCGTGAAGAGAGCCGAGCTAGCCGCGCTCGTGGAGGTATTGACGCTTGAGGAGCCCCGCGCCGGTGCATTAGCCCAACCCGAATTGGACGCAATCACGTTGCCGACCGAGTCGAATAGCGTGAGCTGCGGCGTGGCCAGGAAGCCGGTGACTCCAAACTGGGCGAGGGAGGGTCCGTCGCCGCGAACCAGGACGGTCTCAACGCCGGTTCCGGCGATCACGAAGCCGGCGATCAGGGTCTGTGAGCCGATGCCCGCCAAGCTTCGGGCGGAGAGATTGACGAATCGCGAAGACGGCGTACCAGAATCGGCATCGTATACCTCTATGAGAACCACACCGCTGTCTCCAGTCGCCGAAGATATATTTGCCGTGTAGGCGCCCAGCGAGAGCGTTGTGAGGATTGCGGCGTCCTTCGAGCTCACGGGAAGTGAGAATGCCCCCACCTGGCCGAAGACGTTGCTCAGGGCCGCCGAGCCTCCCCAGGCCGAATTTTGGGCCAGCTGGGTCGGCGTCGAGTTGAAAAGCGTGAGCACCGGATCCGGCAGGACACCGCTCACGCCGAAGCCGGATAACGCCGGACCATCGCCGCGAACAAGAACACTCTTCGAACCGGAGCCGCCGACGACAAATCCTGCGATGAGCGGTGCCGAGCTTCCTCCGGCAGTAGTCCGGACGGACAGGTTGGTCAGGCGCACGGACGTTTTTACAGGCGTTGGAGTCGGGGTGGGCGTAGGTGTCGGGGT
>Ga0302326_10019403_pt1 | contig 14040 bp, 16 predicted proteins | sample Palsa_T0_3_FD_202264 | JGI IMG/M metagenome (GOLD analysis project Ga0302326, IMG submission 202264) | Peat permafrost microbial communities from Stordalen Mire near Abisko, Sweden - Palsa_T0_3 | ecosystem: Environmental > Terrestrial > Soil > Palsa > Peat permafrost | place: Sweden: Abisko... | reverse complement strand
AAGCGACATTATTGTTCGGCGCAGCGAAGTGACGCGTTGGGCCAATTGCTGACAGGTTTGCGGCTCTGCGCCATACCCTTAAAGGATGCTCAATATCGCAGCACCCTTTTCTCTTGCGCCGATGCTTAAGTGACCCGATTCACGCGAGGGGAAAGCGGGCGCGATTCCGCTGCCCATGCTGCATCGTTTTGAAGTCCGGCCTACACTCCGCCCAAATTCGACAGCCACGGAGCCGACCGATGACCACCCGACACGCTGCCTGCAGCTGCGGACAGCTTCACCTTACGATTGAGGGCGAACCATCGCGCATCTCCATGTGCCACTGCCTGAAGTGCCAGCGCCGCACCGGCGCCGTGATCAGCAACCAGGCGCGCTTCCGCCGTGAGCAGGTCACTTTCGCCGGTAAGGCAACGGCGTGGATGCGAACAGCCGAAAGCGGCAACACGCTGACCTTTCATTTCTGTCCGACATGCGGCTCCACCGTCTACTGGGAGAGCGAAGGCTTTCCCGGATATGTCGCCGTTGCTATCGGCGGCTTCGCCGACCCGAATTTTCCCGCGCCGACTATCGCAGTGTGGGAGGAGTCACGCCACCCCTGGGTCTCCTTGCCGGCCGGCATGCCGCCCAAGCGCGTAGCGAAGCAGGCGTGATAAAACGGCCGGCGGTCCACCTGCCTTGTCACGGCCGGAAGTGAAAGGATCAAACGCTGCAAATTCACGGTGTCCGCGCGACTGGTGCTGTTCCCGCAAACGTTCCGCCAATCCATCCTGAAGGTGCCGGCCTCGCTCTTTAACGACATCATCCCGATGCGCCGCGACGTAGCGGGCATGGCGCTCGCCGGCGGCGATCCCCTGACCGCCATTGCGCGTGCCAATCTTCTGCTACTCGAGCGGTTCGCGCATACGATCGGTCCGGTCCTGATGCCGGCGGCAACGGAACGTGCGATCGATCACCTCGGCCTTGCCATGCGCGCGCGTCTCGACGACGGCCCGATCCGTCGCGACCGCAGCGCGCCGGCACAGCATTTCGCACGCGCAAGCCTCTACATCGTCGGCCATTTGCGTGATCCAGCGTTGTCGGTGGGGCGCATCGCCAACGCGACCGGCCTTTCGGTGGGACATCTCCACGAAGTTTTCCGCAGAGCTACCGGCGCAACGATCGGCGACTATATCCGCACTCAGCGACTGGAACGATGCCGCCGTGATCTCGCCGATCAGAGCCTGCGCCACCAAAGCATTACGTTTATTGCCAACCGCTGGGGCTTCTCGGAAGGAAGTAGCTTAAGCCGGGCGTTTCGTGCCGCCAAGTCCAAGGCGATATCGGCAGGCCAGACAGCGCGATACCGTTGCCCGAGAGCAAATCGGACCGCAGTCGCGCGCGGCCGTCGGCCCGTTGGTCGTTCGCGAGAAAGGGCCGCCACGCGGCTCTTGAATCGTGCAAGCCGACCATCGGGAAGTGGCGCTGGGATGCCGGCGGCGCTTCCGCGACGCTAGCGAAAGACGAATGCTGCGCCTCGAACTCAAAGACGCGCAACGATGTGTTCCCGAGGCGCTGCCCGTTCGCCGCAAGTTTAGCCGGGCAGATGACGGTCTTGATCTCCTGATAACCTTCCAACCCTTCTGGGCCGCCGACGCGGCCGATGCCGGATTGCTTGTAGCCGCCGAACGGCACGGTCACTTGCAGGTTCAATCCGTTGACGGTGACGTTTCCCGTGCGGTTCATTGCGCGCCTTTTTGAGACTTCACTATTCAGTTTTTTCGGCTCGCCGACCATGACGAACAACGCGGAGAATTTCGGTTCTCAGCGCAGCGAAAAGCGGATCGGGATCGTGAGGTCGAGTTTTGTCTGCGTCATGCTCGGAGGAAATGCGGGTAGGGGTTGCGCGCGCTCGATCATCGCCATCACTTCGTTGTCGAGGTCGGCATGCCCGGAGCTCTCGGCGATTCGGTGCGCGAGCACGCGGCCATTGCGGTCGAGGCTGAAGCTTAGCAGCACCACGCCCTGTTCGCCGCGCGCCTGGGCCTCGGGCGGATAGCGTTTGGTGCGCTGAATTTGCCGCACCAGACTTGTCTGCCATGATGGCTCTATGCGCGGTGCGCCGCCTTTCACCTGCTCCGCCGTGTGCGGCGCCGGCGGTCGGGCCTCCTCGGCCATCTCCGGTGGCTTGATGACCGGTTCAGGCACGATCGCCAGGGATTGATCAGGAGGCGCCTCGACTTTCGTCTCCTCAGTTTTCTGTTGCACTTGCGGAGCAGCGACCGGCTTCGATTCGATCATGGTCTCCGGCGCCGGCGCAACATCGCGCGCCACGGCATCTGGCGTCGAGTCGATCGGGGCAAGCTCGACTGTGACGACGTCGGAATCGTTGCCGATACCGTCAGGTATGGATCGGCTAAGAAAATAACCGATTGCGCCGGCATGAATGCCGAAAACGATTGCGGCGGCTGCGGCCCAACGCACGAGGTCACGCGGGCTTTGATCCTCTAGCCATGAAAGGGCGAGAACGGTCATTTTGTCGGCCGCATTTCCAGGCCGACCAGGGCGACTTTGAGATAGTGCGCGGCGCGCAAATCGTTCATCACCTGCATGACCTCGCCGTACGGAACGCTACGGTCGGCGCGCAGGAAGACCCGCTCCTCCTTGTTGCCCCCGGTCGCGGCGTCGAGCGCGCCGGCGAGGTCAGTGCGCGTAATCGTATCGTCACCAATGGCGAGACTCAAATCGCTTTTGAGCGTCAGATAAACCGGCTTCTCCGGGCGCTGTCGCGGCTCGGCGCTGGAGGCGGGCAAATCGACGGCAATATCGACCGTCGCCAGCGGCGCCGCCACCATGAAAATGATCAACAGCACTAGCATCACGTCGATAAACGGCGTGACGTTAATACCGTGGATTTCGGCCAACTCATCATCGCCGTGACCGAGATCGATCGTCATGGCCTTACTCGGCGGCTTGCGACAATGGATGCTTGGCGCGGTCGAGATCGCGGCTTACTAGCTTCATCACTTGCGCGGAGGTGTCGCCGATGAGCGCCCGGTAATGCGCGGTCGAGCGCGCCAGAACGTTGTAGATCATGACCGCCGGGATCGCGGCGACGAGCCCAAGCGCGGTCGCGAGCAGGGCTTCGGCGATGCCGGGTGCGACCACGGCAAGGTTGGTGGTGTGGGCTTTGGAAATGCCGATAAAGCTGTCCATGATTCCCCAAACCGTGCCGAACAGTCCGACAAAGGGTGCCGTCGCGCCGATGGTGGCCAGAACGCCGGTTCCACGCGAAATTTTGCGGCCAGCCGCCATTTCGATTCGTTCGAGTTGCCAGGAAATGCGCTCCTTCAACCCGTCGCGGCCAAAACCGGCGGATTGGCGAATTTCGCCGACGGCGGCCTGCATCAGCTGAGCCACCGGGCCGGATTTCTCGGAGAGCTGGCCGGCGGCTTGCGCAAGCGATGCGCAATCGGCAAGCATGCGCAGAGCGCGCCGAACGGCGCGGCGCGCACTGCGCAATTCCAAGCTTTTGGCGATCCAAATCGTCCAGGTGACGAGCGAGGCGAAGGCAAGTCCGATCATCACCGCTTTCACGATGATGTCGGCGTGGAGGAACATGCCCCAAGGAGACAGGTCCTGTGGCAGCTCTACGATGGTCACGGAACGCTCGGCGCTGGTTTGCGCGAGCGCCATTGACGTCCACGCAATGCAAAGCGTCTGTACGGCAAGCGCACCCAGGGAAATCCGCGAGAAGGAACGCTCGAGGCGATGCTTGGCAAGTTGCCGCATTTATCCGTTCAACCTGCTCGTTGCCTCTTTGGAATTATAATAAAGAAAGATTGCGACGCTTTCTGCTGGCGTCATTCGGCATGCCGCGCCCGCGCAGTCAAGCGACGATACCGAATCGTTTGCGCCAACTGCGACACCCCGGGGCGGCACAATCACAGCTGCCTCGAAATGCCCGCATAAAAACCGCGGCGCGCCCCGAATTGCGGAGCAAACACGCCGATGCCGCTGCCGTCGCGGAGTTCGTAAATCTTGTCGAACAGATTGACGATATCGAAGCGTACCGTGAGCGGCTTGGCGTCGGGCGACCATTGAAACTCGTGTGATACGCCGGCATTTACGACGAGATAAGGCGGGTTGCTGTCCTCGTTGGCAAAACCGGAACGAAGACCGCTGCCATAAAGCATGCTCACGCTGAGTAGCGTTCCATCCCACCGGTACGAAGCGCCAGCCGAGCCAGTCATGAGCTGCATGTCGTCGGTGTAGTGCCAATTGGTGAGCAGAAAGTTGTAGGTCGCAGCGTCGATGAGGTACTGGTTCGATTCCACATCGATGGCTCTTGTTATGTTGTAGGAAAAGTTCGCATAGGCTTTGAAGTTTCCGTTTTGATACTTGACCTTGAACTCGGCGCCTTCGCTGTATCCCCGCGCATAATTGAATTGAGTCAGGACCACAGCCTGTCCGAACTGGCCGTCATCGAGCATATCGCGCGCGTCCTTGTAGTAGGCGTCGGCGCCGATGGTGAGACCCGGAAGCACCGTCTGGTCGATGCCGACGTCATAGTAGTTCGAGCGCTCCGGCTTCACCGGATCGTTCAACGGCACCTCCGGCTGATTGGTGGTGTTGGTGAACAGCGCGATATTGGATGTGACGGCCTGCGCCTGATATGGCGGCGTGAAATAACGGGCATAGCCGACGTGAATGCTGGTGCCGGCGAGAGGCTTGTAAAGCAGCGCGATACGCGGACTGAGTTGGTTGGCATCGACGAACTGATACAATTGGTCGAAGCGAAGCCCTGCGTTCAGCGTCAGCTGCTGGGTTAGCTTCCATTCGTCCTGAATGTAGGTCCCGATATTCCAGCCGACCTTCGTATTATCGTCGGTGATTGCGAACGGCGGTCCCGTAACCGCGCCGATAGCGCCCGGCAAAACGGTAGAGATGTTGCTGACGTTGGTTTGTTCTTCGGTAACGACAAAACCGCCGCGCAATGTGTGCCGGTCGTCGACGATATAAGACGTGTCAAGTTGCGTGCCGTTGAGGAGGCTTTCGCGTGTGACGTTGGAGGCCACGTCGTTGAACACCAGGTCTCCGAAAACGTCGGGAACGAAATTGATCTTGGCGTACCGCGAAAAGACTGCGAATTGCGCGTCGCCGTCCGTGCCCCTCTTTTGCAGCGCCGCGATATTGACGGCGTAGGTGTCAAATTCATTCTCGTTGATGGTCGAGGAACTAAGATTCGTTGGGCCGAAATCGCCAAGTGGCATCTGGTTGGGATTATTCGGGATCTGGAATGCGCTGTAGGAGTACGCCGAAATCAGACTGACCCGCGTCGATTCGTCGAGCATGGTTGAGGAGTAGCCGAAGAATTTTCCTTGCTGGGTTTGATCGTGCAGGGCGTCCGGGCTTGAGGTCGGATTCTCTAGCCCAAGAGCGTTCCAGTTGCCGCGGGCGCTGACAAAATATTCCGAATTGCCGAAGCTGCCGCCGTAGTCGATGCTCGGCGTAATCGTCTGCCGGCTGCCGCCGTAGAGGCTTATCTCCCCGCCGGGTAGGGCAAAGCTTCTGCTCGTGATGTCGAGAACGCCAGCGGTGCGTCCACCGTATTGAGCCGGCAGCGTGCCCGTGAGCAGCGATAGGCTGCCAATGAAATTGGTGTCGAGAACGGGGCCGAGTGCGGAAACGCCTTCGGGAACAATGACGCCGTTGATCCGGGTTTGGACGTTGGCGTATTCATTTCTCACATGAAAAGACGGGTTTGACACGGCGGAATCGTACGACACGCCGGGAAATTGCAGGATGACCTTGTCAATCGGCGTGTTGTCGCCTTGCGGCAACGCCTCGATCGCCTGACGGGTGAGGGTGTCCGTCGTCGCGCCGATGCTCGGCAGCAGGTTATCGCGGGCCCGATCAAAAGCCTGCATCTTGGCGTCCAGCGCCGCTTGCGCTGCTGTCGGCCCACTCGGGTGCGCTGCAGCCGCTTGTGCCGATGCGGCGAGGGGTGGTTTTGGCTTTTTTTTCGGGTGCGCGGCCGTGACCACGATTGGCGGGAGTGCAGTCTCGTTCGCCCCCGTCGTTGTTGCCGGCGCTTGGCTTAGTGCGGCTGGTGATTCCGTGGGCGCCGCTATGGGAGGAGTTTGCGACCCTTGCTCGTCTGTCGACTGCGCACTCGCCGCCGACGTGAGGATGCAAAGCGCCATTCCGCAGAGGAGGCGAGCGCGAATAGGTAAGGCCCGCAAAGCGCGCGCTCGTCGCAGCAACATGGCACTCGATGTTTTTTAGAATAGTTGAAAAGAATATTTGTACGTTCAAGTTCGATTGGTCCGCGACCAAGCACAGCCGTCGCGATACTGTCAACGAAACTTGTGCTTTTCGCCATTTTAGAATTGGTGGAATTAAAAGCTGCGAAGACGAACGGGAAAATCTCCACAGCCATTTTCAGACGTCCACGTGACGTTACCCGTTAAATTACAGCCCGCTGCTGCGTCGGCTCAGCCCTACCGTCAGTGCTGCGGAATTTGGCGATCGTTGTCGATGACCCCGTAGCTCGCTGCGCTCGCCTGCCGCCGCCCCGACCCGGCGAAGCCGACATTATCATCGGTCGCCCCGACCGCCCGAGCTCCATCTTCCCCCCGAACCGGAATCTGCGAACAACAATCCGCTAAAAAGAACTTGCGACGGCGCCGCCGCCGACCTCCAGTTAGCGGCTAAAGTATCGCGATGATCGTAATCCTCTGAAGGTTGCCTCCATGGCTGCATGGAAGCGGCGCGCTAAATGCGTGGGGTTTACGCCGCGGGAGAGCGTCTCCACCACATCCGCGCGAGCGTGCGGTCCTGCCACAAGAACGCGTGGGTGATGGCGGCAGCGACGTGCAGGACGACGAGCGAGGCGAGGAAGATCGCCGACACAGCATGGATGGTGTGGGCGATCCGATACGTCGTTAAGTCCGGCGACAAGGGATAAGGCAACTCGACCAGCCCAAATACAAAAGTCGGCACGCGCACTGGCGTCGTCGTTGCCATCAACCAGCCCGATAATGGCATTACCAGCAACAGCGTATAAATGAAAACGTGTGCCACCTTAGCGGCCAACAGAACGAGTGGTGCCGCGGGCTCGGGCTTGGGTGCGTTCGTGAGGATGCGCAAGCATAGTCGGACAACCGTGAGGGCAAGCACAGTGATGCCGATGCTCTTGTGAGTTTGGGTTAGCTCGAACCGTTCGGCGGGGTCATGGACGAGTTGCACCATATAGGTGCCGAGCCCAAGTGCCGCGAATACCAGCGCCGCGCTTGCCCAATGGACCAACCTCAACGACAGCGGCCAGACGTCACCCTTATTCATCTGTCAGCGCGCGCGTCTTGACGGTGATCTCAAGCGCGTCGTCGATGAGGGGTACGCCAAAAGTCATTCCAAATTCCGAACGCGCGATCGTCCCCGTTGCCACGAAGGCCACGGCGCGTCCTTTGGCCGATGGATCAGTGTCGACATTGACCGTAAGCACAATTGGCTTGGTCACGCCGAGCATGGTGAGATTGCCGGTGACCCGCGCAGTTCGGGAGTCGAGCTTCTCGACTTGCGTCGAGATAAAGCTAAGCGTCGGATATTTTTCCGCGCTAAGAAGGGGCGAACTTTTCACAAAGTCAGTAAAGGCTTGAGAGCCGAGATCTATCGAAGTTGAGTCGACGGTGAAGCTTGTGAAGCTCTTTGCTGGACGGTCGAAATCGATGAACACCTTCCCCGAATAATGATTGAAGTGGCCTCGTGTTTTCGGGAAGCCCACAGCGTCGATCTTGAAACCGATCCACGTGTGGGCCTCATCAATGCGCCAGCCTTGCGCCACGTTCGCCTCGCCAGTTCCGGCAAAAGGCAGAAGCGCAAGCGCGCAGACCGCAACGAGCCAGCGATACGTTCGCGTATTGCGCGCCGACAAAATTTGCGAGGATTGGGCCATGCGCGAACCTAGCCGTTACTCCGATCACGAACCATTCACATCTCGGCCAGATCGCCGATGGGCGCCGGCGTACAACACGTTGTGGAGCAGTATCGTCGCAATGGGGCCGATGCGCGTCGTTCGGCTTTTGACGGCCAAGCGGTTGAGATAGGATCGAATCACCAGCTGCGCTCCGATACGCCGTATCGTCGCTCGGCCGCCAAGGTATCCGAGAGCCTCAGTAACACACGTTCACCCAGCGCCAGCCCCACGCGGTCCATACGCGCGAATAACAAGAGTCGTAGTAGGCGTAGGGTGCGCCGACGAAGGCTAAGCCCGGCCCGAAGAATCGATGCCGGAAGGCAAATCGATCCCGGAACGCAAAGGAACGACCGCCCATGAAATGCCCAAAGCCGGCGGCACGACCGAAAGCTGCATGCCCCATGCCGCCGCGTGCCATTGCAGGTAAGTGGAATGTTGATCCTGCTGCTATGGCTAGGACAGCGGCCAACGTGATCGCCATTAAGCGCACCATGACGCCTTCTCCACCGGTTGCGAGTACAAGCGCGGCCCGAATGAATATCGCGTCTACGCAAAACCGGATCACGCGAGCACGAGCCGTCTTCGGAATTGATTAAACGCGTGATATCGGAAATGCTCAAATTACTAATGCGTTATTTTCTGACACAGAAGTCAGTTTGTTGAATTCGGACCTGTGCTACGGTCTACTCCGGTAGGTTTTTGGCGGAGACGGGAAATCATGACGGGTGCGCATCGTCGCATTCTCGTTATCGAGGATGATGCTGAGACGGCGGAGCAGATCGTGGATTTCCTCACGACGCGCGGTTATCTTGCCGATCTCGCCGCCAATGGCAACGACGGCCTTCTCCTGGGCCGGTCCGCCGTATACGCCGTCATGACAATCGATCGCATGCTTCCTGGCATGGACGGAATCAAGATCATTCGGCGTCTGCGCGAAGAAGGGATCGTAACGCCAGCCTTGATTATCAGTGCGCTCGGGGAGGTCGACGATCGTGTGCGCGGCCTGCGCGCCGGTGGTGACGATTACCTTATCAAGCCTTTCGCTTTCTCAGAACTGTTGGCACGCGTCGAAGCTCTCGCCCGCCGTAGCGCTACGGTCGTCAAGGAGACGGTATTGAGAGTCGACGATCTCGAACTCGACCTTATATCGCGAACAGCGAGCCGCGGCGGCAGGGAAATCAAGTTGTTGCCACGCGAATTCCAGGTACTTGAGTACTTAGTTCGCAACGAGGGCCATGTCGTGCCACGTACGATGCTGCTGGAGCAGGTTTGGGATCTGCATTTTGATCCCAGCACCAACATTATCGACGTGTATGTAGGGCGCGTTCGCCGCAAGGTCGACGGCGAGCAGACCTATCCGCTCATCCACACCGTACGTGGAGTAGGGTTTTGTGTCCGTGCTCCTCGCTAAGACTTTACGCTCAGCTACCTTCAAACTCGCGCTGGTAAGCATCGGGTTGTTCGGTGCGGTGATGGTTGCGCTGTTCGGCTACGTCTACTGGTCGGCGACAACGCTCGTCCTCAGCCAAACCGATAGTACCATCGAGGCGGAGCTTGCGAGCTTACGCAACACCTATGACAGCGCCGGCCGTGACGGGCTGGTTCGCGCGATCGAGCAACGTGTCACTGAGACTCGCATTGCAAGTGGCCTTTATCAGCTCGCTGATGCATCGTTCGTACCCATTGCGGGCAATCTGAAAAAATTGCCCGCGGGCACAAACGGCACGCAAGGTTGGACTGAATTCCGCGCAGACGCATTGAACCCAACGGCGCCTGGTGAGCAATCACTATTCCGCGCACGATGGGAGACGCTTCCGGGTGGATTCCATTTACTGGTCGGGAGAGCTATCGGCGACGTGGACCGCTTCACAAATGAAATGTATGCGGCGCTCGCGTTCGCAATTGGGTTCATATTTGTTCTCGCCGCCGTTGCAAGTGTGAGCGTGACGCGACGAACGGTGGGCAGGATTGACTCTATTAATACGACCAGCCGCGCCATCATGGATAGTGGCCTTGGGAAGCGGATACCCCTGCGCGGAACGCAGGACGAATGGGACCACTTGGCGCAAAACCTCAATTCCATGCTCGAGCGCATCGAGGGGCTTATGGGCGAAGTGAAGGAGGTTAGCGACAATGTTGCGCATGACCTGCGGACGCCGCTTACCCGCATGCGCGGACGGCTTGAGAAAGCTAGCATCGGGCAACGCAACCCCGAACATGACCAAGCCTTGATCGGCGACACCATCGCGGACCTGGATGATGTTCTGCGTATATTTTCGTCGCTGACGCGCATCTCTCAAATCGAGACGGCGGATCGATCGGCGGCGTTCCGCGCGGTAGATTTGGTTGAGATCGCAGAAGCCGTCGTCGAGCTATTCGACGCCGTAGCCGAAGCCAAAGATGTGCGTCTCAAGGTGGCCGGAGATCGAACTGTGGCCATTACCGGTGACAGGGACTTGCTGTTTGATGCCATCGCCAATCTCGTCGACAATGCGATCAAACATGGCCGTGAGGCCGGTCAAGTCACTGTCGAAGTCACCCTGAATGATAGCTGCGCCGTGATCGCGATCTCCGACGATGGTCCGGGAATTCCCGCTGGCGAACATCAACACGTTTTCAGACGCTTCTATCGGTTGGAGCGCAGTCGATGCACCCCCGGCAATGGGCTCGGACTGAGCCTCGTTGCCGCCGTTGCCAGTCTTCACAAGGCTCGCATTACATTGGTCGACAACGCACCCGGCCTCAAAGTCGAGTTACTGCTACCTTTGGTGGAAGACTCTCTGGACGGGAACAGCACGCTATAGGTAGCCGTCGCCACGACACGGCAATCACGACGCAGCAACTGGGCTTACTCCCGCGCCAGGCTGCACGGGAGAGTCCTTCCACTCGCCCGCTCCAAACTCTCACTGCGCTTCTTCACTCAGCCTTTGCATGCTACCTACCTCATCTTGTCGGGCTCTAGGGAATACTCCACCACGAGATAGTGCGGGCGTTCAATGACTGTCACCCGCCGACGATTTGGTCTTCGGCTTTTCATTGTGGGGCCCTTAGCAATCGGCTCTCTCATGCCGAGCCAAGCCGCAGCGGCTCCGCAAGAATCGCCCGCTGCACAGCAGGGTGATATTCAATCGGCCGAAGTCGATAACAATGGTGAGGATTTCACCCGCCCTCAAAGCCTTTTCCAATTGCGGTACCTGTACCAGACCGCACCCGGGAGCGGGAGCGAGCCTGGGACCACGCGTCAAGTCACCACTGAAACCCTCTATTTGCGGGAGGATCATCGGTTTGATTTCGCCCCACAGTGGACGCTCGCTCTGCGCGGCGATCTTCCAATGGTGACTAAGAATCCGATAACGTCGAACAATCCCTCGGGAGACGACCAATTTGGCGTCGGCGACGTGGATTTCCAAGCAGCCGTCATCCACGCTTTTGACGCGCGTTGGGCTGCCGGTATCGGCGCCCGCCTCGTTGCGCCGACGGGGGGGGATGAGTTCGGCACCGGCAGATGGCAGATTTTATCGGGATTTGCCGTACGCTCTATGCTGCCGGAAATTAGCGCAGGCAGCTATTTCGTTCCGCAGGTTCGCTACGACGTCAGCTTCGCCGGCGATCCCTCAACAAAGAATATCAGCAACCTGCAATTCGCGCCTACGTTGAATATTGGTCTGCCGGATCATTGGTTCGTTACGTTCTATCCCAGCACGGACATCCGGGTGAATTACGGCGATCCTATTACCGGTCAAACAGGGCCGCTGTTTTTGCCGTTTGACGTCCTGATAGGGCGCACGGTGTTCACGGACGTGGTGATGTCACTGGAAATTAGCGTGCCGATAATCAAAGACTATCCGGTCTACGACTTCAAAACGGTAATGCGGCTCAACGCGTCGTTCTGATTTAGCCGTCGTCGGCGGTGCAAAAGTAGCACGGCTGAAGAACATCAGCGGTTTGCTTGCGCTCGTCTCTCTCGACCTTGCCTGACGGGATGTTGTCCTGCTGCGCTCACCACCATCGGTGTGGGGGATGCTTGCCACAGAAGGCCAAAACAGATGAGCGGCTACTTATTGGTAATGATCAGACTCGCTAAGCCCTATCCTCACCTCCTGTGCGAACCTGAAGAGCGACACACCGAGCAGGACAATCGCAACGCCAAAAAGAATGCCGGCTCCGTATTCATGCCGCAGACTGAAAAAAGCGCTCACAAATCCCACGACCAGGAGCAACGCCGTGCACATCCCGCTAACCAGTGCCCAATGTGTTGCACTGTTTAAAAGTTTGGCCCGCCGCCGCAACCGCGGAATATCCAACTTGAGGTGAGCCCGAGCGGCATCATCGGCGGCGATTTGGTTCAAGCTGCGTATGCGGTCTAGGACAATTGTCATCCGACTGAGCAGGACCGCGACGAAGGCGGCCACCGCTCCGAGAATGAAGGCCGGTGCTGTCGCCTGCGACATCACCTGCGAAAGCTGAGCAGTCTCTGGGATCAAGTCCACGCAAGCGCTACATCTGGGAAGTGGCGACTGACTGTTGCTGGGCGGCAATTGTGCAGCTGGATGGTTATCATCATAGCCCGAATCGCGCGACTACACCACGCTCTCAAGCCCACATTCCCAGATAAGCAATGAAATCGGCACAACGCATGGTCGCAGATGTCGCAGATGGGTCATTCCCTACCGATTCGTTCGGCGCCAGAAATGCTAACAAAGCGGAACCGTCCAAGTGGAATGGTAAAAACGGTCGCGTGCTCGCGCGCCATTAAGTGCGACTTTTCACCAGGAGTTCGCAATCGATCTTCTTGCCCCTATCACCGACGCGCTGAAGATCGTGATGGCCCCACGAATTTTTCAGGGCATCGTCATCAGCCGGCATAGACGCTTCCTGTTCGTTTCTTGTAAGCATTGCAATGGCAAGCCGAAACGAACGGTGCACGCTTCAAAGAGAAGCGCACGGTGCCACACGAACATCCGCCGTCGATCCGTCTCATGAACCCGCGGTGAAGCTGAAAAAGCTGCGACGCGCCATGAAAAATCCGGGCGAGACTTTCATTGTCGCTATGGGCGCCTTGTTTAGTTTTAAGGATTCAACATGTGATGTCTTTATGTCACACTCCAAAAAAGCTCTTCTTCGTTAGCCGGACTCGCCTATTAGCGGCCCCGAATGAGTGATAGACCGGAAGGACTTATGGGATGGCAATTATCAAGGGGCGTCGGCTATGAACAAAGTCATATCTTCAATTGCCGCTGCAACAGCATTTGTGACGACCTGCATCGCTGCACAAGCGGCCGATCTGCCAATGGAGCCGGCATATAAAGCCCCTGTCGTCGTACAGCAGGTCTACAATTGGACCGGATTCTATATTGGCGTGAACGGTGGTTACGCATGGGGTAGTCAGGATCCTTTCAACATATTGACGAGCCGGTTTGACGCGTTCAGCGTTCCCTTTTCTGGCGGGATGTTCGGTGGCACGGTCGGCGCCCAGATTCAATCCGGGCATGTTGTCATCGGCGTCGAAGCGGATATCGACTGGGCCCGTATCAATGGATCAGCGACCGTCATTCCCACTATAGGTGGCATACCAGTCCCTGCTGGCACGGCTGCGCTGACAACCAACATTCACGACGTCAGCACGGGCAGATTACGCGTTGGATATGCGCTCGACAATTGGTTGCTCTATGCGACCGCGGGATTGGCGCTCCTCGGCGCGAACTCGAACGTCTCGACAGTTGGCGGCTTGGCCTGCACGACTGCGCTCCTCACGGCCGTCTGTTCGGGTACCGATCACCGGCTTGGGGCAACAGCGGGTCTTGGCCTCGAATATGGAATAACCCCCGCCATTAGCGCGAAATTCGAATATTTGTATACCGTGGCCGCTTCGTTGGAAGTCTCGCACCTCAATGAAGTGCGAGTCGGGCTGAATTACCGCTTCGGCGGCCTCTGATCCGCGATTAGGCGTCGTACCGCAGAAATCGCTTCGTGTCGTTGTCCGCGTTGTACACAGCAATTGAGGTACACCTCCAATGTTGAAAAACTTAGCTTTGATGTTGGCTTGCATCGCGCTCGGGTCAATATGCTCGTTCAACGTCCAGGCC
>Ga0302326_10019402_pt1 | contig 14040 bp, 18 predicted proteins | sample Palsa_T0_3_FD_202264 | JGI IMG/M metagenome (GOLD analysis project Ga0302326, IMG submission 202264) | Peat permafrost microbial communities from Stordalen Mire near Abisko, Sweden - Palsa_T0_3 | ecosystem: Environmental > Terrestrial > Soil > Palsa > Peat permafrost | place: Sweden: Abisko... | reverse complement strand
GTTCGGGCGTGTCTTTACGTGTCTTTATCGAGAGGGAAGGGGAGGGATCGTGAGGTGACCTGAGGGGATCGAAACGCCGCTACCAGGAAACTCCTCGGAAAGGGCCGGTCAAAACGCTGAGAACTGTACGTTCGCAACGCAGAGGCCGAGGGTTCGAGTCCCTTCACCTCCACCGGTCCGAAAGCCCAGTTCAGGGGTGGTTTTCCAACGGAGAGCGCTACGATGGATTTGTAGAGGCCGTGGTCTGCGGAGTCGACCTGAGTGTCCGTGCACGTCTGTACGAGTGCACATGCAGGCACTGTTAATAGGTCGGCCATGCACCGTGTCCACAGCCGTTCACATGTGCGGTCATTCGTGGCCCCGCTTTGGCTCCCCTTCGCGTCTCAGAGTCAACCGAAGTTTGGGTAGATCCATGGTCCTCGATCGCTTGGACCCTCTCCCGTGGTGCGCTCGTGGGGTTTGCTATGTCTGAACCAGTGCAGCGGGGAGATCCGATGCGCGAGACTTAGCGCACGGGAGCTCGGACAGACCGGGCTGAGAGGGCACCTCGCTGGTGTCGACCGTTGAACCTGCTCCGGGTAATGCCGGCGAAGGGAGGAGGCATTTGTGAGTGGTCGGCCTGATCGAGCGTTGCTTTTCAACGGCGGTGATCGAGCGGAGGTTTTTGCGGGTGCTCGCCCCACGCACCGCGGTGATCTCGTTGTTGAGAGCCATGGCATGGCTCCGATTCCCGAGGACCAGCGTTACGGCTCGTCGCGCCGGAACTTCACGGTGTGGTTCGCGCCGAATATGGAACTCTCCGGTGTCTTCACCGGCACCTTGGCCTTTACGCTCGGGTTGGGATTTTGGCCAGGCTTCGTGGCCATCGTGATCGGGGTGGTCCTCGGTGCACTGCCCGTCGGGCTCCTTGCCACCTTGGGACCCAAGACCGGGATGGGGCAGTTGCCGCTCGCTCGCCTCCCGTTCGGCAAGAGCGTCGCTCTCCCGGCGGCCGTGCAATGGCTGAGCGCTCTGGCCTGGGACGGCCTTGTTGGACTCTTCGGTGCCCAAGGAGTCCAGCTCTTGTTCCACGTGCCCTTCGCCGTGGGGGTGCTGATCGTCCTCGCGCTCGAAGGGCTGGTCGGATTCTTGGGCTACGAGATGATCCACCAGCTCGAGACGTGGGCAAGCGCCATCTTGGCCGTCCTCTTGGTGGTCCTGTCGGTGCGCATCCTCGAGCCCGGCCAGATTCCTTTGCACAGCACGGTTCACGGGGGAGCCGCCGTCGGCGCTTTCGTCTTGATGACAACGATTGCCTTCAGCGGGGCGTTCAGCTGGGCCAGCTACGCCGCTGACTACAGTCGCTACCAGGAGAGGAGACGCCGTCGCCGCCGATCATTTGGTGGACGCTGGGCGGCTTGTGCGCTTCGTACATCTGGACCTATGCGATTGGCCTGGCCGGCGCGAGAGTGCTGAGCAATCAAACGGCGGCGGGTGTGTGCTCCCTTTTGGGCGGGGGCACGGTTGGCGTGTTGGCACTGGTCATCGTCGTCTTCGGGGGGATCACGAGCAACGCCATGAACGACTATTCAGGATCCCTTGCTGTGCAAGCTTCGGGAGTCGGCTGAAGCGGAACTGGGCTGCAGCAAGTGGCACGATAATCGCGTTCGGTGTGATCCTCTGGCTCCACGGAGGAAACACCGCTGCACGATTCCAATCCGTTCTGCTCTTTAGCGCGTACTGGATCGCTCCATTTCTCGCGATCGTCCTCATCGACTGGCTCGACCGCAAGGCTACTGTCACCCACGAGGGGCTCTGTTCCCTGATGGATCTGAAGAACCTGAACGTCGGGTGGACGGCACTCGTGAGCCTGGTTGTCGGCTTCGGTGCCATGGTGCCCTTTATGAACACCGGACTGCTCGTCGGCCCGGTTGCCAAACGGCTCGACGGAGCGGACCTGTCCTTCTGGGTGGGTTTTGTAGTCGCCTTCTGCGTGTATCTGGCGCTGCGCAAGTACGAAGTCCCAAACGCGATGCTCAGTCGAGATCGCCTTGAAACGCGACCCGGTCACACTCACAAGCCTGGCAGCGCTCGGGCAGAGCATCGATCTTGACAGCCTGGCGGCGTGCGATGAAGCACTTCCTAAGTGCAAGGCGTCAAGCGAGCCTCGATACCGAACCGCAGCAAGCGCTTAGGGCGATCGGTCGCGCAGCGAGGGAAGCGAGCACGCTCGACGGAGACGTCCACCTCGGTCTGTTCGGCGCTCTCGCCAACACCGCATGGCCGGCAGGCTTCCGATGCACTGTGACCGACACCGACACCGGCGACTTAGCCGTGTGGGACCAAGGATCCGGCGTGCCGCTGCTATTTGCCGTCGCCTCCAACCGCGTCGTACCGATGCTCTTCGCCACCGTCACCATTAACGGCCGCAGTTGTATGGATGGCGGACTCCTCAGTCACTTGAATGCCACGGTGGCACCGCCGACCGACGTTCTGGTGGTCCTATCATGCCACCCTCTAGGGTGCGAAGGCGTCGGATACAAAAGCGCGGTGGCCGACTCCGTGGCCCGGCCGGAAGCTGAATTGGAGCAGTTGCGCCAATCGATACAACTGGTGGTGGTTGAACACGATTTCAGCGACATCGATGCTCCGACGAACATGATGGATCCGAATCTCGCCGTTCAGGCTTTCAGATCGGCAGGCGGCAAGTGGTAACGAGGGCAAAGCAATCCAGCCCGCCTGGAGACTCTGATAGAGCACTGAGCCAATCGTCCGGCCAAGACCCGCCGGACGCCCTACGTACGACTACGACGGGGGGCGCGACCGGTTCCTGAGGCGCTGAACCAGCGGTCGAGTTCGTCGAGGATGCGTTCAACGATTGGATGCAGAGCGCGAGCAACCTTTGTCGGGCTATGCCCCTTCTGGGTACGGTGCCCGGCTTCGCTGATGATGATCTGAAACACGCTGGAGAGAGCGATTCCCTGCAATCTCGCCACCTCGGGCGAGATGTCCGTGGTGTCGCTGATGGCGCTGGCGAGCGCGATGGCTTGGCGCTCGACGAGTTCCAACACCAAGCGATGGATGGTCGGACTTATGACCGCCAGATAGCCGATCTCGCCGCGCCAGAGTTCCGGCGGGATGTCTCGAATCCCATCGACACCTTCGAGGATGAATTCTCGCACCGCAGCTGCTGGATTGAGGGCGTGAGGCCGAGAACGAATGAGGTCGCATAGCCGATCCTGAATCTGCTGCTCGCGATCGGTGACGAGGTGCTCCTTGGTCGGAAAGTAGTTGTAGACGGTCTGTTCGGCGACTTCTGCTTCGCGCGCCACCTCACTGACCAACACCTGTTCGTATCCACGCTCGGCGAACAGGCGGGCAGCGGTGTCAGCGATGAGTTGGCGGGTGCGCGCCTTCTTGATCTCACGCAGTCCGGGACTGGGGCTGGGCATTTCCGCCAGCCTAGCGGGAGAGGGCTCATTATCGAGTGCGCTCTAAATATGTAGTTCGATCGCATCACCGGTTTCCAGGACCATAAGATAGGGTAGACACTAAGTTCAAAGTGAACAACAATATTGAGGAACTGAAGACAGGGAGCACCATTGACCATGACCGAATCCACCCGCACTGCGCACCTGCTCGAACTGATGAAGAAGGGCGACGATGCGTTCAACGCCCGAGACTTTGAGGCGATGAATGCGGTCCACGACCCGGGCATGATCGCCCACGTCACCGGGAACGCGCAGCCGATCTACGGTCGGTCGGCACATGCCGAGGCGATGGAGGGGATGTTCAAGATCTTTCCCGATGTCCATGTTGGGAATGACCCATACCCAGTCCAGTTCGGGGCCGGGGATTGGATCACCGTGGTCAGCCACTGCACGGGGACTTTTACCGGGGAGATGGTCCAGCCCGATGGCAACATGGTTCCTCCGACCGGAAAGTCCTTCGACGTCGAGTTCGTCCAGACATCAAAGTGGAACGGTGATCTTCTGGTGGAAATTGCCGCCTTCTGGGACGCCAATCTGCAGGCCCAGCAGATCGGCCTCGCTTAGGCGCCTGGGCTGAGAAGAGGTATCCGCCCGGGGCAGGTCGATAGACAACTCACATATCTGAAAGGAGAGGCTCTTGGCACCGATCACAACAATTGTTCACTTCAAAGTTCCAGCTGAGAACGAAGAAAGATTCTTTGAGTTTTGGCAAGACCACATCAAGGACGAGGTGGGCAAGCAGCCCGGCCTTGTCGACGGCGTTCTTCACCGCTGCATCGATTCCGAGGGGCCATTCCAGTTCGTCAATGTTGCTCATTGGGAAAGCCCTGAACTCCTGGCAACCGCACTTCGCCAAGCCGGCGAGGAGATGCCAGAGATCGCCAAGGTCATGGGCGAACTGGGCGTCGAGGTGTCGCAGAACAACTACGTGGAAGCGGTGCGGTATACGGCGACCCCAGAGTCCACAAAGCCCGAGTGAGAAGGGGACTGCTGCACGGATCGGTGACAACTGACCTGTGGTGCCGAGAGGCACCGCTTGGAAGGATGTCGCCATGCCCAAGCCTATCCAAAGGAGTTTCCGCGACGACGTCGTAGCGGTGGCGCGGAGCCGGCCCAAAGGCACGACGCTCAAACAGATCGCCGACGACTTCGGGATCTCCGATTCGTACCTGGCCAACTGGCTGGCCAACGCCGATGCCGACGAAGGCCGGCCACAAAGACGCATGACCGCCCCTATTGCAAGGTGACCCTCCATTCATTCACGACGACGATGGCGGCCTCAGCGTCTTAACGGTGCGAGCACGCCACTGATCGATGCGTCGGCGGAAGTCCTCAGCTGGATCGACGGTCCACAAGAACGCCGAGCCGACGCCTTCGCCGACGATCGCGTGGGCGGTGGCCTCGGCGTCGATTTCACCGGTGATGCTGCCGTCGCGCTGGCCCATGCGGAGGGCCTCGAGCGTGTCGCTGCGTAGCTGGCCGACCCAGCTGGCGGCGCGATCGGCCATGCCGGACCCCTTGCCCGCCGCCTGAAACTCGACGGCAAACCACATGCGCAATAGGTCTGGATTCTCGTCGACCAGCCGTCCCATCGTGTCGATACGGGCGAGCACGCGCTCCATGCCTGTTGCCGATTCGGGCGGTCGGACGGTGAGTGGCCCCTCGTACGCAGATCGGATCACGGCATCGATAAGCTGCTCTTTCGATCCAAAGCGTGCTCGTACCATCGAGCGGCTGTAGCCGGCGCGACGCCCGATCTCAGCAGCACCGCTACGTCATCACGGTCCACGTGCTCGACGTCGAAGACATCGGAATCTCAATCGATGGCACCCCAGCCATGCTCGGGTTCACTATGAGCTCGCACATCCTCGGCCGAGCCATTCTCACCGGAACAGCCGAGATGCCAGCCGCTTAGTCGATCGCTCGGCGGCAGTGCTTGTCATTACGACTCCAGACTCCAGACTCCAGACTCCTGCGGTCGGCGTGGTCCGTAGAGGAGCAGTTCAACCATTCGGCGCAGCACGACGTCGATACCGCCTGGGCGAGGACGGCTCACGAAGGTTCGCGACGGCCGGCTCCAAGTTCAATGCCGGGATGACGTACCTTCCATCAGGCTCGATCCGTGTCCTGACCGGTCTTCTTCTTAGGGCCCTTGATCCTGGCAGCTGGCAACGGGGCGCGGCGAGACGCAACTATGCCCCCGAAAGTGTCTGTGACTGCGGCCCGTACGAGCACCTGAGCTGTCTCAACCAGGGTGTCGACAGCTTCGTCAGCATCGAGTTTTCGCAGATCCAAAAGGGTGAAAAGGGCCTCGGCGCTGACTACAACGGACAACTCTCGGCGCAACCGTTCGCGTCGGGTCGACGACAGGTCGGAGAAGGGCTCGAGGGCGACCCGGATGAGATGGTCTCGGTGAGCCGGTCGTACGCCCTCGGTTTGTTCGGGGCGAGTGATGGTGAGGGCGATCATGGTTCGGACGGCGCCTTGGAGTTGTAAAACATTGCGGGCGAGAAACTCTGTCACCAACGCGATGCGAACGACCGGATCGGGGCAGGACTCAAGGTCGGGGAGTGCTTCGCTGACGTTGGGCCAGACGCCCTCGAAGCCTTCGGCGAGCACCGCAAGCAGGTCGGGGAAGTGCCGATAAGCAGTTGCATCGGACACTTGGGCGAGGTGGGCGATGGCCGGCATCGTGACCACGTCCCCTGATCGGATGAGCGAGCGGGCCGCTTCTATGAGCGCGCCGCGGGTTCGTAGCTTTTGCCACTCCCGCTGAGAGCGGGGCTCCGGATCGGTTGGAGTAGGAAAAGCTCGACGCGGCACTCGTGAGAGTGTACTCTAGCCAGTGGCGAGAGTGATCTCTCGCCAGATTAGAACTGGAGGACCGATGAGCCATTCCCACGAGCCTGAGCTAGTGGCCAGTGTGGAGACCGTGCAGGGTTACTGGCAGATGGGCATCTTGTGGAGCCCGCTCGTGTCTGGCGAACAGACCAAGGGTCAATACTCGATTATGGAGCAGTTGATGCCGGCCGCTGCGGGTCCGCCCCCACACGTGCACGAACACGGTGATGAGATCTTCTACGTGCTCGATGGCGAGATGGCGATGCAGCTTGGCGACCAGGTCATCGTTGCTACCAAGGGCCAGATGGTTCGGGTGCCCGCCGGGACGACGCACGCCTTTGCGGTCAAGAGCGAGACCGCAAGAGTGCTCAACTTCTACGTCCCTGCCGGCCTTGACCTACAGGTCGCCATGCTGGGCACGCCGGCTACGGCGGCGACGCTGCCACCGGAGGGGGCGCAGCGCCCGCCGAGCGCGGAGGCACAGGAAGCATTCAGCTCTCGGCTTCACGATCTGGCTACCCAGACGATGGCCGCTGATTCCGACCTGCTTGGCGACTACCGCTCCGGTGCGCCGGGCAACGGCCCGATGCCCTGAGGCTTTCTTAGATCTGTCTGAATGTCTCGGCCTGATTGGTCATTTTGTCGAGGTGCCTGGTTCGGTGCCTGCTCTGCGGATTGGACGCGTAGTACGCCTCCGCTTTTGAATCTGACTCACGAGAGGTGGGCCACATCGGGATCGACCTCGGCAGCCCGCAGTGCACCCGAGACGGACGCGGCCAGCAAGCGGGCTAGGTGCTGCTTGGTGATGTCCCGGCCGACAAGCCAATCGAGGCATGCTGCTTCGAGAAACCCAACCCAGCCGCGGAACGAGATTCTTTGCGCTGGCGAGAGTGCCCCGAATGCGAAGGCCTCGGCCAGCCGGGCGATCACATCGGCGCGTGACCCTTCGACGATCGCTTGGACGTCGTGATTTGAGCTGATGCCACCTTGGAGGATCGCCCGATACGCCAGAGCGTGCTCATCGATCCAGTCGAGGTGGGCACCGAGCGCCTCGTCGAGCCTTTGGGTGATGGGAAGTTCGGGGTCAGGGGCAGTTGCTGCGCTGAGCTCATGAGCGGCGAAGCGAACGGCCGCCACGTAGAGGTCGCTCTTGGTGGAGAAGTAGTGATAGAGCAGCGGTTTTGACACGCCGGCAGCTACAGCGATCTCGGACATCGACACCTCATCCCAGGGCCGCGTGCCAATGAGGCGCAGGCACGTCAGCATCAGTTCGGTGCGTCGATCGTCGACGGACAGTCGCCGCCTTCGCACCTCGGTATTGACCATATGTATAATAACCTACCAGTGGGGCGGAAGGTCCGGGGGACGCAGACGAGAGGAACCGCAATGGCAGCATTCGACATGTCACGCCTCGACATCACCAAGCAGAATGAAGCTGTCGAGAAGGCTCTCGAGACAACGGACAATCCGCGACACCGTTACCTACTGCAGTCCTACCTCCGGCACCGCTACCTCGAGTCGGCGGGGCGTTGGCAGGAGATCCTCGACCCAACCCTGACCGTGGAGCATCCCTACTACCGCTTTAGCTTGATCAGCGGGGGCCGTTTCGCCCTCGACGGGCGCGACCAGGTGGCGGCCCTCTACGGCCACTGGACGGCGACGAATCAGTGCGTCTTCTACGTCGAGGACGAGTCGGTTGCGATTGGCGATCACATGATCGTCGGTCGAGGCATCAGCTACCAACAGACGCTTGGTTCTGAGCTCGCTGGCAGCGGGGTCGACGCCGACGCCGACGCCATGTATCTCACCAAGTCTCAGATCTGCATGGTCTGGACCTACGACGACCGGTGCCGGCTCATCGGCGAGGACGTCTGGGAGTTCGACGACGCCGAACGTGCCTACATCCAGCTCGAGCCGACTGATGTATTGACTGCCGAGCAGTCGGGCAAGCTCCTCGAGCCGTTCATCAAGCCGCTCCCGCCGTTCGACGACAGCCTGTTGCCGGCATGAAGGCAGTCGTCTGCGAGAACTCACAGCTCGACGTCGTAGATCTGTCCGAACCTGAACCGGGGGAGCGCCAAGTCGTTATAGAAGTGTCGGGGTGTGGCATCTGCGGCTCGGACCTGCACGCCCGACACCACGCCGATGCCCAGGCCGACGTGCTCGCCGAAGCTGGCTATGACGGGTTCATGCGTTCGGACCAACGGGTTGTCATGGGTCACGAGTTCTGCGGGGAGATCGTTGACTACGGCCCAAAGTCTGACAGGACGCTCGCTGTCGGCTCGTCGGTCGTGGCGGTCCCGCTGGTTCGCCGAGGCAGAGATATGCACGCCATCGGCCTCTCGGCTTCGGCCCCCGGCGCGTACGCCGAGCAGGTCGTAGTCGAAGAGTCCCTCATGTTCGCCCTGCCAAACGGGCTGTCACCCGACGTCGGGGTTCTCACCGAACCAATGGCCATCGGGTACCACGCGGTGCGGCGGGCCGAGGTTGGCAAAAAGGACGTCGCCATCGTGATCGGGTGCGGCCCCGTCGGCCTGGCGGTCATTGCCATGCTCAAGGCCAAGGGCGTGCGCACCGTCGTGGCCGGCGATTTCTCACCTGGTCGGCGTGAGCTTGCGAGCAAGTGTGGCGCCGACATCGTCGTCGACCCGAACGAGGGGTCGGCCTACGAGGCGCTGGGTGAGCGGGGATTCGTCAAGACCGTGCCGGATGCCGCCTGGGGGGCTGTCGTGACGATCGAGAAGCTCAAGAAACTGCCATTGCCAGTGTCGTGGCACCATGTCTGGCGCGCCGCTGAGAAGCTCGGCGTCAAGCCCAAGCGTCCGATCATCTTCGAGTGCGTCGGCCTTCCCGGCATCATCGATGACATCGTCACCAGCGCTCCGCTCTTCTCCCGCGTCGTCGTGGTCGGCGTGTGGATGGAGGCGGATCGGTTCCGACCGGTCATTGCCATCAACAAGGAAATCGATCTTCGCTTCGTCGTCGGCTACACCCCGCTGGAGTTCCGAGACACACTGCACCTGCTGGCCGAAGGCAAGGTCAACGCCACTCCCGTGGTGACCGGAACCGTTGGGCTGCCGGGAGTCAGGGGCGCCTTTGATGCGTTGGACCATCCTGAGCAGCACGCAAAGATCGTCATCGATCCCAAATCATCGGCCACCACCACACTCGAGAGTCGCATTTGATGCTTGTCTAACCTTCCGCCTCGAAGTTCAGGGCGCGCATCCACCCCCCTAAAGGATGCGGTGACGAACGTAGGCAGCTGCGGTGCAAGGTGCGGCCTGGAAGCGAGCGGCCGGCCTCGGTTGAACCCCACGGCACGTGCCCTAGTCAGGCCGTTCCACGGCAGGTCAATACTTGCCAGGTCAGAGTTCAACTAGATCCGACTCAGGTGTCACATTCGAGTCGTCGTCGGTGTCTCATGGTGAACACAAGTCACCACAGGAGGCATCATGGCCCGCAATACACGGATTCCCAAGACAGAACTGACTGGAATCTACGGCGCACTGGTCAAGAGGATGTCCCGAAAGATGTTCGGAGACGTGCCTGAGCCGGTCGGGGTGATGTGGAACAACCGCAAAGTGCTGAACTTCAGCTTCGGCGTCGGCCGCAAAGCCCAGAAGTGGAACCAGTGTGACGAGAACTTGAAGTCGTTCGCCCACATGGCCACCGCCAGCCTCATCGGCTGCAGCTTCTGCTTGGACCTCGGATACTTCTTCGCCCACAACGAGGGACTCGACGTCGACAAGGCCCGCGAGGTGCCCCGCTGGCGGATGTCGGATGTCTTCACCCCGCTCGAGCGAGATGCCATGGAGTACGCCGAAGCGATGACGCAGACACCGCCGACGGTGACTGACGAGTTGTCAGCTCGGCTGCTCAAGGGACTCGGAGCGGCCGCTCTGGTGGAACTCACCGCGTTCATTGCCCTGGCCAACTTCATGGCCCGCTCCAACGTCGCCATGGGCATTGAGTCCCAGGAGTTCTCCGCCGCCTGTGACCTCAAGCCGCTCGCCCTAGCCTCGTCGGCGTGACCGAGGACCCATTCCTCATCCACCGGGGGCTGCTCTTCACCGTCGCCTACGAGATGCTGGGCTCCGCCACCGACGCCGAAGACGTCGTGCAGGAGACCTGGCTGCGCTGGGCCGACGTGGATCGTGCCGAGGTGCGTGACCCCCGGGCCTATATGGTTCGGATCGTCACCCGCCAGGCGCTGAACCGGCTCCGATCGGTGTCCCGCCGGCGAGAGGACTACGTCGGGGAATGGCTGCCCGAGCCGTTGCTGACGGGTCCGGACATGGCAGACGATGCGGTACTTGCCGAGAACGTCTCGATAGCCCTACTGACAGTGCTCGAGACCCTTGGACCGGTCGAGCGGGCCGTGTTCGTGCTGCACGAGGTGTTCGAGACGCCCTACGACGAGATCGCAGAGGTCGTGGGCAAGTCGCCGGCTGCTGTCCGGCAGATCGCGCACCGTGCCCGTGACCACGTGGCGGAGCGACGGCCGCGGATGCTGGTGGACCGGTCCCAACAAGAGGCAGTTCTCAAGAGTTTCATGGCCGCGATCACCTCCGGCGATCTGCAAGGACTCGTCGAGATGCTTGCCCCGGATGTGGTGTTGATTGCCGATGGCGGCGGTCTCGTTCGGGCTGCACGCAAGCCACTCATCGGGGCCGAGACGGTGGTGGCGTTCTTGGCTCGCGTTGCGGCTCTCTCAGGCCTGGTGGCGACCGCTGCTCGGTTCAACGGCATGCCCGGCGCTCGGTTCGAAGTGGGCGGCGAGGTCACTGTAGTGAGTCTGGTCATCGATCATGGCCAGATCAGTCGAATCTATGCCATGCGCAACCCGAGCAAGTTGGGACACCTGGAAGACGTTGCAGAGTTGCGGCGGTGAATGTCCGTCGGCCGCTCATCGGCTTTCCGACCACAGCAGGGTCGCAGCCGTCGCAGCGTGCCCGGATCGGTTCGTTCCCCGGCAGGGCATAGTTGCAAGCAACAAGAGCGGTCCAGCGGTCCCCGGGGGATTGAAACATTGGTGTTCCGTCGTCTGGCCCGGCATCAAGCACCGCCACTGCGGGGGCCGGTAATGTCGGCTCGCTGGCCGAGGAACGTGATCGTCGCCAAGAGAGAACCCGCGCCAATAGTCCGCGTTGCGAGAACCAATTGATCGGACAGGAGTACCGATCGAGGACATCTTCCATGAGCTCTGTCCGAGCGTGTCTTTACGTGTCTTTACGGTGCGGGAAGGGGAGGGATCGTGAGGGAACCTGATGGGATCGAAACCCTTCAACCAGGAAGGTCTTCGGAAAACACCTGGTCAAAACGTTAAGAGCCAGACATTCGCAATGTAGAGGCCATGGGTTCGAATCCCATCACCTCCAAAAAAAAGTCCAGGTCAACGGACTGACCGTGGGAGTCCCTCAAAGACATCACCCCGAAAAACGGGGCCGAGTGTCTTTAAGTGTCTTGACATGTCTTTGTGAAATTCCGGTTCATGCTTGACAGCGTGGCTCCGGTACCTGCCTGACACTTCCAGACGCGGCTCCGGTACCTGGGCGACACTGGCTCCGGTACCTGCTTGACACTTCGTGCCTGAGAGGGTCCACCACGTGGCGGTTGCCACCTTCTTCGCTGTTGACGCAGTCGTCGACAGATCCGAAGGAGGCCGACCGTGTTGGTGGAGCTCAAGCTGGTGGAACAGCGCTATCGGGCGGTCATCGACGTCCTCGACGGGATGAGCGTGACCGACGTGGCACGACGTAACGGAGTGAGCCGCCAGAGCGTGCACGCGTGGCTGCGCCGTTATGCCAACGGCGGCATGGCTGCTCTGGCCGACAAGAGCTCGAAGCCCGAGAGCTGTCCGCACCAGATGGCCCCGGTCATCGAGGCCAAGGTGGTCGAGCTGCGTCGGGCGCACCCGCGCTGGGGACCACGCTCCATCCGCACTCAGCTCGCCAAAGACGGCTTCACTCCAGTGCCCGGACGCTCGTCGATCTATCGCACCTTGGTGCGCCACCACCTGATCGAGCCCACGCCACGTAAGCGCTCGCGGGCCGACTACAAGCGCTGGGAGCGCTCGCGTTCGATGGAGCTGTGGCAGATGGACGTCGTCGGTCGCTTCCACCTCGCCGACGGCACCGAGGTAAAGGTCGTCACCGGCATCGACGACCACTCCCGGTTCTGCGTCTGCGCCCGAGTGGTGGCCCGAGCCACGGCCAAGCCGGTGTGCGAAGCACTCCAGTGGGCACTGCGAACGCACGGTGTCCCGGACCAAATTTTGTCTGACAACGGCAAAGTCTTCACCAATCGCTTCGGCCAGGGGCCAGGACCGGTCCTCTTCGACCGGATCTGCGCCAACAACGGCATCCGTCATCTCCTCACCGCACCGTATTCGCCGACCACGACGGGCAAGGTCGAACGCTTCCACAAGACCATGCGCTCGGAGTTCTTGGTCGACCACGACCGGGTGCACGCCACCATCGACGAGCTCCAGTGCGCCCTCGATGAATGGGTCGCCGAGTACAACACGACGCGGCCGCACCAGTCGCTGGGCGACCGTCCGCCGATCGAACGTTTCGCACTGGCTCGAGCGCAGCGGCCCGCCGATCTCGAGATGCCCGAGGTCCCAGACGAGGTCGCTCTGGCCCAACGGCCGCCCGGCGTCAACCGTTGGGTCGACCAGCGGGGCTCGATCGGTCTCGGGGGCCTGCGCTATCGGGTCGGCCCGACCTTCGCCGGGGAAAGCGTCGAAGTCGTGGTGCGCTCTGGCCTCGTCGAGATTCTCCACTCCGGAGTGCTGGTGGCCACCCATGCCGAGCGTCGACGGGGTGAGAAGGGATCGCACCCCCAGCAGGCACCACGCTCTGGGAGATCCCGTGCACCGACGGCCGGCATGAGCGTGACGCGTCGGGTGGATGGCGGTGGAACAGTCTCCTTCGCCGGCACGGGCTATCGAGTCGGACGCAGCTGGGCCCGCCAATTCGTCGAAGTGGCGATCGTGGCCGGGTCGGTCCAGATCTCGGCCAAGGACAAGGTCATCAGGGTTCACGCCATCCGCCACGACCGCTCCAAAGAGCACGGGGCCTTCGCCACCCCTCAGGGTCGGCCCCGAAAGGCCCAGGTGGCCTGAGGGTTAGAACGTAAAGCAGGTACCGGAGCCACTTTCGTTAAGCGGGTACCGGGTCTTGACAGTCTTGACATGTCTTGACGGTCACCGCTTACACGCGGGCTTGGGTCTTTTGCTTTAGCCGATCGTAGTTGTAGTAGTCCTCCCACTCCTGGAGCTTGTGGTTGAAGATCTTGGCGTCGTCTATGACCGCTCCGTCGAGAAGCCGATAGAACTCCTCGGAGTCGATGCGGTGAGACCTCTCCACCTTGCCGTTGAGGCGGGGCGTTCTCGGTTTGATGTACTTGTGCCCGACCCCCTTGTCGAGCAGGTGGTAGTGGAACGAGGAGCCGAATTCCGACCCGTTGTCCCTCTGGATGACCTGGACGACAAAGGGCAGCTTCTCGAGGACGTAGTCGGCGAACTGGATGGCCGTCTTCTGATTCAACCTCAGATAGATGCGCAGGACCCGGAGCCGGGTGCAGTCGTCAATGGCCGTGAACTGGTAGTACTTCTTCGCCGGCGATCCCTTGATCGGTGCCACGAACTTCACATCGATCTGGACCTGGTGGCCGGGGAGCTGCTTCTCGTAGCGCTGCCAACGCTTGTCGAGCCGCTTGTAGCGCT
>Ga0302326_10019401_pt1 | contig 14041 bp, 11 predicted proteins | sample Palsa_T0_3_FD_202264 | JGI IMG/M metagenome (GOLD analysis project Ga0302326, IMG submission 202264) | Peat permafrost microbial communities from Stordalen Mire near Abisko, Sweden - Palsa_T0_3 | ecosystem: Environmental > Terrestrial > Soil > Palsa > Peat permafrost | place: Sweden: Abisko... | reverse complement strand
CGGACGGAAGCTCGCGCGCTCGGCGAGCCCCACCCGCGCGAGCGTGTGGGCCGCCCGCTCACGGCGCTCGGCGACGGCGACGCCGGCGTAGAGGAGTCCTTCGGCGACGTTCTCCAGGGCAGTGGAGTGCTCGGCGAGGAAGAACTGTTGAAAGACGAACCCGATACGCGTGGCACGCAACGTGGCGAGCTCACGATCGGACAGCCCCGCCGCGTCGAGGCCCGTGATCGAAACCACTCCCGTGCTCGGTCGCTCGAGCGTGCCCATCACGTGCAGCAATGTCGTCTTACCCGAGCCCGAGGGACCGACGATCGCCACGAGCTCACCCTCTCCCACCGCGAAGCTGACTTCCCGCAGCGCGTACACGGGCGGCTCGGCGCCGTAGACCTTGCTGACTCCGTCAAGCTCGAGCACCGGCTGCTCGCCGCCGTCGGCCCATGCGGCGCTTGCTGGCTGCTCGCTCATGATGTTGCCGGCACCACCACGCGCTGGCCGGCAGACAGGCCCTGGCCGCTGACCTGCACGAGGCCGTCGGCGTCGTCGAACAGGCCGACGGTGACGGCCACGAGACGATGCACGCCCCCTTCGGCAATCTCCACCGCGTAGCCGCCGCCGGCGAGCGCGAGCAGCGCGTCGACGGGCACCACGAGCGCGTCCTGGACGCTTTCGGTGGTGATCGACACGTTCACGGGCGCCTGGTCGAGGTGGCCCGTCGTCGCCGGGTCGGTCGGGGTGGCGTCGACTTCGATCGTGGGCGCGCTTTCTTCTTCACCGGCTTTGCTCGACGACGATGTCGCGACACTCGAGACATAGGTGATCCGCCCCGGCGTGGTCTGGTTGTCGGGCAGGGTGATCGTGACCTGATCGCCCTTCTTGACACTGGCCTGCTGGGACGCGTCGAGCGCGACCTTGACCTGCCGGGCAGTCGAGGTGATCGCGAGCACCGGACCAGGCATGACCGCCTGTCCGACCGTCGGCGTCACGCTCGTGACGCGCACCGCCCCGGGCTCGAACACGACCGAGCCGAGCAGCAGCTCGCCGGTCACAGTCAACCCGTGCGCGGACTGGAGGGCGCGAATCGCGGCGGTGGTGTCGGCGGTGAATTCGTCGCCTGAGAGGCCCTGTCCGTAGCCGAGCGCGTCGAGATTGGAGTTCAGCTCGCCGACGTCCGATCCCGCTGACATTCCCGCGATGAACGCGCGCGTTGGCAGCACCGAGCCATACAGCAGCAGCACCGGCTGACCGCTGATCTCATAGAGGCTCTGCCCACGTGTGATGACCTGCCCGACCGATGGCAGCTTCGTGAAAGTGGAGCTCTGACCGTAGAGCGCGGCTGATGACCGCGCCGTGGACAGGCTCGATTCGGCGCTCGCGAGCTGTTTTTCGGCCGAGGAGACCTGGGAGCGGTCGCCTTTGACCTTCATCACAGCGCCCGTGGAGCCCTGCTCGGCGGTCGAGACCGCCTGCACGTCGCTCGCGCACAGGCCCGAGCCCCCACCGCCGGATGAGGGGGAGCCGCTGGAGGCGTTTTCCGCGGAGTTATCGCCGGCGCAGTCGACCGACTCCTTCGCGCGGGCAGCCGACACGGTGGCCTGGTGATCTGTGAGCGTTTCGCTGTCAGCCGCCAGCGACGCTCTCGCCGTGCTCAGCATTCCTTGCGCGTTCGTGACCGACTGCTGTGCCTGTGAGACCGCGGACGGGGCCGTGCCGGATGGCGCGCGGATGCTCGACGAGCCGGCGTAGCCGAGCGTCCCGCTCACTTGCGTCTGTGAAGACAGCGACTGGCGGGCCACCGTCGCAAGCGAGGTCGCAGTCGTGTTATCGCCGACACCGGCGCCGGGCTTGGTCGAGCCACCGAAGGGGTCGGTCGCGATCAGGACCACGACGGCTGCGACGAGCGCCAGCCCGGTACCGGCGAGCAGTCTCCGGCGCGAGCGTCCGGCCGGCGGCCCGACGCTCGATAGCTCGTCAGTGGATCCGGCCGGGCCTGGCACCTGCGGCACAGATGCCGCCTCACCGGAGATGGGGTCATCGCTCATCGACGATGCTTGTACGACATCAAAGGTTTCGGGAAGGTTTCGCCGGCCCCACGAACGACTCCGCGCTCACGGGACCGCCACGGCCTGACCCGATTCCCCGCCGGAACCGCCAGGCCCCCCGCCGTCGCTCACCGCGCCTCCCGGCCCGCCCTTGGCGCCCGGTGGTCTGGGCAGGTCGGACTGGCAGGTTTTGTTCGCGGCCTTGAACTGCGGTGAGTTGGGATCGATCCCGGAGCCCTTGCCCCCGATTCGTATCCCGACACCGCCGCCGCTGTGGAATTCCGGATCGGGGAAGTTCGGGACTCCGTGGCTGCGCATGCACTTGGAGAAATTCAGGGCGCCTTCCTGCATCTTGGCCTGTTCTGCTGCGCTCGGAGCCTTCCCTCCGTTCGGCGCCAGCTTTCCGCAGACCTTCTGCGCCGCCTGGAACTGCGCCGATTCGGGGTTGGGTCCAGTCACGTGCCCGTTGTGGTCGCTGCTGCGGAGGAGCAGCTTGCCTTCGGTCGGTTCGGGGAATTCCGGCACTCCGTGGGTGCGCATGCACTGCGAGTAGGCGACCATCTTCTGCTGGGTGCTCGCGCTGCTTTCCGGAGAGGACGAGCCGCCGCCGCTTGAGGGCGAGCCGCTGGATGTGCCGGTCGAGAGGTGCGCGACACCCGAGCTCGATGAGCCGCCACCGCAGCCGGCGAGCAGCAGAGCGGCGCTCGCAAGCACGACCACGCCGAGGTTCATTCTTGTCATGCCGACATCATGTGGGAAGCAACCTGAGAATTGGCTGAGAGAAGGCGAGGAACTTCCTGAACGACACCGGAAGCCGCTGTGCCCATCAGTGGTTGTGGAGACCGAACCCGCACGCGGCCGCCGCCCGCGTGAACCCCGGCGACTGCATGATCGTGGCCGGGAGGGTAAAGATCGCTCCTTCGCGATCGGCCACCACGCCTGGGCCGCCGCCGGTCTTGAACGGGGCCGAGGTCGTAGGGTCGGGGAACCCGGAGACGCCGTGCTGACGCATGCACCGCGAAACCTTCAGCATCCGCGCCATCGTCTGCGCGGAGGGGTGCGTCGTTGAGCCGGCGCCAGGGAGGCCGCCCGGCAGGAGCTTCTGGCACTTCGCCTGTGCTGCCTTGAACGAGGGCGCTGTGGGATTGGCTCCGGCAGGTACTGCGATCCTGCCCCCGGAGCTCGGGTCTGGGAAGGTGGGCACGCCGCTCGCGCGCATGCACTTGGCGAAGGTGACCATCGCCTGCTGGGGGCTCGCCTTGCTTTCAGGCGACGAGCTGCTGCCTTCGGAGCTCGCCGACGAGGCACCCTTTCCGGACGATAGGTGGGCGACGCCGGGGCTGGAGGAGCCCCCGCAGCCGGTGAGCATCAGCGAGATGCTCGCAAGCACGACCACACCAAGGCTCACGCACTTCATGCATTGCTCTCCTGCTGCGTCAGCGGCGGCATACCGACATCATCCGGGCGGGAACCTGAGAATTGGCTGAGAGACGGCGAGGAACTTCCTAAACGACGCTGGAAGCAGCGGGAGCATCCCGTTGGGTGCAGGCGAGCTCGGCGTCGGTCATCGCGAGCGGCGGAAGCTCGAGCGTCAACCTGGCGCCGCCACCGGGATCGTTGGCTGCGTGCACGGCTCCACCGTGAGCCTCGGCCATCTGCCTGACGATCGCCAGTCCGAGCCCCGACCCGGGTCGCGCCCGGGCGCCGGGCGCGCGATAGAAGCGGTCGAACACGCGGGGAAGATCCTCCGCGGCGATCCCCGGACCGTGGTCGCGGACCTCCAGAACACCGCCGCGGACACGCACCTCGATTGGATCGCCCGCCTGCCCGGCGGGCCGGGTAGACGGAGTGGGCGGGTTCCATTTACAGGCGTTGTCGAGCAGGTTGGCAATCGCCCGCTCCAGGCGCGCAGGCGCGGCGCGCACCAGACAGGGCTCGGCGTCCAGGAGAAAGCGACACTCCGGTGCGTGCAGGCGGGCGCGTTCGATCGCCCCTGCGGCGGCCAGATCCAGTCGCACGTCCTCCACCTCGACCTCCTCGACCTCTGTCTTGGACAGATCGACCAGATCGCCGACCAACACCGTCAGCTCCCGCAGTTGCGCCTGCGCGGCGGCCAGGATGCGCGCGCGTTCGTATGCGGGCAGCTCCTCGCCGATCGCAAGCGCGTCTAGATTGGCCTGCACGCTCGTCAACGGCGTGCGCAGCTCGTGCGAGGCGTCGGAGACGAGCTGACGTTGTGCGAGGCGAGCGCGCTCGAGCGCGGCCAGCATCGTGTTGAAGCTCCCGGCCAGCCGCCCGAGCTCATCCTCCTCGCCGGTCTGGATGCGGTGGCCGAGATCCTGCGTGCGTGCCACGCGCTCGGCGGCGCCCGTCAAGCGCCGCACGGGCACGAGCGCCGCCCGTGAGACGAGCAGCCCGAGCGCGGCCGCAAGCGCGATCCCGCCCAAGCACACGAGCGCCAGCACCAGCTTCAGGTGCGTGAGCGTGCTGTCCACGTCGGTCAGCGGCAGCGCCACCTGCCACACCCCTCCTTCAGACGCACGCTCGGTCAGGATCCGCACATGCGTACCGCCGACGGTCGCGTCGCTGAAGAACGCCTCACGGCGGCCCGCGGCCACGGCGCGAGTAGCGGCGGTCACCGGAAGCAGGGATTCCTTGGTTTCGAGTGACCCTTTGGTTTCGGATCGCAGAACCTGCCCGTTGGACTGGAACAGCTGCACGACCCCAGTGGCGCCGCCGAGCCTCGGAGCGGGCAGCACGAGCTTGACAAGCTTGTTGAAAGGACTCACCTGAACGGGCACGCCGGGCAATTGCACCTTCGTCGCTGGGCCACCCGGCGCAAACGCGGCATTGCCTTCGATCGAGACCGTTTCCCCACGGAGACTCTCCCCACCGCTTACGCGGGGGAGACCTTCCCCACCGCCGCGCGCCGATCCCCGCCCGCCGGAGTGGGTCGTGCCCGCCGCTGACCCACCGAGGGCAATCCCCGGCAATCCCCTGGGCGGCCACTTACCTTCCTTCTTCAACTTCCCAACAGCGGCCGAGGAAAGAGAGCGGATCTGAACGGCCTGCGGCCCGGGAGTGAGCTTCTGGCGCAGGCTGGCATCGATCTGCCCACGCAACCCGTTGCCGGTCACGATGTACACCACGACCGAGGCGATCACGATCGCCGCGGCCACGGCTCCGGCCGCCAGCAGCACCACACGCCGGCGAAAGCTCATCGCGAGGATGACCTCATCACATAGCCGACTCCCCGGACCGTGTGCACCACGCGCGGTTCTCCGCCGGCCTCGGTCTTGCGCCGCAGATAACCGACGTACACCTCCAGCGAGTTCGACGCCGGACCAAAGTCATAACCCCACACACACTCGAAGATCTTGGTGCGTGAAAGCACCTGACGAGGATGGCGCATGAGCAGCTCCAGCAGCAAAAACTCGGTGCGCGTCAGCTCCAGCTCACGACCTGCGCGGCGCGCCTCGTGCGCGAGCGGATCGAGCTCCAGGTCCTCGAAGCGCAGGGTTTCGTCGTTGCCCTCCCAGCCCGTGCGACGCAGCAATGCACGGAGCCTGGCGATGAGCTCCTCGCTCGCGAACGGCTTGACCAGATAATCATCGGCGCCGGCCTCGAGCCCCGCCACCCGCTCTGAGATCTCAGCCCGCGCGGTCAACATCAGCACCGGCGTGCGATCGCCGATCGCGCGCATCCGCCGGCAGACCTCCAGGCCGTCCAGACCGGGCATGAGCACGTCGAGGATCACCGCATCGGGCCGGTCCACCGCGAGCGTGCGAATCGCCTCAGCGCCGTCCGTCGCCGTCGCCACCCCAAATCCATTGAGGTCCAGCACGAGCCCGAGCGCCTCGCGAACGGAGGGATCGTCGTCGACGACCAACAGACGCATCAGCCGATGCTGACAGGCCAACCTGAAAGAAAGCTGAGGACGGGACGCGTTTATGGCCCTTCTTCGCTCGTCGAGCCGGAGCCACCGTGCGCGCCGCCGGGGATCAACGATTCGCAGGCATGCACCGCCGCCTTGAACGCCGGTGAGCTCTCGTTCAGTCCCTGGTGTTCTATGTGTACGTCGCCGCCGGAGAACGTCGGGTCGGGGAAGTTGGGGATTCCGTGCGAGCGGATGCACTCCGCCGCCTTGAGGTACTGGTTCTGCTGCGCCGACGTCAGCGCCGGTTGGTTGTTGGGGCCGCCACCGGGCAAGAGCTTGCGGCAGGCTTGCTGGGCGGGCTTGAACTTGGGATTGCTGCCGACGCCTACGGGGACCGCCATCTTGACGCTGCCCTCGTTGCCGTGTTCACTGACCTGGGGCTCGGGGAAGTTGGCGACCCCGTGCGAGCGCATGCACGCCGCGTATGCAACGGCCTGGCTGCCCGGCGAGGATTCGCCACCGCCCGTCGAGCCGGCAGCCGTCGAGCTCGTCGTGGACGTTTTCGACGCGTGCGTCCCGATGATCGCCACGCCCCCGCTCGGCGACGTGCCGCCGCAGCCCGCCAGGAGCACGCCCGCTGCGATCAGCGCTATCGCCAGGCAGGCCGCTACTCGCAGGCTGACCGCCGTCCCGTCGCGATCATTGGTGTGTTTGACGTCGTCTTGCATGTCGTCTCCTTCTCAGCTCGAAAAGATCGTGCGCTGGGCCGCTTGTACGAGATCGACGGTTTCGGGAACGTATCGTCGCCCGGGCAACCGGCGCTCACTCCCGGCCGCCGGCGAAACCGTGCCGAAACCGCGGGGAAGTAGCCTGAGCACACGCCGGATCTGCAACGAAGCCCGGCCGCGAGAGAGGAAGTGACGATGCGGGTGCTCGTGATCGAGGACGACGAGGAGATGGCCGAGGCGATCGCGTTCGGCCTGCGCCAGACGGGCATGGCCGTGGACGTCGCGCTCGACGGCCCGGCCGGTTTCGCGCGCGCCACGGTCAACGACTACGACGTGATCGTGCTCGACCGCGACCTGCCGGGCATGCACGGCGACGAGCTCTGCGCCAAGCTCGTGGACAGCGAGTGTCGCAGCCGGGTGCTGATGCTCACCGCGGCGGCGATGGTCCACGACCTGGTGGATGGACTGGGCCTCGGCGCGGATGACTATCTGCCAAAGCCATTTGACTTCCCCGTTCTGATTGCGCGGATCGGCGCGTTGACGCGCCGTGCCCAGCCCGCGATCCCGCCGGTTCTCCGCCGGGAGGATCTCGTGCTCGACACCTCGCAGCACCGTGTGTTTCGAGCCGGCACGGAGATCGAGCTCGCGCCGAAGGAGTTCGGCGTGCTCGAGCTGCTGCTCGCGTCGCAGGGTCGCAGTGTGTCGGCGGAGGAGCTCCTCGCGCGCGTGTGGGATGAGGCCGCGGACCCGTTCACGAACGCGGTCAAGATCACCGTCAGCCGCCTGCGCGCAAAGCTCGGCGATCCTCCGATCATCGAGACGGTCGCCAAGTCCGGCTACCGGCTCTAAGGCTCAATGTGAGCGTGCGCGATGAGCCCCACGAGCCGGCCGGCGGTCGGCGATCCAGGCGCCGGCTGCACCTGCCGCGGCGCACGATTCGCCTGCGTCTTGCGCTGCTCTACGGCGGTGTGTTCTTCGTCTCCGGCGCAATCCTGCTGGCGCTCATCTACGGGGCCGTCGCGCACACCCACCGCGGATACGCGCAGGCCCTCCCAGCGCCGCTGATCCACTCGAGCTCCTCCCAAGCCGTATCACCACCTCGGCTGCCGCCAGGCATCGAAGGCGTCAAGGTTTCGGTCGTCGACTCCGATCAGCGCGTCGCGGACCTGCAGGTGCTAGCGATCGTCTCGGCGCTCGCGCTCGCGGTCATGGCAGCCGTCTCGATGGGGCTCGGATGGCTGATCGCCGGACGCGTGCTGCGCCCGCTGCGAACGATCACGGGCGCTGCCCGGGACATATCGGCGACCAACTTGCATCAACGCCTCGCCCTGGCTGGCCCAGACGACGAGTTCAAGGAGCTCGGTGACACCTTTGACGGGCTGCTCGGAAGACTGGAGCAATCCTTTCAAGCTCAACGCCAGTTCGTCGCCAACGCCTCGCATGAGCTGCGCACACCACTGGCCCGGCTGAAGACGCTCGCTCAGGTGGCGCTGTCAGACCCTGACGCCAGCGTCGAGTCACTCCGCGCCGCACACGAGCGTGTGCTCGCCGCAGAGCAACAGCTCGAGGGGCTGATCGGGGCGCTGCTCAACCTGGCCGGCAGCGAGCGGGCCCTCGAGCACCGCGAGCCCGTCGACCTGACGGCGGTGACCGAGCAGGTGCTAGCCGCTCGCCGTCCCGAGATCGAGCACCGGGACCTGGTGTTGAATGCGACGCTCCACGGTGCCCGCCTGGAAGGCAACAGGCAGTTGATAGAGCAGCTCGTGGCGAACCTCCTGGACAACGCGATCGACCACAACGTGGCAGGCGGTCACGTTGATATCACGACCACGACCAGAGCGGGGCAGGCGATCCTGTCGGTCGCCAACGACGGTCCGGTGATCGCAGCCGAGGACCTGGACCGCCTTCAGCAACCCTTCCAGCGGTTTGGCACCGAGCGCACCAGCCACGGCGACGGACACGGCCTCGGGCTGTCCATCGTCTACGCGATCGCAACCGCCCACGGGGCATCGCTGGCCGTCAACCCCCAACCCGCGGGCGGCCTGCGCGCCGAAGTGAGGTTTACCGGACGTCCAGCATCCGGGTCTTAGTAACTGTCGCGCGGATCGCGGGCGCACGCACCCGTGCCGTGCTCGCCGTCAACGTGCTCATCTCCGGGGACTGGATTTGCGGCGGCAAGCGATGTCTTTTCTTTATAAAATTGTGTGACAAAATTGAGACCGCTTTCATTTGCCACGTCGGTGACCTGGGTCGCGCTCAGGATTCGGATTTGTTTACAGCGCCGGGCGTCTTGTTATAGGCGCAGCGGAAGTTCTCCGGGGCGATCACCGGCTCGGAGCCGGCGAAGCCACCCTGGTTGCCATTGTCGTAGACGGTCACGTACTGCAGCGATTCGGGCAGTGGGTTCGCCGGCAGCGGGATCGGGTTGGCCTGTCCCTGACGGGGATTGCCCGTCGCGCCTTCGCTGACGCCCTCGAATCCGGCGGCCGCCGAGCCCGCTTCGGTCGTGACCAGCGTCGAGCTCATCTCGCGTTCGTCTTTCAGGCCCCGAGTCGGGTCCTGGTTGACGGTGGCGGTCAGCAGAGAGTCGTGAATCGTCGACTCGAGCCTCACGCGGGCGGCCGCGCCGAGTAGTTCGGAGGCCGAGGGCAGCCAGCCGCCTTCTTCCTCGCACTTCTTGCTGGCCCAGATGAAGTTGTTCTTGCCGACGTCCGCGTTGGTCAGCGAGTAGGGCGCCGTTTCCATGCACCAGCTACCCAGAGAGACGGTGTCAGGAGGGCAGGTTCCTTCCAGATCGGCGGCGGTCTTGCCGCCGAGCGCGCCGGCGTCCCTCACCGTCGGGATCGCCGCGGCGGGGAACTTCCTGTTCTTGCCGAGCAGCAGGATGCCGCCCGCGTGTGGCTTGGCGCTGATCGGGTGGCCGTCCACCTCCGCTATCACCGCACGCCGAGCCGCGTCCGCCATCCCCGTCGTCGAGAGCACGAGCGCGACCAGCGCGACGAGCATCGCGGGTGAGGGCATGCGGGGCTTCATGCGATCCACCCGGCAATCGTGCCTGCCCGGCTCACGAGCTTCGCCGCTTGCTGATCGGGCCTTGGCACCGACTCACGAGGCCTGCTTGGGGTCGCGCGTGGTGAAGCGCGGCGGCGCGGCCCTGCGCACCTGCGTCAGCTCATCCAGCGTCACCTCCTGGACCGTCGAGAGCACCGCGTCGAGCGCCACCCCGGAGAGGGTCTCGTGCTCGAGCAGGGCCGTGGCGGTCTCCTCGACGGTGCTCCAGTTGCGGTCGAGGACCGCGGCGGACCGCGCCTCGGCGTCGCCGACGAGGCGCTCGACCTCGTTGTCGATCACGTTCAGCGTCTCGGGCCCGACCGAGCCGAGGTCCTGCAGGGAGGCGCCGAGGAACACCTCGCCGCTCTTCTCGCCGATCGTCACGAGGCCGAGCGCGTCGGACATCCCGAACGAGGTGACCATGCTGCGCGCGAGCGCGGTGGCGGCGTGCAGGTCGTCGTGGACGCTCGTCGAGGTGTACCCGAACGCGATCCGCTCACCCGCCAGGCCGGCGGTGATCACGATCAGCTGGCTCTCCAGGTCGGGCTTGGTCATGATCGTCTGGTCGCGGTCGGAGAGCATGTGCGCGGCCGTGCCGAGCTGGCGCCCGCGCGCGACGATCGACAGCTTGCGCGTGGAGGCCGTGTGCCCCAGCGCGTCGGTCACGACCGCGTGGGAGGCCTCGTGGATCGCGATCAGCCAGCGCTCGTGCTCAGAGAGGATGTGGTGCTTGGCCGGGCCGGCGACGACCCGGTCGATCGCCTCGTCGAGGGTTGCCGCGTCGATCAGCCCGCGCCCGTCGCGCACGCTGAGCAGCGCGGCCTCGTTGATCACGTTGGCCAGCTCGGCGCCGCTGAAGCCGGGCGTCTGGCGCGCGACCTCTTCCAGCGAGGCGTCCGGGGCCAGCGGGCGCTTGCCGCCGTGCAGGCGCAGGATCTCCAGGCGCCCGTGCACGTCCGGCACGTCGATCACCACCTGGCGATCGAAGCGCCCCGGGCGCAGCAGCGCGGGGTCGAGGATGTCGGGCCGGTTGGTGGCGCCCATCACGACGAGACCGCCATCGCCCCCGAACCCGTCCATCTCGACGAGGATCTGGTTGAGCGTCTGCTCGCGCTCGTCGTTGCCCTGGCCGATGCCAGCGCCGCGCTTGCGCCCGGCGGCGTCGAGCTCGTCGATGAAGATGATCGCCGGCGAGACTTTGCGGGCCTTGCGGAACAGGTCGCGCACGCGCGCCGCACCGACCCCGACGAGCGACTCGACGAAGTCCGAGCCCGAGAGGGAGAAGAAGGCCGCGTCGGCTTCGCCGGCCACGGCCTTGGCGAGCAGCGTCTTGCCCGTGCCCGGCGGGCCCACCAGCAGCACGCCCTTTGGCGCCGCGGCGCCAACGGCCAGGTACTTCGAGGGGTCGGCGAGGTAGTCGCGGATCTCCTTGAGCTCGGCCAGCGCTTCGCCCGCGCCCGCGACGTCGGCGAAGGTGGTCCTGTCGGCCGAGCCCTTGCCCTTCTTACGGCCCTTGCCCCCAAACTGGGAGAAGCCGGCGATCCCGCCCGCCGCGCCGCCGTCGCCGCCCAGGCGCATGAACAGCGAGAACAGGCAGACCAGCAGCAGGATCGGGATCAGGAACTGGACGATGATCGTCTTCGTGCCCTTGCCCGACTGCTGATCGACCGCGACGTTCGCGCCGCTCGCGTCGAGTTCGCGCAGCAGCTGCTGGGTCAGCGCCCCGGAAGCGGGGTAGGAGGCCCACAGTAGGAGCGGGGCTCCCGGGATCGGGTTGGTGGCCGCGGTCTTGGTCGTGATCTCGACGCGGTTGTCGTGGTCGAGCAGCAGCGCGTTTGCGATCTCGTGGCGCTGGGCCAGCTTCTGCACGTTGCTGAGCGGCGCCTGCGTCCCCGCGCTGCTCGGCTTGATGTCGCCGAGCAGCGTCGCGAAGGCGATCGCCAGCCCGAGCGAGGCGATCGCGAGGAACAGCGCGAGCGGATCGCGCAAGGCGATGCGCTGTGCATTCTGCGCCAGCTCGGCCAGCTTCGTGAGCACGGGGTTACGACGATGGGCAAGGCCCGAGCGCACGGTCGGCCTGCTCGCGGGCGCCACGCCGTTGGCCGAAGGGGACGGCGATGGACCGTGGGACGATGGTGGACCGTGCTCCCCGTGCTCCGGCAGAGGGTGAGGGTCGCCCCCGCCAAGGGGCTCGTCGCGATCGTCCGGGTCGTAGCTGTCGGGGTTCTCTTCGTCGGTCATGGGTAGTCTCGTGGTCGCCTTTGGTCGCCTTGTGGTCGCGGCGGATTTGGGTGGTCGCGGGCAAGCCTGAGGGGCCGCCGGTACCGGCGGCTTGCGATCGAGCCGCGCCAGCCTCACACGGAGCGCTCGGAAATGCAATGGCGTTCACAAAAACGACACATCATGCAAACCCACGACCGACACGCTTGGGCTGGGGTGAGGTTCATCGCGCATACCGCATCGATCCACGCATCGAGTTGTTGCCACCCCCGGCGTCTTTCGGCGCCGACGCTATCCAAGCCCGAAAGCGAAAAAAGGAGCAATAACGTGCGCGCACACCGAACTCTCGTCGTCTCCGTGATCCTCGCGCTGGTTCTCGCCGTGCCGGCCGGCGCGGCCGCCAGGCGCCTGATCATCGGCGGCTCGACCTCCGTGCTTCCGCTGATGCAGAAACTCGCCACCGCCTATCACAAGGCCTACCCGAGGATTCCCGCGCCCCAGGTGAGTGGAGGACAGTCGGACATCGGCATCTCAGGCGCCGCCAGCGGCAGCCTCGACATCGGCGACTCATCGCGCGACCCGATCGTCGGCGTCGACCCCTCGGGGCTGGTGTTCACCAAGATCGCGCGCGACGGCGTGTGCGTGATCACCAACGACAAGAACCCGATCTCCAACCTCTCCCAGCAGGAGGTCGAAGGCATCTTCTCGGGCAAGATCCACGACTGGAGCGAAGTGCCGGGCGCGAGCGTCTCCGGCCCGATCGACCTGTTCCAGCGCGATGGCGCCTCCGGTACCGAGGACGCCTTCCAGCACATCTTCCTCGGCGAATACCTCAAGATCGCCCCGAGCGCGACGGCCGAGGCTTCCAACGGCCTGGAGCAGCTGCACGTGGAAAAGGACGAACACGCGATCGGCTTCGTGTCCTTCGCCTACACCGCCGGCGTCAATGCCGTCGGGTATCAGGGCATCGCCTGCAACCTGAACAACGCCCGCTCCGGACAGTACGAGGGCGTGCGTAACTTCTGGATGGTCACCAAGGGGGCCCCCAAAGGCGAAGCCGCCAAGTTCATCGCCTGGGTCACGAGCGGCAACGCGACCACCAAAAAGATCATCAACTCGAGCTGGATCGCAGTTCATTAGCGCAGGATCCGATGTCCTCCGACCGCACCGCGAAGCGGTTTTGCGGTCGGAGGACATTCCGGACCTGCTTGGCCGAGACGATTGATTTGGATCGGATTCATTAGCAACCATGCCCGCCGGAGCTACACATCGACCAGTTCGTGCACGCCTCGGCGGAGCCGCCGGTGCAGACCGGCGCACCGAGCGCGCGCTCGGTGCGCTCGCCGCTTTGACGCTGGTGCTGATCGCGGCGATGATCGTCACCGTGTTGATCAAGGCATGGCCGTCGTTTCAGGCCAACGGGCTGAGCTGGTTCGGCGCCGGCGGGAACGTGGACACGCAGCTGCGCGCGATGGACGAAGGCGTGGCGCTGCCCGGCCACTCGGCGCTGTACCTGCGGGCCTGGCCGTTGATCTGGGGAACGATCATCACAACGGTCCCGGCGGTGCTGATCGCGCTGGCGGTCTCGACCCTGGCGGCGATCTTCATCACCGAGTTCGCTCCGGCGCCCGTCCGCGGGGTGCTCGAGCCGGTCGTCAGGCTACTCGCCGGCGTGCCCTCGGTCGTGTACGGACTGGTCGCGATCCTCGCGCTCGCGCCGTGGATCGAAGACCACCTGATCAGCGAGGCGCGCAAGCGGTCGGTCTCCTACGTCGTTCAGCTCAGCGGCGCCAACCTGATGCTCGCGATCGTGATCCTGTCGATCATGATCACGCCGATCATGATCGCGCTGATCGCCGGCGCCCTGGCGTCCGTGCCACCCTCCTGGAAGGAGGGCTCAGCCGCGCTCGGCGTCAACCGCTGGCGCACGATCGTGCGCGTCTGCCTGCGCACCGCGCGCCCGGCGATCGTCGCCGCCACCGTGCTCGCGACCGCGCGTGCGCTGGGCGAGGCGATCATGCTCTCGATGGTCTCCGGCAGTCGCGGCTTTGCCGCCAACCCGCTCGACGGCTTCACCTTCCTGTTCGAGCCGGTCCGGCCGCTGGCGGCGACGATCGTGCAGGAAT
>Ga0302326_10019398_pt1 | contig 14041 bp, 9 predicted proteins | sample Palsa_T0_3_FD_202264 | JGI IMG/M metagenome (GOLD analysis project Ga0302326, IMG submission 202264) | Peat permafrost microbial communities from Stordalen Mire near Abisko, Sweden - Palsa_T0_3 | ecosystem: Environmental > Terrestrial > Soil > Palsa > Peat permafrost | place: Sweden: Abisko... | reverse complement strand
CTAAGAACCGGACATTTCATTTACTAAGAAAAGGGGACACTTCTAATGTCGTAAGGAGGGGGACATTTCTAATGTCGGTTGACACTTTGTGATTCCAAGCCTTGACAGTCCCTCCGGTGAGCAGCACAATTCCTACACATTTTTTGCGGGCCCTGGAATCGCGCCTTTTCAGGGCGATCCGCGAAAAGGAGGGTGCGCACGTGGAACGTTTGAAAGGCACCGTAAAGTGGTTCAACAATGCCAAGGGATACGGCTTCCTTGGCCGCGACGATGGACCAGATGTTTTTATTCACTACAGCTCAATCACCACCGAAGGCTACAAGAGTCTGCAAGAGGGCGACAAGGTGGAGTTTGAGATTGTGCAGGGACAGAAAGGGCCGCAGGCGGCCAGTGTGACCAAGATCACCTGACCGGAGCTCGTTCGAGTCAGGCCAATTTTGCGGACCGGTTGTTTCCGACCGAGCCGTGTGCACGACGACGCGCGCGCTGATTGTGTCCTCCGGCGCCTGCCAACTCCCGGCCTCCCCGGCTTCGTCAGCGTTACAATCTTCTCGCGAGTCAATCTCCGCATGGACAACAAGGCTATCGCCGGACTTCTCTACGAGACTGCCGATCTACTGGAGATCGATGGTCAGGATTCGTTTCGTGTTCGCTCCTACCGCAATGCAGCGGAGGCCATTGAAGCGCTCCCGCAGCAGGTCTCTGACCTGATCGACGAGCCGAAAAAGGTTCTCGCGATTCAGGGTATAGGCAAAGGAATGTTGGCCAATCTGCAGATGCTTTTCAACGATGGCCGCATCGAAGCGCACACCGAGTTGCTAAAAAAATACCGTCCGTCGATGCTAGAGCTCCTCAAGATTCAGGGGTTGGGGCCGAAGACAATTGCTTTGATCTGGAGCGCTTATCAGGTCAGCGATCTGGAAGGCGTGGAGAAGCTGGCGCGCGAAGGCAAGATCCGCACCCTGCCCCGCATGGGCGAAAAACACGAACTCAAGCTGCTCAAGGCGATCGAAGACTATCGCCGCATCGCTGGACGATTTCTGCTCGACACCGCTGAAGAACTGGCCGAGAAACTGACCGAGCACCTGCTGGCGATTCCGGGGATCGAAAAAGTCACGCCCGCCGGGTCGTTGCGCCGCGGACGCGAAACCGTCGGCGACCTTGACATCCTGGTCACCGGCAAGGGCTGCATCGAGGCGGAATCGCGTCAGACACTGATCGAACATCTGCTCCGTTTTCCGGGCCTGATGGACGTCATTGCGCAAGGAGAAAACAAGGTCAGTTTCCGGCACCGCAATGGCATGCAGGTGGACGTACGCCTGCTGCCACCGGAATCGTTCGGAGCGGCCATGCAATATTTCACCGGATCCAAGGCGCACAATGTGGCCTTGCGCCAGCGCGCGCTCAAGATGGGGTTTACGCTCAATGAATACAGCCTCGCCACCGTCGAAGACGAGAAGCCGGTGGCGCGCAAAACTGAACAAGAGATTTACGCCAAGCTCAAGCTCGATTTCATTGCTCCCGAGCTGCGCGAAAATTGTGGCGAGATCGAGGCGGCCGCCGCACACGCGCTGCCGGTGCTGATTGAGCTATCCGACATCCGCGGCGACGTGCATATGCACACGGTCGAAACCGATGGCCGCAACACCATTGAAGAGATGGTCGAAGCCGCGCGCGAACGCGGCTACGAGTATATGGCCATCACCGATCACTCGAAGAATCTCGCCTTCGCCAACGGGCTTACCGACGAACGGGCTCTAGCGCACATCGAAAAAATCCGGGCGGCCGAAAAACAACTGAAGGGCATCCGCGTCTTTGCGGGGATTGAAGTCGACATTCTGGGCGATGGCTCGCTCGATCTCTCCGATTCCGTGCTTGGACAAATGGACATTGTGATCGCCAGCGTGCACTCGCAGTTCAATCAGGATCGCTCGACCATGACCGATCGGATGCTGAAGGCGATTGCCAATCCCCACACCTCGCTCATCGGACATCCCACCGGACGCCTGCTGCTGCGCCGCGATCCCTACCAGTTCGACCTCGACGCCGTTCTCACCGCCGCGGCCACGCATCAAGTGGCGATGGAGCTTAATGCCTATCCTGATCGGCTCGATCTGAGCGACGTTCATCTTCGGCTGGCCAAACAACGTGGCGTAAAAATCGTGATCAATACCGATTCCCACCACACCTCGCACATGGCCAAGCTGCGCTATGGGGTGTCGCAGGCGCGGCGCGCCTGGCTCACCAAAGACGACGTGCTGAACACACTGCCGGCGCAGAAATTTGCCCAGGCGATGAAGCACGGTTGGTAAGGGCTCGGGAGTCGGGCGGGGTCGCACCTTTGCCGTTGTTCGAGCCAGGGCTTCCGTCGAATTTCAACGTCGCCACCCGAGGGCCGTAAAATGCCCTGCTTCCCTACAGGCAAGTGCAAGTGGTTGCATTTCGTCATTGCGGGAAGGCTCGGCTCCGGCGCTAAGTTGTTGATTCAAATTCCTGCAATCAAACTAGCGAAATGGGTTCCCGCTTGCTATATTACCGAATGTCTATCATGGTAGTAGGGTTAACTGGAGCAAACCTTGGCTGGTCGTGGACTTCGTCGTCTCCCTCCTGCCGCGTTTTCGTGGCTGGCGACCGCGGTCAAGTAGCACCCTTTTCTGGCATCCTGCTGCGGACTCAAACGAGCACACTCCCGCGCGACTGCCAGAGCCAGACTTTTTGAACGGAGAATGCGAACGATCCCATGAATAAGGTCTATATCAGTGGAGGCCAATTCAGAAACACCGTTTTTCGAAAACTTGAAGAGTGGGAGTCCTGCAAGCGGGCGCTGCTGGTCGAAATTGATCCCGCCGTCAAGACTTCGCGCCAAGCGGTCGAATACGAATCTCCGAAGGATGCCGCTCCCGACCAATTGCCTGCCATCCTATTCCGCTACGCCTCGGCCCATGAGGGCAAGCTCTACACTTGCACTTCTACGGAAGTCATCATCTACGACCTTCCCTCTTTTCGCGTGGCCAATTACATTTCTCTTCCCATCTTCAACGATCTTCATCACGTCCACATGAGTGAGCGCCGGGGCACGCTACTGATCGCTGTCACCGGCCTCGACATCGTGGCCGAAGTCTCGCTCGACGGGCAGTTGCTGAGGCACTGGGACGTGATGGGCGCAGATACCTGGAGCATTCATTCCAAGGACGTCGACTACCGCAAGGTTTCAACCACCAAACCGCATCGTGCCCATGCCAACTATGTTTTTGAGTTGGGAGATGAACTCTGGTGCACCCGATCCCATCAGCGCGAGGCCATCAGTCTCGACGATCCCTCGCGCAAGATCGAGATCGCGATCCAACGTCCTCACGAAGGTTTTCTCCGCAACGACTTTCTCCACTTCACCACCGTCGATGGACACATCGTAGTCGTGGATCCGCGAACGCTCAAGATTGAGCGTATTCATGATTTGAACAAGATGAGTGGTTCAACCGGGGAATCCTTGGGCTTTTGCCGCGGCCTGCTCTTCGAGGATGACCGTTTCGTGTGGGTGGGATTCACGCGCATTCGTCCCACCAAGTTTCGGGAAAGCGTCAGTTGGGCGCGCCATCCAACCCGGCCCCCTCGCGGCAGTCACATCTCTCTCTACGATCTAGAGAGCGGAACATGTCTTGAAGACATCCAAACCGAGCCCTACGGTATCGGCGTGGTGTCCAACCTCTTCCAAATCTAGCTCGCGCCGGTTGGAAGCGCGCGCGAGTTTTCGAACCGGCCGGATCAATCGACGGGTGTGGAGCAAGGCCGGCGGCCTGGCGCTAGGGCCAGCAAGAACTCATAACGGCTAACAGACATGAGCCAAGTTACAATCATCAGGCGCAACCGACGGCAGCTCGGCCAAATTCATGCTGAAGCTTGAAAAACAACAGATTCTGAAGAACGTCGGCTCGAGCTGGTCGGCGCTCGGGATCAACGTGATCGTCGGCATCTTCCTCTCGCCCTTCATCCTGCATCACCTGGGCGACGCCGCGTTCGGGATCTGGGTGCTGATTTTCTCCGTGACCGGTTATTACGGATTGTTCGATCTCGGGATCCGATCTTCTATCATCCGCTACGTTTCGAAGTACACCGCCACCGACGATCGCGAAAAGCTCGCGCAGTTCGTCAATACGGCGCTATTCACCTATACCGGCATCGGCCTGGTGAGCATGGTATTGACGGCGCTGCTGAGTTCGTCGGTTGAACACCTTTTCAATATTCCGCCGGGAATGCATTCGCAGGCGCGCCTGCTGCTGCTGATGGTGGGCGCTTCGGTCAGCCTGGGTTTTCCATTGGGCGTTTTCGGGGGCATGCTCGAAGGGCTGCAGCGCTTTTACATTCTGAACTGGACCAGCATCGCCGCCACCCTCGCGCGCGCCGCTTTGATTGTTTATTTCTTGCACCGCGGATATGGGTTGCTCACCGTTGCCTTACTCACGGTTGGCCTGCCCATGATTTCTTCCGTTCTGCGCGGAATCATCGTGTTTCGTCTTTGCCCCATACCGCTCGGTCTTCAGCATGTCGACCGCGCCTCGTTCCGCCACATGGCCACTTACGGCAGCACCACCTTCCTGGTGCTGGTCGCCTCGCGCCTGCGCTTCCGCACCGACGAACTTGTGCTCGGAACGATGATGTCCACGGTGGCCGTTACCTGGTTCAACATCGGAGCGCGCATCGTCGACTATGCGCAGGAATTCGTCTCGAGCCTGGCCCAGGTTTTCGTGCCGATGTCGAGCCAGTCCGAGGCCACCGGCAACCAGGATCGCGTGCGCAAGATTTATATCGCCGGCAACCGCGTGTGCGCCTTCCTGACGTTTCCGATCACCGCCATCCTGATTCTGTTTGGCAAGCACATTATCCGCATCTGGATGGGGGCACGCTACGTTCCGAACAGCTACCCGGTGCTGGTGGTGATGATCATTCCCTTCGCACTCATGCTGGCGCAAGCCGCGTCCGGACGCATCCTGTTCGGCCTCGGCACACATCGGACCTATGCGGCCATCACCGTAATCGAGGGTGTCGCCAATGTGATCCTCAGCATCGCGCTCGTGCCCCCGCTCGGAATTGTCGGCGACGCGCTCGGAACCGCCATCCCACTCAGCTTTACTTGCCTGGTCTTCTTGCCACGCCACATGAAGAAGCAGGTTGGCGTTCCGGTGGGCACGTTTGTGCTCGAAGCCTATACCCTGCCTTTTCTTTTGACCCTCCCGCTGGTCGCTTCGCTCTGGCTTGCCAATCGATTTTTCTTCCCGCGGAACCTGATTCAGCTGACGCTCGAAACCCTGGCCGCAAGTTCGGTCTACGGAGTTGGGCTGCTCTGGGCTTACCGCACCAACCGCGCATTTCATGTCGCAAAGATTGCGGGCCTGGATAAACCGTCGCCTCCCGAGCAGCCTCCGCAGGCAGTCGTTTCGGTCGAGTACCAGGGCGAGCAGTAAGGGCGAGCAGTACATTAAGGATGAAACATGCCCTTCCCGCGCGAGGTTGGACGGCGACACTCTGGTAACCCTCGGTAACATTGCCCGCTCCTCGGTCGAGATTCGCTTAGAGTAAAATGAAGCTCGATTCTTGTTGTAATGATTCGATAAAGCCTTGCCGGCGGCGCCTTCTTACAGGGGGGTCTTGAGGAATGAGCGAGTTGTATATTGTGGGGGGATCTTCGCGGACCAGCTTGTTCAAGCCGATTGCCGAGTGGAACTCCTGCAAAAAAGCCCTCATCGTGAAGGTGCACCCGCAAGCCAAAACCTCTGAAGTTCTGGTGGAGTACGACTCGCCCGAAGATGCGGTCGCTGAGGATTCGCCCGCAATCCTATTCAAGTCGGCAACGCTGTCGGGTGACAAGCTCTATGTTTGCACTTCGACGGAGGTGCTGGTTTACAAACTGCCCCGCTTCGAAGTTCTCCACTACATATCGCTTCCCTGCTTCAACGATCTTCACCACGTGCGTCCGAGTGTAGACGGCAATATTTTGATCGCCGACACGGGCCTGGATCTGGTGCTCGAAGTCACGCATCAGGGACAGATACTGCGCGAATGGAGCGTCATTGGAGAGGATACCTGGAAGCGATTTTCGCGCGACATCGATTACCGAAAAGTACCCGAAACCAAACCTCATCGCTCCCATCCGAACCACGTGTTTCAACTCGACGAGGAGGTTTGGGTCACCCGTTTCGACCAGAGAGACGCGATCAGCCTGACCCGTCCGGGAAGGCGCATCGATATCGGAGTACAAAGACCGCACGACGGCGAGGTCGAGGGCGACTGGATCTACTTCACCACGGTCGACGGCCATGTGGTGGTGGCGAACCGGCATACGCTGCAGGTCGAAGAGGTCTTCGACTTGAACACGATCGACAATAAGCGGCAATTGGTGCTCGGTTGGTGCCGCGGCGTTGCCGTGATGGAAAAGGAAAAACTCTGGGTGGGATTCACCCGGGTTCGCTCCACCCGGTTCAAAGAGAATCTGGTCTGGGCCAAGCAGGGGTTCCAAAACCGCAGAAAAGCCAGCCACATCGCCCTGTACGATTTGGCGAAAAAGGAATGTCTCGAGGAGATCGAGGTGGAGCCCTACGGGGTCGACGTTCTGTTCAGTATCCACGATGCCAATCGGGCCCGGGCAATCGAACCCGCCCTGGCGAATCCCGTGGGAGCGCACGCTTTACGGAACAGCGCGGAATGAGCAAGCGTTCGTTGGCAAGCGCAGCGCTCAGTTTTGCGCACAATCTGGCCGCCCCCGGCGGCCGTCCTTCTCCGCTGTCACTCCATCGAGAATCGCGCTGAACAATTCGCCCCCCACCGGATGCTGCGGTCGGTCCTGACGAATTGGGGACGCAAAAGAATCGTTACACTTGAAGCCCCCAATCGACCGCCCGTCGTAGCTGCTTGGGTTTGCGGGGCTTGATCGCGCCGCTTGATCAGGCGAGCACACCGAGCCGGGACGGCTGTCCAGTCCTGTTCCCACCCTTGGGCGGAAGACCGCAATCTGTTTCATACCGGCCGAGCGAACCCGGGGCGGCTGGGTTAGAATGATTGTTGGCTATTGTTTTTAACGACTTAGAAGCGGTCCTTGACTGGTTTTTGGAAGGTCAATTGCTCCTTGAAGCCATATATCGCAACTGGCGTACGGTCCAGAATTCGGAGCCGCGGCAATGTTCCGGTGGTTACCTGCAGACCCAGTAAGCAGCTTGACGACCTTGGCAAATAGGGTGACCTTAGAGAAGAGACCCGCCAAGCGATTTTTGGTTTTCAGCAAAAATTTTCGGTCTAGAAATCCGGGAGGATTAGCGCTTTGAACGTAATGACCAGTCACCTTATTGCCCCCCACGGGGGAGAGCTCGTCCAGTTGCAAGTGCCGGCCGCGCGCGCCGCAGAGTTGAAAGCGCACTCGAAAGATTGGGCTTCATGGGATCTGACGGCCAGGCAGCTTTGCGATCTGGAACTGCTGATGAGCGGGGGGTTCTCGCCGCTTTTCGGCTTCATGAACCGTGCCGATTATGAGGGCGTCTGCCATAACATGCGGCTGGCGACGGGCACCCTATGGCCCATGCCGATCACGCTGGATGTCAGCGAGGACTTCGCCAAGAAACTGACCCCGGGCAGCAGCAAGATCGCGCTGCGCGATCCGGAAGGCGTCATGCTCGCCGTTCTCCACGTCGAGGATGTCTGGCAACCCGATCGCAAAGCCGAAGCCCAGTCCGTTTTTGGTACGACCAGCGCCGCGCATCCCGGCGCCGACTATGCCGTCAACAAATCGAATCCGTGGTACGTGGGCGGTAGAGTGGAAGGGATCCAGGCACCGTCGCATTATGATTTCCGCTCGCTGCGCCTGACCCCCGCCGATCTGCGCGCCGAGTTCGGGCGCCTGGGCTGGACCACCGTCGTGGGCTTCCAGACGCGGAATCCCATGCATCGCGCCCACGTCGAATTGACCATGCGTGCCGCCAAACAAGTCGAGGCGAATCTGCTGATCCATCCTTCGGTCGGCATGACCAAGCCGGGCGATGTCGATTATTTTGTCCGCACCCGCTGCTACCAGTTGCTGCTCTCCAAGTACCCGCACGGCACGGTCGAGCTCGCCATGCTGCCGCTCGCCATGCGCATGGGCGGACCGCGCGAAGCAGTTTGGCACGGCCTGATTCGCAAGAATCACGGCTGCACCCATTTCATTGTCGGCCGCGATCACGCCGGTCCGGGAAAAGATACCGATGGCAAGAACTTCTACGGCCCCTACGACGCCCAGGAACTGTTCAAGAAACATGAGGAGGAAATGGGCGTCACCATGGTTCCTTTCCAGATGATGGTCTATCTGCAGAATGAAGACCGTTACGTTCCGGCCGATGAGGTGCCTCCGGGCGTTAAGGTGCTCGACATTTCGGGCACGGAGTTGCGCCATCGCTTGAACGAAGGGCGCGACATCCCGTCCTGGTTCACGTATCCCGAAGTCGTGCAGGAATTGCGCCGCAGCTATCCGCCGCGGCACAAACAGGGGGTCACCATTTTCTTTACCGGGCTTTCGGGATCGGGCAAATCGACCATCGCCAACGCTCTGATCACCAAGTTCCTGGAGATGGGCGGTCGTCCGGTCACGCTGCTCGATGGCGATCTGGTGCGCAAGAACCTGTCGTCGGAACTGGGCTTCTCGAAGGAACATCGTGACATCAACATCCGCCGGATTGGCTATGTGGCCTCGGAGATCACGAAAAATGGAGGCATCGCAGTCTGCGCCCCCATCGCTCCTTATGAAGCGACCCGCAAGGCGGTTCGGCAAATGATTGAGCCCTTCGGAGGGTTTATTCTGGTGCACGCCGCCACCTCCATCGAAGTCTGTGAACAACGCGACCGCAAAGGCCTGTACGCCAAAGCTCGCGCCGGCATCGTCAAGGAATTCACCGGCATCTCGGATCCCTACGAAGCTCCGACCGATGCCGAAGTTGTGATTGACACCGCCAAGCTGAGCCCCGAGGAAGCGGCGCAAACCATCATTTTGCACCTCGAGCGGGAAGGCTTCGTGGGCGCGAACGGCAACGGGTAAAGGAAGTTCTCGGCTCCCCAGTTCGGAGTAACCGGTCGTTTCGGTTGGTGGGGAACTGGGAGCCGAGCATTGTAATTCTGTGATGCCAATAAAGCCTATAGGTACCGTGGACTTTATGCGATAATCTACTCAGAACGCGGCTCGCGGTGCCGGTTCTGAGTTTTTCTCATTTCCTTGTAACCTGGCTGTGTTTTACTAAAAACTGAGAACCGGGAACTCAGACCTCTGAGAGCTCCTCGAAAGATCGCATGGAACTCTTGCTGGCAAAAATCCTGATCGGCTTCATCGTCGGAACGCTGATCGGACTGACGGGCGTCGGCGGCGGAGTGTTGCTGCTGCCCGTGTTGATCTTCGGCCTGCATGTGCCCGCGATCATTGCCGTCGGCAGCGATGCCTTGTGCAACTTCTTCACCAAGATTCCCGCCAGCATCCTGCACTTTCGCAAGGGCACGGTCCGGATGAAAGTCGTTCTGGCGTTGGCGGTTGGCAGCGTTCCCGGTTCCTACCTGGGCGTGGGTTTGCTCGTGCATCTGCGCCAGGTCCATGGCGCCGGCGTCAACGACTTCATCAAGTCGGCGGTCGGATTGCTGTTGGTCGTGATCCCGGCGCTGCTGCTGTTCCAAAGCCGCATCGAAGACCATCTGATCGGCCGCCAACCCACCCTGCAATCTTTCTTAGGCATGAGTGCCATCGGATTGGTCGGCGGATTCCTGGTGGGCATCACTTCGGTCGGCTCGGGCAGCATCATCATGATGTTGCTTCTATTGTTTTATTCGTTCCCGCCAAAAATCATGGTCGGAACCGACATTGCCCATGCCGTGATTCTGACCGGCGTCACCAGTTTGCTGCACTTCCGGGCAGGCAACGTCGACGGCCACCTGGTTGGAGCCATTTTGATCGGGTCGATCCCCGGTGGGATCCTCGGTTCCTACTTGGCCACGCGCGTCCCTGTCCTCTGGCTTCGCCGAATTCTGTGCACGGTCTTGCTGATGACCGGTGCCAGGATGCTGTGGGCGTGAAAGAGCAGGTCGAAGGTGTCAGGTCTAGCGTTACCCAGCAATCTGCGCCTGCCCGCTGTAACCTGTTACCTGTTTGGGAGTATTCATGACCTCGTCCTCGTCGCAAGAACTGCTCGAGCGCATCCACACTGCCCTTGAGTCCGCCCGTACCGTGCTCAACCGCTTCACTCCGGGCGCGATCGAAACCGACTACAAAGTTGGACAAGATCCCGTCACCGAGGCCGACCGAGCCGTCGATGCCATTCTGCGCAAGACCCTGCTCCGCGCGGGCGAAGGTTGGCTTTCGGAAGAAACCGCGGACGACTTCTCCCGTCTCGACAAAGCCCGCGTCTGGGTTGTCGATCCACTCGACGGCACGCGCGAGTTCGTGGAAGGCATCCCCGAATTCTGCGTTTCGATCGCCATGGTCGAGAACGGAATTCCCGTCGCTGGCGGAATTTGCAATCCGGCCACCGATGAACTGATCCTCGGATCCCGCGACACCGGTGTGACCTACAACGGCAAGCCCGCACAACCGAGCCAGCGCAAGAATTTGCACGGCGCACTCGTGCTCGCCAGCCGCAGCGAAGTGAAACGCGGCGAGTGGAAGCAGTTCGAGTCGGCCGAGTTCAACATTCGTCCCATGGGATCGGTCGCCTACAAGCTAGGACTGGTCGCTGCCGGTCGCGCCGATCTGACCTTCACGCTGGTTCCGAAAAATGAATGGGACGTCGCAGCCGGAGCGGCGCTGGTTGAAAGCGCCGGAGGCTGGACTCTGAAGCTCGACCATTCTCCGCTGCGCTGCAATCAGAGGAATCCGCTGATCTCCGGCCTGCTGGCAGGCGGGCCTTTTTTGCACGAACCCTTGCTCGCGATGCTCGATCGCCACTCGCACACGATCGCCGCCGCTCGGGAATCCTAGACGACAACTTTATAAAGTTGTCGTCCGATTGTTGGAAGTGTCATCCTTATTGATCCATTATCATTCGAAGCGAAGGATCTGTTTTTTCACCGCACGAGAACCTCATGGCAGCGTCGCGCATTGTGTTCCTGATGTACCACGAACTCGAGCTCGCTGGCCGCAAGCTCTGCCAGTCCCAGCCCGGCTATGTGCGTTACATCCTGCCGCTCGAGACTTTCCGCAGCCAGATGTCATGGATGAAACAGTCCGGCTGGCGCGGCCTGAACGTCAGCCAAGCACTTCGGTTTCCTGCCGAGCGGAGCGTTTGCATCACTTTTGACGATGGCTGTGAGACCGACCTGATCGCCGCTGCGCCAGTGCTTCGCGAGTTCGATTTCACCGCGACCTTTTATCTCACCGCTCGGTTCCTGGGCACACCCGGTTACCTCGATGCCCGCCAGGTGCGCGATCTGGACGCGCAGGGTTTTGAAATCGCCTGCCATTCGATGACCCACGCGTATCTCTCCGATCTCACCGAGCTCGAACTGAAGCGAGAAGTCGTGGATGCGAAGCTCGAGATCGAACAAATCGTCGGACATGGAATCGAACACTTTTCCTGTCCCGGGGGACGTTACGACCAGCGCACGCTCCGGATGGCACGCCAGGCGGGCTTCGCAACCGTTGCCAATAGCCAGTTCCATGCGAACTCTTCGAGCACCAGCCCCTACGAACTCGGGCGCGTAGCGATTCTGCGCGACCTCACCCTTCCGCAGTTCGGCGACACTTGCCGCGGCCGCGGATTGTGGAGGAAACGCCTTCAGCATCAGGCCCGGCGCGGCGCGCAGCGCGTGCTTGGAAACCGCGCCTACGACAATCTACGGGCAGTCTTCTTGCGCGAACCAGGCCAGTAGGGATCTCGCCGGCGATTTTGGCGTTTCCCGGGTTTTCAGCGCAATTTTCGCTGCCACTCGCATTGAATTTCCCCACCGCCGTTTCCGCCCCGAACCGCGCGCCCGCGCCCCTGTTCATGCCCTTCGCGCCCGGAAAACTGATGGACAGTGTACGAACGCGAATCCGTACATATCTGGCGTCCATGTACGAACGCGTTTCCCGCTGAACCTCTGGCATCTGGGCGCCCTGACCCGATGCCGATAAATTCAGCTTGAGGACAATCGACTAGTCCCCCAGATCAGCAAGTCGAGGGCTCGCAATGTTTGAAGTAGCAAGTGGCGTCCGGCACGGTCACCCCAGACTGTCGCCTCCTCTCACAAGGCATCTCAGTTTTTTGGTGGTTCTTCTGGTGGTCGCACTGGCGACCATCTCCTGTGGTACGCCGGTACGAGCCGCTGGCAACCCGCCCGGTCCCGACAGCCTGAGCGTGTTCGGAGTGATTCCCTCAGGTACGGTCGATACGCCTTATAACGCGGTGCTGGTCGCAACGGGCGGAAGCGCGCCCTATTATTACTCGGTGAAAACCGGTGTCCTGCCTCCGGGCGTGAGCTTAAATCCAGCGACGGGGACAATCTCCGGGAAGCCCACAACGACGGGGAATTTCAAGTTCGAAGTGATCGTGACCGACTCCCCGCTCCTGGCTCAGGGAAGCCAATCGTTCTCGCTCGACATCGGCCGTGCAAGCAGCAGCGGCAGTAGCAGTGGCGGTGTCCAGATCACCGTGTCTCCGACGAGCGCAACTTTATTCTCGGGCGCCAAACAGCAGTTCACAGCCACCGTCAGCGGAACCTCGAATACGGCGGTGACTTGGTCGGCGACGGCAGGCTCGATCAGTTCCAAGGGTCTTTACACCGCGCCGACCGTAAGTTCAGAAACCAACGCGACCGTTACCGCCACCAGCACGGCGGACACGACCGAATCGGCCAGCGCCGCCGTCACCATTAACCCGGTGGGGCAGACGCTGCAAATCACCACCGGCAGTCTTCCCCAGGGCCAGCAGGGAAACGTTTATAGCGAAGACTTTTCCGTGATCGGTGGAACCGCGCCTTACAGTTGGAGCGTTTCTGCAGGCACGGCTCCTCCCGGAACCTCGATGAATGCGAACGGGGACTTCGGGGGCACACCGACCGCAACCGGTACTTTCAACTTCACGGTCTCGGTCACCGATGCCTTGGGCAACACCGCAACCGGCAATTTCAGCGTAGTCGTGGTGAGCAGCAGCGGTTACGATGGTCCGGCGGAACTGCCGATCGCGACTGTTTCGAGCGCGATGGCGGACACGCCCGCGCCGGGAGCGGTCATCAGCGTCAATGCCGGCGGCAATCTGCAAACCGCCTTGAACAATGCTCAGTGTGGCGACGTGATCCAATTGGAAGCGGGCGCGACGTTTACCGGCAAGTTCACCGTTCCCGCCAAAAAGTGCGATATCAATCATTGGATCTGGATCCGCACCAGTTCGCCCGATAGCAGTCTGCCCGCCGAAGGGCAGCGCGCCACGCCTTGTTATGCCGGGGTCGCATCGCTCGTGGGGCGCCCGCAGTATAGCTGTCCCAATCCGACCAATGTGATGGCGAAAGTCCAAAATCAAAGCCTGGGCGATGGACCGTTCCAACTCGCCGCCGGCGCTAACTTTTACCGTTTCATCGGTCTCGAATTGACTCGTGCCGCCGGCACCCCGGGAATCGGCCGCCTGATTTCGGGCCAAGGCACTTACGATCATGTGGTGGTCGATCACTCCTGGCTGCATGGAAACCCGCAGGATGAAACCAGCGATGGCGTCAACCTGGACGGTGCGACCAACGCCGCGGTGGTCGATTCCTATTTCAGCGATTTCCATTGCATCTCGGTCTCAGGGGAGTGTACCGATGCTCATGCCATCGCCGGAGGCGTCAGCAACACCCAGGATGGCCCCTTCTTGATTCAGGACAACTTTCTGGAAGCTTCGGGCGAGGCGATCTTGTTCGGCGGCGGAGCGGCGAATCTGACGCCGACCGATATTGAAATCCTGGGCAATCACTTCTGGAAACCCTGGCAGTGGATGCCGGGCAACCCGGGATTTGTCGGCGGTGCGGATGGCAATCCCTTCATCGTCAAGAATCACCTGGAATTCAAGAACGCGGTTCGCGTCCTGGTCGATTC
>Ga0302326_10019397_pt1 | contig 14043 bp, 14 predicted proteins | sample Palsa_T0_3_FD_202264 | JGI IMG/M metagenome (GOLD analysis project Ga0302326, IMG submission 202264) | Peat permafrost microbial communities from Stordalen Mire near Abisko, Sweden - Palsa_T0_3 | ecosystem: Environmental > Terrestrial > Soil > Palsa > Peat permafrost | place: Sweden: Abisko... | reverse complement strand
GAGCGTCACGCTGTTGATCGTGGTGCCGTTCAGTTCGGCAAAGACATTGACGGTTTGTGTGCTTGCGATCGTCGCGGTAACGCCTTCGGCGGTGGCGAGGGCTTGCAGCTCGGTCTGTGCCAACTGCGGAATGCTGGTGAAGCTTTTGGTTGTGGGTGCCGTGGGAGTCACGACGTCGCCGGCCAGGTCGACGATGACCGTGGTCGTCGTCCCGGTGGTCGTGAACTGCGTGGCATAGGTGACAACGCCATCAATCGTGCGAACGTTGACCGTCTGCGTCGAGGTTGGGTCAAGTGCGGTTGCGCCGGTCGGCAGATTCGCGTTGATGTACCCCTGGATCGCGGTGGGCAGCGTGCTGAAAGGAATGTCCTGGTTGCCGACGGGGTTTGCGCTGGAGTCAACGACGATTGTCCGGCCGGGATCGTATCCGGTCGAGGTCGAACTTGAGGAGCTGGAACTGCTGGGCAATCGCACGGAGTAGATCGATCCGCCGGCGGTGGTGCTGACGTTCACGGCGGTGGTGTCGGTCGGGGCCGTCAGGCTTAGGGCGGTCGCGATGGTGGTGATCTCCGCCGCCGCCGCGGCATTGCTGCCGGTTCCGGTGCCGCTCAGATCCGCCCAGGTAATTGTGCTCTGGGTGGGGGCGGTGACGGGATTTCCGTTCTCGTCGACGGTGATCCGGCTCTGCGTGCCGGTCGTCGAGTAGTCGAGCGTGTAGGTTTCGACGCCGTTGGAGTTGCCGAGGTAAACCAGCTGAGTCGACGTGGGTGCGGCCAAATTGTCCGTGCCGGCCAGGGTGGTCAGCCCGGTTTGCACGGCGGCCGGCGCCAGATCAAAGGCGATGCTGTCGATCCGTTTGCCGGGGCCTTGAAACGTGATCGGGTCGGAGGTCGTGCCGCTGTCCTCTGATGTCGCGGACGTGCTGAGGGCGCTGGTTACCGCCGATGCGGTGGTCTTGGTTGAGGTGGACGATGATGAAGAGTCATGCTTGCGCGCATGCCTGGCTGTACTGGTGGTCTTATGCGCGTGGAGGCTGTGATGATGGGCAATGCTGGCCGACAGCAATTGCCGATCTTCCAGCGTCTCGATGAAGAAGTAAGGAAACGGCTTTGGCTGAATCTTTTGCACCTGCTTCTGATCCCCGAAAGTCTTCCGATGAAGCACAGAAACCTCCATTCGTATTCGCCCTGGTAATACGCCCTGAAGTCCCAGCGTTAATGATGCATACCGCGCGTTGCACGCGTTGCGCCCGGAATGGTGTGATCGCCCTAAGCTGGGGTACGACACCTTCCCTGATTTTTCTCCTCACCTCCCAAATGGCTGGAGACGTGCCACTGGCAACATCGGGAAAGTTTTTTTGTTGTGGCGCAGCCGCCCTCGGCTGTGGCTCCGGATCACAGCCGGGGCGGCCGTGCCACAACGCTTCGGGAGTCGGTCTTCAAACTGTCTCTTCGTGAACACGCAGTTTCAGAACCAGAAAGTTAGCCGGCCACGCCGAGTCCGAGGTACTCCGAAGGCTCGGATTTCCGGCGGTCGATCCGAGCCGGCGGAGTACCTCTGGCTCGGCGTGGTGGGGATCTCTGGATTCGCAAATCGCTCCTTAGCAGGAGGCAATGGATGCGAAACACCCGCTCCAGCGGGACTTATATCAAATCGCGGATAAAATTTGCTCCAAACTGATGTTACCAGTGCGCTAATGGAATCCATTATACTATTGAGCGCTGGCACGCGATATCGGACGCTCGATAAAGCCAGGCGCGATCACCTATTGGAGCGTTGAGATCGGAGCGTATCGTAGGCGGTTCCGACGAAGTCGAATAAGACGGGGTGCGCGACAGCTGGTGATCGGTGCGGAGGCTGGGTGTCGGACCCGACGGACTTGGCAATTGACGCTTGCCTGGCCGGTGACCAGCGCTGCTGGGCATCGCTGGTCAAGCGGTATGAGAAGGACGTTGCCCGGCAGATGTGGCGGTTCAGCCGCGACCGGGTCGTCTGGGAAGAGCTGATTCAGGATGTGTTTGTCGAGTTGTTTTATTCACTTCCGCGGTATCGACGAACGGAGGTGCCGTTTGAACATTGGCTGCGGCGTATTGCGACACGCGTCGGCTATCGGCACTGGAAGCGACAGGGTCGTGGGAAGAGCGTAGAGCTTCGCGATCAGTGGGAGAGCAAATCGGCGGGGCCGGTCGAAACGCTGGAAGCATCGGATGCGGCAAGGCTGCTCCACGAGCTTCTGCTGAAGTTGCCGGCGGCAGATCGGCTGGTCCTGACGTTGATGTATTTCGAGGAATGCGACACTCGACAAATCGCAGAACGCACCGGGTGGAACCGGGCGATGGTAAAGATGAGATTGGTGCGTGCCCGGCGTAAACTGAGGGTGATCGCCGAGGCCAGCGAGTTTCCTCAGCATTTTGGGAGTCTGGTCAATGGAAACCCTGCAATGGATTGAAAAACTCGCCGAACGTGCCCGGCAGGAGACGGTCCCTGCGACGGATATCGCCGCGCCCCGCATCGAGCCCGCGGTATATCGATTGCCGCGGATGGCTCTGTCGCTGTCGGCTGTTGGTTCACTCGCGGCGGCGTGCCTGCTGCTGGCAATGGGCCTGCATGCTCAGCACATCGCCAGCATACCCAGCGCATCGACAAATAGCTCGTCTGATACGATGAGCGTGTTGTTTTCTCCACTGAAGATGGGTGTGAATTGAGTATCGGCGAACGGCGAGTCGTGTCCCGCTATCCACGATCCACTGGCAGCTATCCACCACCCAGATCATGAGCACACCGCAACTCATCCCCTCGCCGCGAGATCCTTCGGGCCGCCGGGCGCTGCTGATTTGGGGCGCGGTCCTCGTGCTGAGCGGCAGCGGCATCGGCGCCGGCAGCGCACTACTGCTTCAGAAACCCGTGCCGCCGCCGCCCGCCGTTGGGCCGAAGCCCGAACCTGAGCCGGGCGTGCCGAACTTCAGTCCGGCACCAATCGTGTCCCAGATGACCCGGGACCTGGGTCTCACGTCTGAGCAGGCGCAGCAGGTGACAGCGGCCTATACGCAGAGTCTCTCCGCGATCCGGGCACTGCGGGCCGACATGATCGTGAAGCTCAACGCCGAGCATGAGAAGCTCCGCGCAGAGATGAAGAAGACGCTTACCGACGCGCAGTTTGCCGACTGGAACCACCACTTCGAGGCGATGCGGTCGAGATTGATGCCCGACGCGCCGCCGTGGCGGGAATTTCATCATCATGAGCACGGAGGACCTGGCGCAGAGATGCGCGGACCTGATGGGCATGGAAGATGGATGGGCGAGGGGATGAATGGCGATGGTCCCGGTCCGCAGAATGGGCCAGAGGGCCGTCCGCAGCCAGGCCCAGGTGAGCCGCCATTCCCGCGGCCCGGTCCGGGCCAGTTCGATGGCGACACTGGCGGACCACCCGGCCCCGATGCGCCTGGTCTGCAGCAAAAAGACCGAGCTCCGCAAAACCAGGACGAACAGCCGAATCCGCCCGCCGCCGGCAACCAACCACTGCCTCCGCCGCCGCAGTAGCAGTTGTGGCCCCTTCCGTTAGCCCCCGGCTTTGCCGGGGTTTGACCCCGGCAAAGCCGGGGGCTAACGGAGTTGCCAAAAAATCCGGCCACAAATAGACGCCGCGAGCCCGACGCAGGTGATTTTCGCTCCATGGACCCCCGCGATATAATCGATCAATATGTCTCTTGACGAGCTTATCTCCCAACTCGATGCCGAAGACATTGAGCAGGCGAGGCTGATGAGTCCTTCGCAAAAGCTGCGCGCTGGTGGCGACTTGTTTGATGATGCGTGCCGGTGGACGCTGGCGGGGATTCGCAATCAGCATCCGGAGTTCACGCCGGAACAGGCGATGGACGAACTCCGCCGCCGCCTCGATGGGGCGAAGGCGGCGGAGGAGAACGCAGAGTGAGCGCAACCGATCTCGTTCTTCGGCTGCTCTCGATCTTTGAACGGCTTGCCATTCCTTACATGTTGGTGGGATCCTATTCCAGTAACTATTACGGCCGCCCGCGTTCCACGAAGGACGCTGATTTCGTCGTGATCCTCTCCGAGAACGAACTGGCGGCTCTCCGAGCCGCCCTCGGATCAGATTTCAAGCTCGACCCGCAAATATCATTCGAGACAATCACGATGACCACTCGTTATGTGATCCTGCACCCGGCAACGGCGTTCAAAATCGAACTATTTCTACTGACCGAAGATCCGCATGACCGATCCCGTTTTTCCCGCCGGCAGCAGGTGGATTTCGAAGGTCACCCCGCGTGGTTGCCGACAGTCGAAGACGTGATCATCCAAAAGCTTCGCTGGTCGCGAGGTGGCAAGCGCGCTAAGGACATCTCCGACGCTTCGGAGGTTATCTGGCTTCAAAAGGCGAACCTCGACCTCGCATATATTCGTCACTGGACGGCCCAGCATCAGACTGCCGAACTGTTCGAACGGCTCCTTGCCAGTTCGGAGGCCAGTTCGTGACGTCAAAACTACGTCGCATCGCGGACCCTCCCGAGATTGACGCAAAGCACATAAGAGAGTTAAAACGGCAAGGCTACACGATCGTGCCGCGCTTTCTCACGCCAGGCGAGTTGGCCGCCGCTCGCGCCAACATGCATCGCTATTTCCCGTCGGCCGAGGAACTTGCCGCGACGCCGCAGCGATATAGCGCGATCCTCGAAGAGGCGGAGTTTCAGCAGATCGAATTCCCCTTCGCCGGCGATGCACTGAACAATATCGCAACCGATCCACGGCTGATCTCGTTTGTTGAAACGCTTCTGGGGGATCGTGAAGTGCTTCTCTCGCAATCGGCGATTTGGGCCAAATACGCCGGCACCGGCAGCTTCGAGCAGCCGATGCACACGGATTTCGAAGGGAACACCCTAGTCTATCCCCGCGATGACGGGCCCTTCCGGCAGGTGAACATGATCTTGTATTACACCGATGTCGATAAAACGATGGGACCCACCTGCGTGGTGCCGAAGGGGAGAAAAAAAGAGACTCTTTGGCCGCCATTTCGCCCCCGCGCACAATATTCCGGGCTCTATCGGCGTGAGAAGAAAGTAGAGATCGACGCCGGAGGTCTGCTGATCTTCTCCATGAGCACGTTTCATCGAGCTTCTGAGATGCTCTCGCCGCACGGCGTGCGGTTCACGCACCACCTGGTCTATCGCAGCGCCCGCTATCCGTTTGCGGGATATCATCAGTGGTCGCGTTTCGGCGAAAAGCAGGAAATGCGCCGGTTTCTCGAACAGGCGACGCCGCGGCAAAGAGAAGTGATCGGCTTCCCGCCCGCGGGCCACCCCTACTGGACTAGGGAAACTCTGGAGGGCGTGGCACGCCGCTATCCGAAAATGGATTTGGGACCGTATCGAACCGGATTGGTTGGGACGGAATGAAACGTGAAGACGTGAAACGCGAAGACGTGAAGACGTGAAACGCGAAGACGTGAAGACGTGAAACGTGAAACGTGAAGGCGGGGAGCGCAGGTGCTCTCCACGTTTCACGTCTTCACGTTTCAGATCGTTTTCAGCTTCCCACGTTTCATCCCTGATCGCCGTGTAAATGCTGCTAGTGGTTGCTAAACTGGCCGGCCGTTGTGGGCGGCAATGGAGTGGAATTTGTCGCGGTCAAAACTCGATAGTCTTCGGGACAATATCCGGAGGGTCTTTCTCGGCGATGTGCGGGCCGTGGATTTGCTGTTAGTGGGGTTGATTGCGCGCGGACACGTGCTGATTGAAGACGTGCCTGGGGTGGGGAAAACGGTGCTGGCGCGGGCGCTGGCACGCAGCATCGATTGCAAGTTCAGCCGGATTCAGTTGACGCCCGATCTGCTCCCCAGCGATGTGCTGGGCGTTTCCATTTTTAACAATCAAACGCAGGCCTTCGACTTCAAGCCCGGCCCGGTGTTCGCGAACATCGTGTTGGCGGATGAGGTGAATCGCACCACGCCAAGAACCCAGTCGGCGCTGTTGGAGGCGATGAGCGAAGAGCAGGTGAGCGTCGAGAATCAGACCTTTGCGCTGCAGCGGCCTTTTATGCTGGTGGCGACGCAGAATCCATTTGAATTCGAGGGGACCTATCATCTGCCGGAAAACCAGATGGACCGGTTCCTGGTGAAAATCGGCGTGGGGTATCCGGACCGACAGTCGGAGCAGAAGATTTTGCTGACGCAGCCCGGCCGCGACGCCCTGACCCAGTTGCGCCCGGTGATGAGCGGCGCCGAGGTCGTCGCCTTGCAGGATGCGGTGCCCACGGTAAGGCTCGACTCAGCCATTCTTGATTATGTCATGGATCTGATCGCCGCGACGCGGGAGAGTGATGAGCTGCGATTGGGCGTCTCGCCGCGCGGAGCGCTGGCGCTGACGCAGGCGGCCCAGGCGTCGGCGACGTTGCAGGGGCGCGATTACGTGACGCCAGACGACGTCAAGTCGCTCTTCCTTGCCGTTTGCGGGCATCGGGTGCTGGGCCGATCGTATTTGCAAAATGGGGATGGCGGTGGGACGGAAGTGATTCTCAAGAAGATCGTCGATGAGACGCCAACGCCCCGATGAGGCCCCGGTAGAAGGCTGCGTGAGGTTCTGAAACCGCTTCTCACCGGAAGTGGTATCCTGCCTCCTCCCCTCGTACTCGGGGGGGCTAAGAGTGGATTGCCGTGATTGACGTGACAGGAAATGCGCTCACCCCCGAGGACACAACCAGCGGCCGCGCGACTGCTGCCACTGGCGCAAAACGCAGGTTGAGGCTCTCGATGTTCAGCCGATCGGCGGGGACAGCCTTGCCGAAAAATGGCAACGATCTGACGCTGGTTCGCCAGCGGCCCGGTGTCGACATCTCTCTGACGGGCTTCATTTACTTCGGCATCATGTTATTCATGGGCGTGGCCGCTACCCAGAACCGCGCGAATCTCCTCTTTGGAATTTTCGGACTGATGATTGGCACTCTGGTAGTTAGCGGCGTCATCAGCCGCCTGGTCGTGCGGGGCCTGAACGTACGACGGATCTTGCCTGAGCACGGCGTGGTCGGCGCCACGCTGCATGCCACCTACCAGATCACCAATTGCAAACGCTATTGGCCGAGCCTGTCGGTGACGCTGGCGGAACTGGACGGGGTCGAGGGCTTCGCGACCCAGCCGCAGTGTTATCTGCTGCACGCGGCGGCGGGAATGACCGCGTCGGTTCCCGCGGATTTCCATCCCAAGCGAAGGGGTCTTCACGAGCTGAACCGCTATCAGTTTGGGACCGGCTTTCCCTTCGGATTCGTGAAACGCGCGATCATCAGAGGTCATCCGGATCGGATCCTGATCTATCCGGCGCTGGGTGCGGTAGACGAACGTCTGCTGGCGATGTGCCGTGCCGCCGAGCTGACCGGGTCGACGGTCCGGCCCCAGGCCGGTGGCAGCGACGAGTTTTATGGGGTGAAGGAGTTCCGCTCCGGAGAAAATCCCCGGTTGATCTATTGGAGGCGCAGTGCCCGGACCGGAACGCTGGTTTCGCGGGAGATGACCCGCGTCGCGCCGCCGCAACTGCTGCTTCTGGTCGACTCCTGTCAGGAACAGGCTTCTCTCGCCTCCGCGGAAATGGTGGAACGAACGATCGCGATGGCGGCTTCGCTTGCGTCGGTGGCGCTGGCGGAGGGACTGTCGGTCGGGCTCGTGGCATGGAGCGGCCATTGGCTGGCGCTCCCGCCGGCCCGCGGAAAGCAGCAGCGCACCGAACTCCTCACGGCGCTGGCGCGCCTGCCACTGAACAAGAAGAAGCAATTGCCGGAATTGCTGGATCAATCTCCGGCGCTGATTCGTACGGGAGTGACGCCCATCCTCTTCACGCCGCGGGAGGTGCAACTCGGACTCATCGAGGAAGTGCGCGGCGAAATGCTGGTTATCTCGGCGTCAACGCCTCTTGCGGGCGCATGGTTTCGCTTCCACGAGAACGTCAACTTCAAAACCTGCATGCCGACCCCTTTCGAAATCGCGCCATAGAATTTCCGCATCATGTACGACATTCGTCAATTCAAGCCGGCTCTCTACATCCTCCTGTTTATGGGGATTGGCGGCTTCGCGCTGGCAGCTGAGTCGAGTGGGGCGCTCGTGCTGGGATGGACCGCGCTGCTCTTCAACGCCTGGCTCGTGAAAACCCGACGATTTCAGCCGATCCCGCGCTGGACCTCCAATCTGATCCTCCTGGCGGGCGTCCCGTGGGTGCTGGTGCAGAGCCGCGGCGGAACGATGAATGACGAAGTGGTCTGGATCGGGCAATACATCGTGCTGCTGCAGATCGTGAAACTCTACGAACAGCGCGGTAATCGCGACTATGCTCAGCTCCTGGTTCTCGGCTTGCTGCTCATGGTGGCGGCGGCGATCAACACCGCCAGCCTCCTGTTTGGACTGCTCCTGCTGGTCTATCTCTTCCTCTCGCTCTATTGCTGCCTGCTGTTTTATCTCAAGACCGAAGCGGACAGCGCCAAACGGCTGCTGGCGCTCCCGGCGGAAAAGGTCCATTCCGCGACTCTCCGCCAGGACCAGAGGTATTTGACGCGTTCGATGCGCCGCATCACCGGCTTTGTCGCGGCGGTCGCCATCTTCTTCGCGGTGATCGTTTTCCTCTTTTTCCCGCGCATCAACGGGGACGGAATCTTCGGAGTCCGGCAGATGATCGCGGAGCAGCCGCTGACGGGCTTCGCCACGGATGTCAGCTTCCAGCAAGTGGCGAGAATCACCCAGAGCAGCGCAGTGGTCGCCCACGTGCAGGTCTGGAAGAATGACCTGCTGGTCAAGGGCGGCGAGTCCCTGCTTCTGCGCGGCGTGACGCTTGAGCGATATCGGGGCGGTTCCTCTGAGTCGGTGGGGCGCCAATGGGAATGGGAGCATGTGCGCAGCGACGACGACGGCTACTCCAGCGCCGACAATCGTGTGACTCAGCTGCGCGAGAACCCGCCGCCGGGAACCGATCTCTGGCGGCAGAACGTCAGCTTGCTCCCGACAGGAACCAACGTTTTGTTCGCCATCGCAGGGCCCGTCTCCATCACAACCCATCGTCCGACGCGCATCGACTTTTCTCCCGCGACTGGAACCTTGCGGTCGCCGGCGGCGCTTCTGGAGCCGCTCAATTACGAAGTGGTTTCCTTGAACAATCTCGATCCACCCCCCGATGCGGAAATCGCGCCCCCTGATTTGGAGCAACCCGATCCGCAGATCCTAGCCTTCGCCAGCCGGCCGGAGGTCTGCGGGAGCAATGCCCATGGTTCGCTGGCGAGCCAGCGCACCTCACTTCCCGGCACTGTCGATCCGCTCGATGGCCAGATCGCGTCAAACTTCGAGAGGTATCTCCGCGAGAAATTCACCTACACCCTCGATCTGACCGACGCCAGGCGAATTGAGGGGCGCGATCCGATCGTCGCGTTTCTGTACGATCTGAAGCGCGGACACTGTGAATATTTCGCCGGCGCAATGACCCTGATGTGTCAGAGCCTGGGAATGCAGGCCCGCATGGTCCTCGGGTTTAAGTCCGACGAATTCAACGAAGTGAGCGGCCAGTACATCGTGCGGCAATCCGATGCGCACTCCTGGGTGGAAGTGCGAACAGCAGACGGATGGAAGAGCTACGACCCCACCAGCGGCACACCCGCCGATCTGGCGACGCGCCCCAAAGGGGGGCTTTTGCAGCGGATCAAGCACCTGGCGGATTATTTCGAATCGACCTATGCAGAGAACATCATCGCCTATGACAACGTGGACCGTCAGAATCTCGTGCAGACCGCCGAGTCGGCGATGTACCACGCCACGACTACGTCGCGCAGCTGGTTTGACCAGGCCGGCAACATGGCCGAGTCGGTCCGGTTCTGGAAAATCAGCTCGACCGTGCTGGGCGCAACCGTCTGGCTGATGGTCGCAGCGCTGCTGATCGCGTTCGCATCCTTCTTCATGGAAAAGTGGCATCTGCGACGACGGGCCGCTCGCATCGGCATCGGCGCACTCCCCATCGCCGAGCAGGAACGCCTCGCCCGGCAACTCGCATTTTACGACCATCTCATTCTGATGCTCGGCCGCCATCAACTCGTGCGCCCAACCTGCCTCACACCCCTGGAATTCGTCGAATCGCTCCTCTTCCTCCCCAGCGATGTCTACGACACCATCAATCGTTTGACCAAACTCTTCTACCGCGTCCGCTACGGCGGCGCCGAACTGAGCATCGGACAACGCAGACGACTGGAGACGGTGTTGGGGCAGTTGAGCAGCAGTCTGGCGCAGACGCCGGTTGCGAAGAGGTAGAGCGGTTTTTGCCAATTGCAATATTCTGACTTGCAGTTGGTATCATCGCTTAGGAATCGGTAAAGTCGAAGAGTTCCGATTTGGGGATATTAATCGCTGTCCCTAGAATTGTCGGAAGAATGGGAGTTATGCCTCCTACGCTCTCGAAACTTCTTCACCTATATATGTGGCCGTTCCGAATCGGCCGCTGGATTCGGGCGTGGACGGCAGTAACGATCACCGGATGGGTGGCGTGGTTTTTTGGCTTGCTCATTTCGTCGCATATTATGGCTGTCACGGGTGCGTTGATGATGGCACCGCTGCTTATCTGGTTTGTGCCGCTGGCGCTTTTTTCGGTACTCTTCGTGCCTGTGGATCGAATATATGCTCGCCGGACCAAGAGGGGCGCATAACTACCCGCTACAGTCCCGTCCACGATCGCGGAACTGAAAATCCGTAAGCCTCAGCGGCCGGGCAATTCCGAGTGTCACGATTCGCACTTCCAGCGGACGCGATTTCCCGGCGAGAGGATATAATGGTGGTATCCGTCAACCGCCGAGAGGATCTGCCGTGGCAACTATCGAACCTCGTCCTACCCTCAGTGAACTCGCCGCGCTTGGTGGTGATATCTTTGACAAGCACGTGCGGCCGGCACTGAGTCTGGCGGATGACGGCAAATTTGTCGCGATCGATATCGATACTGCCGACTACGACATTGACGAGGACGATTACACGGCGGTCGCGCGCCTGCGGTCGCGAAAGCCGGCGGCGAACATCTGGCTCCTGCGGGCGGGCTACCCGGCAGCTTATCGGATAGGAATGCTGCGATGATTCGCGGCGTCGTAAACGCTCGTCGTGATGCCTCGGCAGTGTGAAATTCCCGCTTTTCCCTCCCATGCAGGCTATCATCCTCTCCATCGGCGACGAACTGGTTCTCGGACAAACCGTCGATACCAATTCCGCCTGGATCAGCCAGCAATTGGCGCGCATCGGGTGCGCGGTTCTGGCACATGTCACCGTTCCAGACGATCAGAGGGAAATCGAACGGGCGATCGCCGACGCATCGGCCCGCTGCGACTGGCTTATCGTCTCCGGCGGACTCGGGCCGACGGAGGATGATCTGACGCGGCAGGCCCTGGGCCATGTGCTCGGGGAGCCGCTGGAACTGCGGGAAGACTGGCTGACTGAGTTGGAGAAATTCTTCAGATCGCGCGGGCGGGAGATGCCGGCGTCGAACCGCATCCAGGCGATGATCCCGCGGGGAGCGATGCCGATTCACAACCACGCCGGGACGGCTCTGGGGATCGACGCCCGCCTCCCACGATCCTCGCCGCCCGGCGGGTTCTGCCGAATTTTTGTGGTGCCGGGCGTGCCCAAGGAGATGAAGGGCATGTGCGAGGCGCACGTGTTTCCGGCGATGCGGTCGGCCGGCGGAGGGGCCGTCATTCTCTCACGGACGCTGCATACGTTCGGACTCGGCGAGAGCCACCTCGCGGAAAAACTCGGCACGCTGATGCGCCGCGATCGCAATCCGTCGGTGGGAACCACTGTCTCGGGCGGGATCGTCTCGCTTCGCGTCAACGCCCGCTTCAACTCGGCCGAGGAAGCGTCGCAACAGCTCGAGCGGACCAGCCGGGAGTGTTACGATGCGTTGGGGCAACTCATCTTCGGGGAAGACGGCCAAACGCTGCAGCAGGTTGTTGGAGATCTTCTCAAAGGCAAGTCGACCGTTACGACCGCTGAGTCCTGCACCGGCGGGCTGCTGGCGAAAATGCTCACGGACATCCCCGGCTCGTCGAGCTATTTCTCCTCTGGCTGGGTCACCTACGCCAACGAAGCAAAGCAAAAGCTGCTGGGTGTGAGCGACGAAATTCTCCAGCAATATGGGGCCGTGAGCGAGCCGGTCGTGAACGCGATGGCGAGGAATGCGCGGCTGCGAGCCGGCGCAACCTACGCGCTGGCGATCAGCGGAATCGCCGGGCCGGAGGGAGGAACCGCGGACAAGCCGGTAGGAACCACGTGGATCGCACTGGCCACTCCCGAAGCGATTGATGCACGTCGATCTGTTTTTGCGGGGGACCGGGAGATGGTGCGCGACCGTGCGGCGAAGATGGCGCTGGCGCTGTTGCGTTTCAAGCTCTTAGGGATGCAGACACCGTTCTGATCTCAGGTCCAAGAAAGATGCTGTTCGGGAGGTTTGGAGCGTTTTCGCCTGCGGTGTATCGCTTGCCGGTCGAAGCCGCGGATGTACATCCGCGGCTCCGCGCATTTCGGCCGCTAGACTCCAAGTGGGGATGCTCTGGTAGCCGCGACGCGCAGCGGAGCGCGTCAGGTCGCGATCCGCTGCGCGTCGCGGCTAAACTTACTGAACAACGCTTCTTCAGTCTGTTCGAGGGCGCTGGAAGGACAAAAAAGTTCAACCGCTATCATTTGTCCAGACCAGCAGTTACACCCGGCTAGACAAAAATCTTCACCCGGGATTGACATTTGGGGGGCCACCCTGCATAATATCTCCTCGTTCACCTACCAACGGCCCGGATCGGCTGCGGTGACTGAACTGCAGCGGTTAGACGGTTTGGGTCGCACATTGCGGTTTGCAACACTCTTTTTGAAGTGCTGGCAATCCAACTGACGGGCTTTTTTATTGCCTGTCGCGAGAGTGTACCACCGGATTTTTCGATGGTGCGGTTTCGTTTGTGCCGTGCCGATGGCCGGCAGCATTGGTTTGCGCGCTTGGTGAACGGTTGAGGAAGTCGCCAGTTGTTTTGTGTTTGGCGATAAGTTGACACGGGTGGAATGGTCGCTACTATTCCGCCTCCCCTGACGGAGCCAAGTCTTCCGGAAGGGTTGAAAATTGACGCCGGCGATGACGAAAGTGATCGGCGACGTATGCAGGTTTATCCTGCTGTTTGTTGCTCTTTGACAAGTGAATAGTCGGACGCCGCGAGGATGTGTGTCCGGAAGCTCTGTGTACAGAGTTGTCCGGATGAAATTGATATGCCCTCGGCAAAGTTCGAGGCCCGCCCTGATCTTCATCGAGAGGGGTTGGTTTTGAGCGTGTCGAGAACATCTCAAACGTCTTCGTGGTGCACGCAAGTAAAAGTGATCTTCCTTGATCATTATGTTTGAGTATAGGTTTCCGGTGATAGTCTTATTGCCGGGAACTAAAGCCATCGAAGATGTTTGAGCCTTGCATTCTCGATCGGTTCAAGCGCAAGCGAGAATCGATCGGGCTGACCTGCTGGTCTTGCCGATCAGCGGGCAGTAACAGCTTCACGGATTGTCTTAATTCGTGAGGTGGACAAACTCATTTCGTGGATAAACTCGACACTCGAAACTGTAAGCCTTCTTCAACGCCCACCGAGCTTGCTCGGTGGGTTGCCACAAGAAGCATGAGGAGAGAGTCGAGCCTAGAAATAAAATTGAAGAGTTTGATCCTGGCTCAGCCTGAACGCTGGCGGCGTGGCTAAGACATGCAAGTCGTACGGATGTAGCAATACATCAGTGGCGAACGGGTGAGTAATGTATCGCTAATGTGCCCTGGATTCTGGGATAGCTATCCGAAAGGGTAGGTAATACCAGATGACATAACTTTGTCGCATGGCAGAGTTCTCAAAGGAGTAATCCGCTCTGGGAGCAGGCGATATCGTATCAGCTTGTTGGTGAGGTAACGGCTCACCAAGGCGACGACGCGTAGCCGGACTGAGAGGTTGGCCGGCCACATTGGGACTGAGACACTGCCCAGACTCCTACGGGGGGCTGCAGTAACGAATCTTCCGCAATGC
>Ga0302326_10019395_pt1 | contig 14043 bp, 10 predicted proteins | sample Palsa_T0_3_FD_202264 | JGI IMG/M metagenome (GOLD analysis project Ga0302326, IMG submission 202264) | Peat permafrost microbial communities from Stordalen Mire near Abisko, Sweden - Palsa_T0_3 | ecosystem: Environmental > Terrestrial > Soil > Palsa > Peat permafrost | place: Sweden: Abisko... | reverse complement strand
GCCAGGAAACGAAAGGGAGTTCTCCCTCGTCTGAGGGGTAGATAGCCGAAATATGATTGACCCGCTGGGAAACCGGCGGCTATAATCCATGGTTTGCGATCATTCGGAAAATATCTAAGGAGTCAGAATGAAGATTCAGTCTCGGTTTGGTTGGGCGGTTCTCGCGGCACTCGTGATGATTCCCTCTGCGTGGGCGCAGGGCGGCGCCGCAGCCCCGGAAAAGATCGGTATTTTGAACATGCAGATTGCCATCACCAGCACTGCGGAGGGCAAGCAGGCATCGGCAGAGTTGCAAGCGCAATTCGCGCCGCGTCAGGCAGAATTGGAAAACATTCGTAAGCAGATTGAAGACGTGCAAACCCGTCTGCGCAACGGTGCATCCACCCTGAGCGACGACGAAAAGCAGCGTCTAGCGCGTGAGAACGAATCCCTGACGCGCAATTACCAGCGGAAGCAGCAGGATTTCAACGACGATGGAAACGAAGCGCAGCGCGAAGTGATCGATCGTATCGGGCGAAAGCTGATGGAAGTGGTTGAAAAGTATGCCCGTGACAACGGCTACTCGATCATTCTCGATAATTCATCGCAAAACACCCCGGTGATTTTCTCGGCCAACGGAGTGGACATCTCCCAGGACATTATTCGGCTGTTCGACCAGGCCTATCCGGCGAAAGCGGGAAGCAGCAGTACTAAGCCCGCGACCCAGCGTCCCGCAGCTAAGCCGGCGGAACCTCCTAAGCAGTAAGGATTTCACGGTGAAGGGTCCTCTGGTTGGCCGTTGAGGACCCTCGATCCGCGGCACCAAGCCCCCCGTCCGGGGACGCCCGTACGGTTGTCTACGCCTTGCGTTTCCGGCTTTTGCTGAGTATACTCAAGCCTTTCCAGCTAGGTCGAACGACCCAAGTGGGCGAGAGCCCACTTTTTTGTTGGGCGAGAGAAGACCGAGCGTGGCTGGATCATTCCGGGCCACGGGCGTGGACTACGGGTGTCCCGGAGCTGTTAGCAATGCATTTGGACAAAGTCCGAGGCGCAGCAGAACGGGTGGCTCAGTCGCTGGGCATGGGAGTCATGGATGTCGAGTGGCAAGTTGGGAAGCAACGGCTGTTGCGGGTATATCTGGACCGGCCTCCCAGCGAAGCCAACCCGCAGGGCGGCTCGATCACTCACACCGACTGTGAGAGCGTCAGCACGCAGCTTAGCGTACTGCTGGACGTAGAGGATTTGGTCCCCGGGCCGCCGTATACGTTGGAGGTTAGCTCGCCGGGGATGGACCGGAAGCTATTAAAAGCCGAGGACTACGCAAGGTTCTCGGGGCGGCTAGCGAAGATATGGCTGAACCAGCCGGTCGAGGCTGGGCAGTTTCTCGAGGGCAGGCTGGCCGGGTACGCGGACGGAATAGTGAAAGTGCAGTACCGAAATCAAGAGTTGGCGGTACCGTTTGCGGCGATCCGCAAAGCGAATTTGGTGGTCGAGATCTAGATGGTATGGAGAGACGGGTATGGCAAGTCTCCTGTTTCAGACAATCGAGCAGATCAGCCGGGAGAAACATATCGAGCCCGAGGTGATCGTGGCGGCCATCGAAGATGCGATGGTGGTTGCCGCGCGGAAATATTATAAGACCGATGAAGACATGCGGTCGCGATTTAATCCAGATACCGGCCACGTGGATGTGTTCACGGTGCGGACTGTGGTGGAAGAAGTAGCCGACCCGACCCGGGAAATCTCCGTCGCCGATGCGCGCCGCCAGACCCCTGGAATTGAAGTGGGCGGCGAGATCACCCAACCCAAGCCCACCGAAGTGCTGGGACGAATCGCGGCGCAAACCGCGAAACAAGTGATTCTGCAGAAAGTGCGCGAAGCCGAGCGCGACACGATTTATAACGAGTACCACACCCGCGTCGGCGAACTCATCAACAGCATTGTGAAGCGCACCGAGGGCCCGGATTTGATCGTTGACCTGGGGCGCACCGAGGCGCGTTTGCCCAAGCGCGAACAGTCCCGGCTGGAAGCGTATAACGTTGGCGACCGCTTGCGGGTAACCATTCGCGCCGTGGAGCGAGCGGCCAAGGGGCCGCAGGTAATCGTATCGCGCGCCGACCCGGCTTTGGTGCAGCGGTTGTTTGAAATGGAAGTGCCAGAAATTTACGACGGCACGGTGCAGATTCGCGCGGTGGCTCGCGAAGCCGGCGAGCGCGCCAAGATCGCGGTGGAGAGCCGCGACAAGGACGTGGATCCGGTGGGCGCGTGCGTGGGAATGAAGGGCATGCGCGTGCAATCGATTATCCGAGAATTGCGCGGCGAGAAAATCGACATCATCCCGTGGAACGAAGAAACACTGGCGTTCGCGCAAAAAGCGCTGAGCCCGGCGAAAGTGACGCGGGTGCAGGTGGTCGACGCGGAGGAAAAGCGGCTGGAAGTGATCGTCGAGGATACCCAGCTATCGCTGGCGATCGGCAAGAAGGGCCAGAACGTACGTCTGGCCAGCAAGCTGATCGGCTGGAACATCGATATCAAGAGCGAGGAAGAAAAGCGGCGCGAGATTGAGGAGAAAATGAATGCCCTCACCGCTCCCACCACACCGCTCTCCGCGCTGCTGGGTGTGGGGCCGAAAACGATCGATAAGCTGGAAGCCCATGGAATCACGTCGGTGGAGCGTCTGGCCGATATGACTCCCGAGCAGTTGCTGGAAATTCCTGGAATCGGCGACAAGATGGTCGAGAAGATTCGCCAGTCGGTGGCTGGGCACTTTGAGGCTATCGAGGCCGGTCTTTCCGCGCCGCCAGCGGACGCAGCCGCCGTCGATGGCGCTGACGCCGTTGCAGCGCTCGACGCTATCGAGGAGCTGTCCGAGGTGGTGGCGGAGACGGAACAAGCCGAAGGCGAAGCCGGGGTAGAAACAGCCGGCGCCGAAGATTTGGAAGCGAGCACCACCGAGACGCCATCCGACGAAACAACGCCGGAGGAAGTGTCGGCGGAATCGGAAGCCGGCGAAGCCACCGCAGATGCGCCAGAGGCCGCCGGGACCCCAGGGGAAAGCTCGACGGATGCAGACGCCGAGAGCGAGACCGCAAGCGAACAGCCAGCGTCGGATTCACCCGACCAAGAAAAGGAAAACAATAGTTAGCTAATGACAGAACCAGGTCAAATTCGAATTAACGAACTGGCGCGCGAGCTTGAAATTAAAGCCAGAGTGCTTATTGAGTATTTGCCGGAAATTGGCGTCACCGAGAAAAAGACGCATTCCAGCTCGCTCGAAAATTCCTTCGCTGATCTTGCCCGAAAGCATTTCCGCCAGATGGCCGCTGCCGAAGCGGCCGAAGCAGCCCAAACGCAAGCCAGCGCCGCCGCCGCAAAAGCGAAACCGAAATCTGCTGTCCCGGCCGCGCCTTCAGTGGCCGCTGGCGCCAAGCCCGCTGCCGCGCCAGCGGCTCCTAGCGTCGCCCCTCCCACGGTGGCAACGCCACCAGCACCCGCTGCGGCACGCCCAACGGTTGTGGCTGCGCCTCCTGCGGCTGGCGCGCCCGTGGCGCCTGTCGCCATCAAACCCGCACCGGCCGCGCCGGCGGCGGTTGCTGCTGCGCCTCCGGCCCCGGTAGCTTCAAGACCCATTCCAGGCGCATCGGCGTCCAAGCCTGCTGCGCCCCCGGCTGCCTCTGGCAGTCCGCGGCCGCCTGCTACGGTACAAGGCGCTGGTCGCCCGATCCCGGCGCAAGGTGCTGGCCGTCCCTTGGCGGTCCAGGGCGCCGGCAGGCCGATGCCCGTGCAGGGCGCAGGACGACCCACGCCTGTGGTGCAAGGTGCTGGCCGCCCCGTCCCGTCCGCGACGCCCCGGCCTGGGACCACGCCCGGAAATACTCCTCTTCGTCCGTCTAGACCCGGCGGTTACCCATCGAGTTCGCCGCGGCCCGCTGCAGGTGGGCCATCGTCCATGCGATCGGCTCCGTCCGGCGCGCCTTCCAGCCGCCCCGGAGCGCCTCCTTCACGTTATCCGTCGCGTCCCGGAGGCACGGGTGGTGGCCGCCCTGGAATGCCCCCGCGCCCGGGTCAGCAGGGACCCATCGGCACGCAGCGTCCTGGCGCGTCCGGTGCACCCGGCGCGAAAGCCGAACCCGGAAAACCGCTGTATGCGCGCAAGCCAGCCGCGGCTAGAGGCGGGCGCCCGCTCATTGAGAAGAGATTTGCCGAAGGAGAGCGCAAGCTCCATCCGGTGCGCTCGCGTCCCGGGGCTGGTCCTGGGCGATCGACGATGGCCGAGCCGGTCGCGCCTCCCGTTCAGCGCGAGCCGCGCGACGTAACGGTCACCGAAGGAATCACCGTTCGTGAACTGGCCGAAAAACTGGACGTTCGCGCCAAGGATTTGTTGAAAACCCTGCTGGACCGCGGCGTCTTCGCCAGCATTAACCAGGCGCTGGATGTGCCCACCGCCACCTCGCTGGCCGAAGCGTTCAACGGCGTAGTGCGTACCGTTAGCTTCGAAGAGCAATTGGTTCAGGAAGAAGAAAAGAAGGAAGACACCACCGGAAACACCGTAGCGCGCGCCCCGGTGGTCACGGTGATGGGTCACGTCGACCACGGAAAGACCAGCTTGCTGGACGCCATCCGTACCACCGACGTAGCCGGCGGCGAATCCGGAGGCATCACCCAGCATATCGGTGCGTACGAAGCGCACGCCGGTACCAAGCGCATCGTGTTCATCGACACTCCGGGTCACGAAGCCTTCACCAGGATGCGCGCGCGAGGCGCCAAAGTAACCGACGTCGTGGTGCTGGTCGTCGGCGCGGATGACGGCGTGATGCCGCAGACCCAGGAAGCTATCGATCACGCTCGTGCCGCCAAAGTTCCGATCATCGTAGCTCTCAACAAGGTCGACAAGCCGGACGCCGATCCCGAGCGCGTCAAGCGCCAACTGGCCGACCGCGGCCTGATGCCCGAAGAATGGGGCGGCGACACGGTGATGGTGGAAGTCTCCGCCAAGACCAAAAAGAATATCGACAAGCTGCTGGAAATGATTTTGCTGGTCGGCGATATGCGCGAGCTGAAATCGAATCCCGACGCTCAGGCCAGCGGCACGGTCCTGGAATCGCGTGTGGACAAGGGACGCGGTCCGGTGGCTACGCTGCTGGTACAGAACGGCACTCTGCACGTCGGCGATTTCTTCGTAGTCGGTTCGGTATACGGCAAGGTCCGCGCGATGTTCAACGATCGCGGCCAGCCGGTGAAAGAAGCGGGGCCCGCGACGCCGGTCGAAGTGCTCGGCCTGCAGGGTCTGCCCGAAGCCGGGGATCAGCTCTCGGTCGCGGACGAAGCCAAGGCCCGCCACATCGTCGAATACCGGCAGTCCAAGCAGCGCGAAGCGTCGCTGGCGAAGTCCGCTACCGGCCGCCTCACCCTGGATCAATTGCACGAGCAGCTGCTCGCGGGCGAAGTAAAGGAACTGGCCATCGTGGTGAAGGCCGATGTGCAAGGTTCAGTGGAAGTGCTCAGCGAAATGATTCCCAAACTTTCCACCGATCAGGTGAAGCTCAAGATTATCCATGCCAGCGCGGGGGCGGTGAACGAGCGCGACGTTTTGCTCGCCTCCACTTCGGGCGCCATCATTATCGCTTTCAACGTGCGCCCCGAACGCAAAGCCAGCGAATTGGCGGCGCTTCAGAACGTCGATGTTCGCAGCCACACCATCATTTACGAATTGCTCGACGAATTGAGAAAGGCCATGACCGGCTTGCTCTCGCCGGTGATCAAGGAATCGGTTCTGGGCCACGCCGAAGTTCGTAACACCTTCCGCGTAAAGGGCGTGGGTACCATTGCCGGCTGCTGGATTCAGGATGGAATTGTCCGCCGCGACGCTGACGTTCGTGTGGTGCGCGAGAACGCGGTGATCTATACCGGAAAAATTCAGTCGCTGAAGCGCTTCAAGGACGACGCGACGGAAGTCCGCACCGGCTTTGAGTGCGGCATAGGCGTATCGAATTTCAGCGACGTGAAAGTGGGCGACACCCTCGAATGTTTCATGATCGAGCGCGTGGCGCCCATCGCCGCCACGGCCTAGCCTTTTTCGGTGGTGCGGCGCTTCTGGGGATTGCCAACATGCCGATAGGCCTTCTCACCCTGGAACTTTACATTCCCGACGCACAGTCTCTAAAAGACAAACGTCAGGTTCTCCGCAGCCTCAAGGATCGCCTGCGCGGCCATTTCAACGTGGCGGTCGCCGAACTCGAGCATCAGGATTTGTGGCAGCGCTCGATCGTCGGCGTGGTGGGTATTTCCTCCGACCAGAAACACCTGGAGGAATCGATGTCCGCGGTGGCGCTGGAATCCGAAAAGCTGCTGGGCCGCGATCTGCTGGGACAGGAAATCGAATTCTTCTGAGAGAAAAGAATGCCCCTCGAAGGACATCGTCCAACACATCGCCCGGAACGCGTGGCCGAAGAAATCCGCAACGAGGTATGCCTGATGTTGGCCGGTGATTTGAAAGACCCGCGCCTGGCATTGGCGGGACTGGACGTCACCGAAGTGCGCGTCTCGCCCAATCTGAAGCAAGTCCGTGTTTTCGTGCGCGTGCTGGGCGACCCGCGGGAGAAAAAATTGGCGCTGGATGGCCTGAATCATTCCGCCGGCTACGTCCGCCACGAGCTGCTGATCCGCCTGCGTTTGCGGCGCGCGCCCGATGTTTTCTTTATGAATGACGAGTCCGAGTCCTACGGCCAGCACATCGATGAGTTGCTGCGGAAATCGAAGAGCTCCGGCGGATAGCATCGCTCGGGGTGCCGCGATCAGATTTTTTGGTTTCACAGCAACCGAGACGAAGTAACGCGCTCCCACGGAAACCCGGACACCAACTCAGACGATGCCCCGACCTCCCCTACCCCCGCCCATCGACGGCGCGCTGGTCATCCACAAACCGCAGGGAAAGACGTCTCACGACATCGTCGAGAGCGTTCGGCGAATTGCCGGTTTTCGTCAAATTGGACACCTAGGGACGCTCGATCCTCTGGCCACCGGCGTACTCGTCCTGGTTCTGGGCCGGGCCACCCGCCTGGCGCGATTCTATGCCGGCCGCCGCAAGCGATATACCTGCGCCATACGTTTTGGCTTCGCCACGGATTCTTACGACGCCGATGGTGTGCCGCAAGGACCGGACACCGCGCCGGCCTTGGATTCGGCGCAATTGACGCTGCTGGCGGCGCCCTTTGTGGGGCGCATAATGCAGGTCCCTCCGGCATTCTCCGCGAAGAAAATCCACGGACGCCCGGCGCACGAACTGGCGCGAAAAAAGAAAGCAGTGGTGCTCGATCCGGCGGAAGTGGATGTTTACGAGTTTCGTTTGACGTCGGTGTCCGGTTCGCTTGCGCGTTTCGATGTCGAGTGTGGTTCCGGAACCTACATTCGGTCTTTGGCCCACGATCTCGGCCAGAAACATGGCGCCGGCGCGCATCTCGCGGAAATCGTGCGGACGGCGGTGGGCGAATTCACTCTGGACCAGGCTCTGACCCTCGAAGAAGTGGCCGAAGCTTCGCAGACAGGCCGCCTGGGCGACCGCATCGTGCGGCTGGAAGGGTTGCTGCCGGAACTCCCCCGCGCCACGGTGCTGCCGATTGTCGAGCGCCGCATCGCACACGGCGCAAAGTTCAATGTGATGCTCTCGCAAATTCAGCCTGGCCGTGCCACGCTCGCTCCGGGCGCGCCTACGGAACTGGATTCGGGAGATTGGAAGCCGGCCCGGCTGCGGGTTTTCAATCAACAGCATAAACTGGTAGCAATCGCGGAAGCCGTCGTCCCGCGAACTTACCAGCCGGTGGTGGTTCTAGAAGCGCTGCAGTAGCCACCCGAGAAATTCCGGCCAGAATATGCACGGACCTCTGGCCCTCGCTACACGCTTCCCGGTATTGCGAAAGGCTGCGTCCCTCGCATAGCATCGCGCTTACACCACAATGGAAAATTAGTTGGAGAGGGAGTTTGTCCTGACGAGCCGGCGCAAAGCGCTCTACTGGGTTGGCGGTATTTTCTTCACTGTTTTCGCCCTGCTGTTCATTGTGTCTCTCATTCTGCGCCCGCGCATCAGTCCCATCGCCAAATCCAAGATCGAAGCGCTCCTGAGCGCCAAGTTCGATAGCGCGGTGACCATCGATACTTTCAACGTCACCTTGTTTCCGCGCATAACCGTCGAAGCCGGCGGCCTCACCATGCGTCATTTCGGACGCACCGATATCGCCCCGCTCATCCAAATCGAAAGCCTCATTGCGCACGCCAATTGGGGGACGCTTTTGAGGGCGCCGCGGCACGTCTCCAGCGTGTATATCCAAGGACTGCATATTCACACACCGCCGCACGAGCCCGGAGAACATCCCAAGCGCGTCTGGCCCAATCAGGATCTAGCCAGCAAATACCAGGTGCTGGTGGACGTGCTGCATGCGGACGGCGCGAGCCTGGAAACCACTCCCTCCAAGCCCGGCAAGCAGCCGCGGCTATTCGACATCCATCACTTGGAAATGCAAAACCTGTCCTTGGATCGCCCGTCGCCGTTCCACGCTGAGCTTACCAACCCCGTCCCCAAAGGCGAAATTGACTGCACGGGTGAGTTCGGTCCCTGGGTGCCCGAAGATCCGGCACTGACCCCCGTGAGAGCAGACTACACCTTCGCCAACGCGGACATGGGCACCATCAAAGCCCTCTCAGGAATCATGAACTCGAAAGGAAAGTTCGGCGGGCCGCTGGACTATCTGGACGTGAGCGGTTGGACGGACATACCTAAGTTCCAAATCCGTTCAAGCAAAATGTCTGTACCGCTGCACACCGACTACAAAGCGGAGGTCGACGGTACCAACGGCGACACCATCTTGAAAGAAGTGGACGCCCGTTTCCTGCATTCGCTGATCGTGGCCACCGGCGAAGTGATTCGACAGGATGAGCCGCGCGGACATCTGATTGTGGTAAAGGCAGTCTCCAAGGGCGCGCGGATCGAGGATATGTTGCAACTGGCGGTGGGCAACGACCCTCCGGTGATGAACGGTCCGATGCATCTGAACGCCAACCTCGAAATTCCTGTCGGCCCGCAAGATTATCTCGATCGCATGAAGCTCAAAGGCGACTTCGGCGTCGATGCATTGCATTTCTCGAATCTAGATATCGAGAAAAAAGTTGCGAGCTTCAGTAACAGGGCGCAGGGCAATCCGCGGTCGGATAGCGAGTCTACTCCGGCGACCCTCAAGGGCGCCTTCGATATGAACAATGGCATCATCCAGTTCTCGACGTTGCATTTTGAAGTCACCGGGGCCTCGGTAGACCTCGCCGGTTCTTACGGCATGGATAATGGCGCGCTGGATTTTCACGGCGCGCTGCGAATGGATGCCAAACTTTCGCAGACCATGACCGGAGCGAAATCCTTCTTCCTGAAAGCGGTCGATCCATTTTTCTCGAAGAAAGGCGCAGGAACTTACGTGCCGATCAAGATCACCGGCACCAAGGACCATCCCATCTACGGTCTGGATTTTCACCGCAAAGACAAAACCGAAATAAACTGAAGACTCCGCACGGGGGGACGTCACTGCGTTGCGAATCCACTGCCTAACCTACTGCGGCGGCTGCTGCACCGGCTGCTGCTGCGGAATCGGCTGGCCAAAGCCTGGACGCCCCGGGGGAAAGGGATTCTGCGGCGGCGGATTCTGCTGCTCAGCAGGCTGGGTGGGTTCCGGTTGGGGCTCGGGCGCCGGTGGTGCTTCCGCAGTCGCCCCACCGCCGCCGGATCCCGCCGCGCTCAGGCCGTGGCCGGCATAGAGCGCTTTAGAAGCGTGCGGCGCCGCCCGGATGATTCTCGGCGTCACCAGGATCAATAGTTGGGTGTTTTGGTCGGAGCTATTGGTGCTCGATCCCAGGTAACCCACTCCCGGCAGCCCGGTAATTCCCGGCAGACCCGACAGCGTGACCATCTTCTGGCCCTGCAGGAAGCCGGCGAGAACGCTGGTTTTGCCGTCGCGGAGGCGCACGCTTTGCTCAACGGTTTCGTTGGTGAGGACCGGGATCGAGTTCACGCTTTGTCCCGCGAGAGCCCGCAACTCGATACTCAACTTCACCGAGACATCGCCGTCGGGGTGGATCCGCGGAGTGGCCTTGATCTTGGCGCCCAGGTCAACGTATTCCGCACCTGGGAACGGCGTCAGCCCGGAAGTTGCCGAGGTCTCGCCGGTGGTCGCCAATGTCGAATCGAGTACCACCGTAACCGTGTTGGCATCTTTATCAGCGACCGCCACGTCCGGCAGGCCGTCCCCGTTAAAATCCGCCGAGGTGATGCCCGCAGGTTCCGATCCGACGCCGAGGTCCAGCGGCAAACTGAACTGCCCACCGGACGCGTTGACCAGCAACGAAATCGTCGAGTCGCTCTGATTCACCACCACCATGTCCTCGAGTCCGTCCTGATTGAAATCGCCGACGACCAGCGACACCGGACTCACGCCCGTCGGGAAAGTGCCGGGCGCTGCAAACGTCCCATCGCCATTGCCTAGAAATACCGCCACCGTATTGTCGCTGTTGTTCACCACCGCCAGATCCTGAAATCCGTCGTTATTGAAATCGGCGGTGGCCGTCGCGATCGGTCCGTTACCCGGGACGATGACGACACCTGCCCTGAACGTTCCGTCGCCGTTGCCGAGCAGGATGCTGACGCTATTGTCGTTCTGGTTGGTCACCGCCAGATCCGGATACCCATCCCCGTTGAAGTCGGCCACCGCCACGCCGGAGGGCGCATGCCCCACCCCGATCGGCGAGCTGTTGGCTTGTGTAAACGTTCCGTCTCCATTCGCCAGCAGAATGCTCACCGTATTGTCCTGCTGGTTGACTACCGCCAAATCGGTATGATCGGCTGCATTCTTCAGATTGAACTGGCCGGTCGCCAGCGCGATCGGTCCATGCCCGGTCGTCGGCGGCGTGGGCGCCGTGGTGAACGTACCATCGCCGTTGCCCAGCAGAATCGAGAGCGTTCCGGGGCCGCATACCAGCGGCGACCCGGTACAGTTGTAATTGGCGACGGCCAGATCGGTCGTCTCCGTGGCGCTGTTGGTGTCGAATGTCCCGGTGACAATCGCGGATGGCTGGGAACCCACCCCGGGTGGGTTTCCCGCAGTCGAAGTGAATGTCCCGGTGCCGCTGTTCAGCAAGATCGTTACCGTGCCGTCGATTTGGTTGACCACGGCCAGATCAAATCCGTCCGCACTGTTGTTGCTATCGAAATGTCCGGTGGCTACGGCCACCGGACTCGCTCCGGTCGAGTAATTCGACGTTGGAAAGCTGCTTGTGCTTATCGCGGGAATGTTCGTCGACGTGCCCAGGCTCGAGGAATATTGCCCCAGCGTTACCGGATAGCGCTCGCCGACGAAAAACGTCGCCGGTTGGCCGTCCTGCGCCCGAATCAGGATACGTTGACCGCTCCGTACCAGCGAGAGTGATTCTGAGAAATTCGCCACCGCTCCAGGTAGCGTGGCCAGAAAGGTGCTTTGTCCCCCGCCAAACGCGATCAGCGGCGGCAGCAGTGAGGCCGCGCTCAGACTTCCTTCGCCCACCAGACCCGCGAGTTGCGAGGTGCTCAAGCTCGACATCGACGCGCTCAGTCCAAAAATTTGACTGATTACGCCCACCAGACCCTCGGCGGAAGTTTCCGCCTCTTGGATGTCTTGCTTGGTGATGTCGTACGCGGTGATGCTGGTGGGTGGCGTGATCCCCAGGTCCCGCGCGAGCGTACGGTCGACACTCAAAATTTCAAATTCCAGGTTCACTTCGGCGCGCGGCTGCTCCAATCCTTCGATCACGTGATAGGCCAGCGCCACCGCCGAGGGCGAGCCGCGCAGCGTGAGGGTACGGCTGTTCGCGGCGAGCTGCGTACGTGTGACGCCGGTCACGTCGCGAATCAGCCGCGTCAGATCGGTCATCTCCGCGGTGGTAGCGGACCCGGGCAACAACACCGTCCGGACGATCGACGCATCATAGTTCTTCCGCTTATCCGCGGTATTGGCCGCCACGAAAAATAGCCGCTCGGTTAGCGGGCGCCAAAATGTACCAGTCTGCTCCCCGAGGATATCCATGGCCGTGGCGAAATCGACGCCCTCCGCCCGGAAGCGAACCGGACGCGAATTGAGATCTGGATCGAAAGCCACCTGCAACCCGAATTGCTCCGCGACGCGCGAGTAGGCTGCCTTGGTGTCGCCCTTCAGATCCAGGTTTTGCGTTCCCGGCTTGGCCAGCAGGTGAATGGCTCCGGCGAATTCGTCGAACACCGGTTCCATTCGCGTGGTGGTGGGCAAGTTCATTTGCGACAGCCGTTCGCGAACCACGGAATTGAAGGGATCCAGGATGATCGCGGTCTGCAGTTCGCTGCGCGCATCTTCAATTTTATTGGAAGCGGCGTCGCGCTCCGCGCGATCGATGTGTTGGCGCACTAGCTTCCCCACCGCGATGGTCCACTGCGTCTTGTATTCCGCCTTGTCCGGCTGCAGTCTCACCGCCTCCGCAAAGGATTCGACCGCGGTTTGCCAGTCTTCCTGTTTGGCGGCGTGATCCCCGGCCAGAAATGCTTGCTTCGCTTTCTTGGGATCCCGCTCGGGCATCGCCGCATCCCGCGCCATCTCATCGGCCAGCGTCAAAGGAGGCTGAGCGGTTCCTTGTGGAGCCTGCGCGGAGGGCTTGGCCGGCGGCGACTGCTGCTGGGCCCCGGATGTGGCCAGGGATAGAACCAAGCCGATGGCGCATGCCAGGACCGACAGGCGTCGAATTGTGGTGTAGCGAGGCATAGCGGGTGCACACGCGGCGTGCGCGTCAATTATGATTGTACAGGGATTGGAAGGGCGAAGAAGCAAGTAAGGATGCCTGTAGTCTTGATCTTTGCGCAGCAGGTAGTTAGACTGATCTAGTTGCAAATCAGTTTCAAGTAGAAAGGGCTGGGGTAGCCCATGCTTTCCGCCTTGCTGGTCGCCTTGCGCGAGGGCGTTGAAGCCGCTCTCGTGGTCGGCATCGTACTAGTGTACCTCGACCGCACCGGTCGCCGCGGCTTGAAGCGCTACGTCTGGGGCGGGGTGATCCTGGCCTCGGCCACCAGTTTTGCCGCAGCCTACCTTCTCCAGCGATGGCAAATCAGCACCGACGGCTTTGAAGGCGTATTGATGCTGGCCGCCAGCGCCCTGGTGGTCACCATGATCGTGTGGATGAACCGCATCGCGCGCACCCTAAAAACGGAAATCGAAGGGCGCGTTGAAGTCTACGCGCAGAAATCGGGCCGCGCGGGTGGCTGGGGCGTCGGACTTTTCGTTTTCCTGATGGTCCTGCGCGAAGGCGCCGAGCTCGTTTTGATCCTGCGCGCCGTGGAGCTTTCCACCGAAGGTGTCGCTGTCTGGATCGGCACCGGCCTGGGCATCGCCATCGCCATCGCGGTGGGAATATTCTTTTTCCAGGGCACTCTACGGATTCCGTTGGCGCGGTTCTTCACGGTCACCAGTACCATTCTGATGGTGGTGGCTTTCCAGCTCGCCCTCACCGGCATCCACGAGTTGAGCGAGGCCATGTGGCTGCCGTCGAGCAAGCGCGAGATGTCCACTATCGGTCCCATCGTGCGTAACGAGGTTTTCTTTTTTGTGGTCATCTTGGGTGTCGCCGGTCTGGCTGTGCTGCGAGAATGGTTTCGACCGGGCGCGCTGGCCGCAGGGGTTGCCGCCGGCAACCCGGCCGAAAAGCGCCGCCAGGAATACGAACGGCGCAAACAGCGCCGATGGAGCTTCGCCACTGCGGTCCTCTGCTTTGCGGTGGTGCTGGCCTTCGCCGCGGAATTCGTTTACGCCAGCGTTTCCGCCGCGCCGCCCGCCGCCGTCGAAGCGGTCGTGCAGGGGAATTCGGTGCATATCCCGATTGCCAGCTTGGTGGATTCCGATATCCATTTTTTCGGCGTCGAGGTCAACGACGCTCACCTGAGATTTATTGTGGTTCATAAGGCTAACGGAGAATATTCCGCGGCGCTGGATGCCTGCATGATCTGCGGTGCACGCGGCTACCGCAAAGAGGGCTCTG
>Ga0302326_10019394_pt1 | contig 14044 bp, 11 predicted proteins | sample Palsa_T0_3_FD_202264 | JGI IMG/M metagenome (GOLD analysis project Ga0302326, IMG submission 202264) | Peat permafrost microbial communities from Stordalen Mire near Abisko, Sweden - Palsa_T0_3 | ecosystem: Environmental > Terrestrial > Soil > Palsa > Peat permafrost | place: Sweden: Abisko... | reverse complement strand
AGAATGGGGTATTACAGAATAATGCGTAACGTGATTCGGGTATTTACGCTCCAATACCATCTTATAAATCCTGTCCCCGCCCGGAAAAAATGTGTCGTACGAAAACTCGTGTTTTACATAAATAACAATGAGTAAGCACGACGTTATACTCACCGCCAAACCCAGAACATTGATGGCCGTATATACTTTCTGCTTGGCCAGGTTGCGAACGGCGGTTTTGACGTAGTTTCGAAGCATGAGTTTAAAACGGACCGGATACCCGAAAGTTATTTTTGCTTGTTCAAGACCGGATTCTTCAGGAATACATGGACCCAAGGTAAAGTTGTCAAATTCCTGCGAAATCAGCATCTTCTAAAATCTGTATTCCTCTCAAGAACAGCATCAAATCTTTGACATTTTCTTTTCGGACAAATTTTTCTTGGGCTTTTTAAGGGAATATTAAAAGATTCTTCCGGATTGCATCGAAATCGATTGTAAGAGCAATTGTAAACGGTATTTCGTCGAAAAAGTCAGTAAAAAGCGGCCGTTTTTGGCAATGATTTCTTAACAATTTCATATTGCCTATTTTTCTTTCTGAAAATTATAACTCAAATTTAGGGATCGAGTTATACCTAAAACCTAAACCTAAAATCTATGAAGAAGTTTGTACTTCTGTACTTCTCTTTATTCGTTTTTGCGCTCAGTGCATGGGCGCAAGATCGGGTAGTCACAGGAAAGGTCTCCGCTGAAGACGGAGCCGCCTTGCCTGGTGTAAATGTGGTTGTCAAAGGAACCACGATTGGAACTGTAACTGATGCGGAGGGCAAGTATTCATTGTCCGTCCCAGCGGGAGCAACTTTTGTTTTCTCTTTTATTGGTCTCAAAACACAGGAAGTTCTTGTTGGAGACCGAAGCGTGGTTGACATTCAACTCACCCAGGAAGTAAGTCAGTTATCTGAAATCGTTGTTACCGGTTCCGGTATTGCGACAGACAGAAGAGCGCTGGGGATTTCAGTTGAATCCATTAATGCGGACAAACTGCCCGCAACGCCTACCTCTTCCATTGATCAAGCGTTAATCGGAAAAATTCCGGGAGCACAAATTTCCTCCATCAGCGGAAATCCCGGTGACCCAGTCAACATTGTACTAAGAGGGATCAATACCGTATCGGGAGGTACGAGGCCGTTGATCATGGTCGACGGAGTGCAGGTGGCGGCTACCGATATGAACTCCCTTGACCTGACCAACATCGAAAGAGTGGAAGTAGTGCAAGGTGCCGCATCAGCTGCTCTCTATGGTGCACAAGGTGCGAATGGTGCTATCCAGATCTTTACGAAGAGAGGGAAACAAGGCAAAATGCAGATCAATTTCTCTGCAAGCACTTCCGTAAACCAATTCATTAACAGTGGAAATGTGCACAAAACCAATATGCACGGTTTTGAAACGGATGCCAACAACAACATTATCAACTTTACTACGGGACAGCCTTTGCAGTATCTGGCTGATGGAACCATTACCGGAATCTCCTATGCGCATGGCGATGGAACACCTGCCGATGGTCCATCCCCAACGAGATATGCCTTATTGGATCCCCAACAGAATTTCAACAAACCGTACAACGCCAACCTTAAATATTACGACCATTTCAAAGAAATGTTTGTGAACGGCAGAACGACTAACTATAGCTTAAATCTCTCGGGGGCAACTGACAAGAGTGACTATAACATAGCTATTTCCAATAATAATACCCTCAGTCCTGTAATAAACAACGGTTCTGTAGACAGAACCAATCTCTCGGTCAACGTAGGCACTGAATTATTCAAAGGATTTAAAATCCGGTCCACAACTCAGTTGATCTATACTCGAAATAATCTTGTACCCGGTTTGGGCGCTGCAGGAGGTTTTTACTACGGGCAAGGCCAAACGCTGGGTAATGTGGCCCAAATTTATGGGTTCCTGAATACCTCACCATTCTTTGACCTGAAATACAAATTGGCTGATGGCACTCACCCAGTCTATCAGGTAGCCGACTTCGTGAGTGTAAATGCCACTAACCCATTCTACACGCAGGAATATGCCAAAGGATTGGACAACAAAGTAGATATCGTCCAGAATTTTAACGCCAATTATCTGATTAACAAGTTTGTAACTCTTGACGCAACGTATGGCATAAATTTCAGGAATGAAAATGCCCGGTGGACGTATTACAATCAATCTCAAAATATAAATTCCATATCTCAGGTAGATTGGATAGGATTTGAGAATGGCGCAGATAATACAGGGGAAATAGACAATTTTCAGTACAACACCACATTTCAAAACTTTCTAGCCTCTGCCTTTATCAGAACCGATTTTGAAGATGACTTTCATTCAAAATTGCCGATTCAAACCGTCACGCAAATTTCATTTGACTATCGTAAAAATGTGTACACGGAATATGACACCTATGGTTTAAGCCTGCCACTGACACCTCCTATAACCTTGCAACAGACATCATCGCAAGCGGTGGCTTTTGATTACTCAAAGACCTTCATCACCTTTGGTTATTTGGTTAATCAAAAAATTGATTATAAAGATTATGGCGGTGTTACCGGAGGTTTCCGGAGTGATTATTCCTCCGCTTTTGGAGCAGGTTCTCACCCGTTTACTTTCCCCCATATTGACGGACACATTTTACCCTCAGTCCTTTGGAAAAATAACAGTTTGACTGATGTTATTCCCTACATCAAGCTTAGAGCAGCGTATGGTAAAGCGGGCATTCAGCCTGATGCTTTCGCCAGGTATCCGGTTTTAGGTACCGGAGATATTGGGGCAGGTCAGGGAGGACAATTAGGATATTTCCCTCCTTCGGCAGGTGCTAATGCTAACCTCAACGTTGAAGTTTCCACAGAAAAGGAAGCAGGATTTGATTTTACGGTGAACGCTCTGAAGGGTAGTTCGTTCCTAAACAACATCAATGGTGCCGTCACGGTTTGGAATCGTTCTACAGCGAATGCAATTTTTGCGACCCCCTACCCGCTTTCCAGCGGTTCGTCGTCTTTTTTGAATAACGCGGTGGGACTGGCTTCTAACGGATGGCAGTTTCAATTGAACTTACCGGTGTACACGTCGAGTGCTTTCAATTGGGATTTCACTACCAACTTTGGTCATCAATATTCAAAGATCACCAGCATTGCAGGCGGTGCAGATATTATTCTGACTTCGACCGGTGGTTCCCAGGCAGGCGCTCAGTCGACTTCCTTAGTGTTGAGGGCCGGACAACCAATTGGGCAGTTGTATGGCTATAAAGCATTGACAAGCTTAAACTATACCAATCAGGAGGGTACTGCCTACATTGATCCTTCCAACTACTCGAATTATTCCATTGTCAATGGACGGGTGGTTGATAACACAACGAAACAAATACAGTTTACTAATGAGAAGTATGCGCTGGGCAGCCCGAATCCTAACTTCAACACGTCGTTCATTAACACGTTCAGGTATAAGGATTTTCTTACACTCTCATTCCAATTCGACTGGATCCATGGCAGCCACTTGTACAATCAAACTAAAGAATGGATGTCGCGGGATGGAATCAGCGGCGATTTTGCCAAAAACGTAACTATTAACGGTGAGACAGGTGCCTATTCGGCCTATTGGTCCAGCCCGTATTACAATGTTTTTGGTATTGCGCACGGAACAGGGAATGACGCAACTCATGATTATTATTGGGAAAATTCTTCCTTTGTAAGGCTAAGGAATGTCTCTCTGGCCTTTGACATTGCCAGGGTGGTTAAAGTTCCGGGAGTGAGAAAGTTGCAGTTGGTGCTTACGGGCAGAAATTTGCTCACGTTCACCAAGTATACGGGGTACGATCCAGAAGTCAGCGCAGGAACTGTTAATTCCGCCTTTGACAGAGGTGTGGACAACAATACGCTGCCCAATATTAGATCGTATCAGATTGGTTTGAACGTAGGATTGTAAATTTTTAAACGTTTAAAAAAATGAAAATCATGAATAAAAATAAATTTTTCTACGGGGTTTTGCTTATGGCGCTGGTTCTGGGACCGGTCGCCTGCAAAGACCAATTACAGGTGGGTAATCCAAATTCACCCACGCTGTCCGGCAACGTTAACGATGAGGCGGGGCTTATAGCCCTCGCCGAAGGCAGCGTCTATCTCGGCGGATTCCAGCAAGGGGATGGCTGGCTGGGAGATAGTTATTTCTCATTGCCCTGGGGTTATATAGAACTTATGGCCGATGTGGTTGGGGCAGATGCTGCCAACAATCAGGTTTCTGTTATAAGCCTTCCCGATGATATTACGTTGGACAACAGCACTAATGTCACTAATCCGGCCCATCAGATACAAAACATCAGGACGAACAATAACCGGGCAGCAACAGGGGCAAACCTTAATGTGCTTTACTACCAGTGGTTGAATATGTATGCGATGAATTCCGGGATGAATGTTGCGCTGAGCAGGCTAGGTGGTATTACATTGGGTGGCGATGCAACAACCCGAGCCAACACAATTAAAGCCTGGTGCTATTTTTGGAAAGGTTACGCGTATGGTTCTATCGGTACCATGTATTATGCCGGCCTTATTACCGATCAAGCCACGGGAGCCAATAGTGCTGTTAACAGCAATTATGTGCTTCATGATGCTATGATTTACCGGTCGAATTATTATTACAAGCAGGCGATGACGTTGTTCCAAGGCATCACTAACATGGCGGATTATCAAATTGAAATGTCTCAATTGATTCCGGCTCAGAACCAAGTGGGCCTTGGAGGTAGCGTTGGAGCTGTGCTAACGCCCGCTCAATTCATACAAACGATCAATACGCTGTTGGCTCGTAATATCATTCTTAGCAAGTTGTCTCCCTTTGTAAACGGTAACTTGAACAGTACGATCACCAAGTCCTCTACGACAAACATGACGCCGGCGGATTGGGATAGCGTATTAACGTATGCCAATGCAGGCATTACCACCCCGAGCACTCTGGTTATTACCGGCCGAAGCACGGCTGCCAATTCTTTCTTTACGGCCACCGGTGGCACAGTTCCGTCTCTGGCGGCTCGTCCTAATCTTGTCTCCACGTTCACCGTTCAGGAACGCGTTCTTCAATATTTCGGTGCTGGCGACCACCGCGTCACCAATAACTTTGACTCATCCACACAGTATAATAACAATTATACGTTCACGACCCGGTGGAGTTTGGTCGATGGGGGAAATAGCATGCCCGGTGTTTATACGTATGCCAACCGGACGGCAGGTGAATACGAATTGTTCATTGCCGGTAGTTACGAGGAAAATGCTCTGATGCTTGCCGAAGCCAACATCCGGTTGGGCAATACGGAAGCCGGTCTTGCTTTCATCGATGCCGTCAGGACCAACATGGGGGCTGGTGTGCCTGCCGTTGCAGGCACCGGGCTGACACCAACTCAGGCCATGACGCAACTGGTAAGCGAACGAAGGGTGGCCCTCTTATTCAGAGGAGTTTCTTTCTATGACTACAGAAGGTGGGGTTGGATTTACAAAATCACCAATGGAGGCGGTGCTTATGGTCAAACGGTATTCTACAGCAATCAGCTAAATACCAATGCCATATTTGATTATGACTTCCTGGATTATTGGGATGTGCCTGCCGATGAATCGGCGCTGAATCCTTCCACATCAAGTGTGGCTACCCAAAATCCTAACTTTTAATCTCGCTGTAAACAAAATAACCTCCTCATCAAGAGGAGGTTATTTTACTAAACATTCATAAAAAGCGAACCAGCTATGACAATGATCTGCCGTTGGGGAACTTGCTCATAGATTTAGGTAAAAAAGTCGAGTGTTCCTCGCTTCAGGGGCCAATCCGAAAGGATTGGCTTTTTTATAGCTTATGTCCGGGTATATCCCTTCATGATTTCACAATGATAAACAAAGAATGCCGGTTTAAAAACCTTTGATCAAACCGAAACGGCAAAATCCCCCAATCTGATTTTCTCTTTCATTACCATGGGTGAAAATTTCTTTTGATATCCCTGATATTCAAGTTGAATGGTAACGTAATTTTGGTTTTATGTATAATTACGTTAAGGCTTTTCACCTCATTTTCATAGTTACCTGGTTCGCCGGTTTGTTTTACATGGTTCGATTGTTCATTTACAATACGGAGGCGAACGGTAAACCCGAACCGGAAAAGAGAATTCTTCAGACCCAGTTCGCCGTAATGATCAAACGCTTGTGGCTTGCCATTACCTGGCCATCCGCCATTATTACACTAATTTTTGGCCCCTGGTTGCTTTATCTCTACGGGAGTATTGATACGTGGATGTGGATCAAGTTATCCTTCGTGATCGGGCTGTACCTTTATCACTTTTCCCTGCAGCTAATTTACCAGGAGCAACGGAAGGGCATTTTCAGATTTACGTCCCATCAATTGCGAATCTGGAATGAGGTACCTTCCCTTTTTCTTGTCGCGATCATACTCTTGGTTACTGTAAAAAACAATATGAGTTTTGTCTGGGGCCTTCTCGGTTTATTTCTATTGGCCATGATCCTGATGGGTGCCATCAAACTCTACAAGATGATCCGCGAAAAAAAATAGCCCTTCTCAAAATTCAACCGATACACAGGCTTTAAGTGTATCGTCCAGATCCCGGTAGGTCAATGCGTCCGATAAAAACCAGGACTCAAAAGGGGACGGAGGAAGATAGACGCCTTGTCTGAGCATACCGTGAAAGAATTTCTTAAATATTTCGTTATTTCCTGCGGCGGCCGATTTAAAATCAATTACTTTTTCTTTGCAAAAATGGACACTGATCATCGTACCAACCCGGTTAATGGTGAAGGAGTCGGTTTTCTTGTTCAACACGTTATGTAAACCCGTTTCGAGGTAGGCTGCTTTCTCTTCCAGGGTCTTATACATTCCAGGGGTTCTCTTGAGTGTCGAAAGTGTTGTAAACCCCGCCGTCATGGCCAGTGGGTTTCCCGAAAGAGTTCCTGCCTGATAAACTTCGCCCAGCGGAGCAATCATGCTCATGATTTCTTTCCGGCCTCCGAAGGCCCCCACAGGCAAACCGCCTCCTATGATTTTTCCAAACGTAACAAGGTCTGCCTGAATTCCAAAAAGTTCCTGAGCACCCCCCTTAGCCAAGCGAAAACCCGTCATGACTTCGTCGAAAATCAAAACAATTCCAAAGCGATCACACAACATTCGCAAATGCTCCAGATAGCCTGACGTTGGGGCAACACAGCCCATGTTTCCCGCCACGGGCTCAACGATAATGGCAGCCAACTCATTTCTATTTTCATAAACCAGCTGTTCCACTTCGTCAAAGTCGTTGAACGAAGCTATCAATGTATCGTTTGTGCATGTTTCGGGAATACCGGCGTTCACGTTGATGCCTAACGTCGCCACACCGCTTCCGGCTTTTTTTAAAAAGGCATCCGCATGGCCATGATAATGTCCTTCAAATTTGATGAATTTGGAACGGTGAGTATACCCACGTGCCAGACGCAAAGCCGACATACAAGCCTCTGTTCCGGAATTGACAAAACGGATCAGGTCTAAACCGGGCACCATACTGATAATCAGTTCGGCCATTTCGGTTTCCATGCTCGTCGGGGCACCAAACGAAACGGCTTTGTCAACTTGTTCCCGAATAGCCTTAACTACTTGTGGGTGGCTGTGACCGAGGATCATCGGACCCCACGAATTGATAAAGTCAATATAGCGGTTGCCATCCGCATCGATAAGATAAGCACCCCTGGCAGACTCCATAAATAAGGGAACGCCACCCACTTGTTTGAACGCCCTCACCGGTGAGTTGACGCCTCCGGGAATTACTTTCTGCGCTTCCGCAAATAATTTTTCACTGTTGGTGATTTTCATTTTCTTAGGCGCGCAAAATCCTTGGCAAAATAACTTACAATTATATCGGCTCCGGCCCGGCGAATAGCAGTCAACGTCTCGATCATGGCCTGCTCCTCATCCAGCCATCCTCTTTCTGCCGCTGCTTTGATCATCGCATATTCACCGGATATCTGGTAGGCTGCCACGGGGACCGGGACATGATCTTTTACGAGCCTGATAATGTCGAGGTAGGCGCCCGCCGGTTTGATCATGACTATATCGGCACCTTCTTCAATATCCAGATCAACTTCTTTAAGCGCTTCAATGCCATTTCGAAAATCCATTTGATAGGTCTTTTTATCGCCGAATCCGGGGGCGCTGTCCAACGCATCCCGGAAAGGACCGTAAAAACTAGATGCATATTTGGCCGAATAGGAAAGAATACCTGTTTTTTGAAATCCTGCTTCATCCAATTTCCTGCGAATGACACCGACACGGCCGTCCATCATATCGGAAGGTGCCACAAAATCGGCACCGGCCAACGCATGGGAGATGGCCATCTTAGCCAAAACCTCTACGGTTTCATCGTTGACGATTTCAGAGCCGGAAACAATGCCGTCATGCCCATAACTCGAATAGGGATCCAGCGCCACGTCGGTCAAAACCGTTATTTCCTGATCCAGTTCCTTAATATACTTTATGGATCGTTGCATAAGACCATCGGCATTCAACGCTTCTTTGCCTTCGTTGTCTTTTCGTTCGTCGGGCACCTTAACAAACAGCAATACTGTCCTCAATCCAAGTTCTTTCAACTCTGCTATTTCTTCCTTCAACTTATCCAGGCTGATACGGAAATAGCCGGGCATGGAGGAAATTGGCTCTTTTTTATTCACGCCTTCGGAAATGAAAAGGGGCACAATAAAATGATCCGTCGTCAGTTGGGTTTCGGCTATCAAATTGCGGATGGCAACGCTGGATCTCAATCTTCGATATCGTTTGGGCAGTATCATATCAGCACCAGTTTTTAGGTTTCTTTAATACATCCATTAATTCAGCTTCCGGTGTGCCCGACCGAGGTTGATCATGATAGTCGAAACGCACCCGTGGGGGAAGACTCATTAAAATACTTTCTGTCCGGCCATTGGATTTCAAACCAAAGAGGGTCCCCCGGTCATGCAATAAATTAAATTCTACATACCTTCCTCGCCTCACCTCCTGCCACCGGCGATGATTTTCCGAATACGGAAATGACTTGGTTCTTTGCACAATCGGCAGGTACGCCTTTATAAAAGCATCTCCGCACGTCTTTGAAAATCCAAAAAGGAATTCTCCGGTAAATTTCGAATCGGAGCGCAGGTAATCATAAAAGATCCCACCAATTCCCCGCCGTTCGTCTCCCCGGTGTGTGTTATTGAAATAATCGTCACAGTGTTTCTTAAACGCGGGGTAAAAGCTGAGGTCAAATAGATCACAGGCTTCCTTAAGTGTCCTGTGAAAGTGAACCGCATCTTGTTCAAAAAGATAATAGGGTGTAAGGTCGGACCCACCGCCAAACCAGCCGTCTATTTTTTTCATTTGCCCATCATACAGTTCAAAATAACGGAAGTTGGCATGCGTCGTGGGTACCATCGGGCTTAAGGGATGAATGACTAGGGAGACTCCTGTCGCAAAAAAATAAGACCCTGTTGTGTTGAGTTGTTTCGCCAGGGAAGGCGTGACCAGTCCCTGAACCCTAGATATATTGACACCTGCTTTTTCAAAAACTTTCCCGTCTGATAAGATGCAGCTCAGTCCCCCACCGCCGCCCTCGCGTTCCCAGCGATCTTCTTCAAATTTACCTCCCCCATCCACCTCTTCCAGCGCCCCGCAAATTTTAGTTTGCAGGTCTGAACAATACCGGACAAACTCCTCTTTCAAGTCCATGCGTTGAAATTTTTCACCGTGTCCACAAATACTTTGGCGCTGTCCAGGGGCGTCTGCGGCAAGATCCCGTGTCCCAGATTGGCGATGTAATGTCCTTTTCCGAAAGCGTTAAGCATTGCGATGGTTTCTTTTTTTATATGTTCATTCGGTCCTAATAAAACGATAGGGTCAAGATTTCCCTGAAGAACAGAGTGATTCGCTGCTTGCCTGGCAAAGGAAGGACTTATCGTCCAGTCAAGACCCACCGCCAAAGCACCGGTAGCTTGCAATTCGCGCAAAGCATACCAGCATCCTTTGGCAAACAATATCATGGGTATTTTCGGCTCGATAGCCTTCACGATTTTATCCAGGTAGGGAAGTGATAATTTCTGGTAATCTGAAGGAGATAGCAGGCCGCCCCACGAATCAAAAATCTGCAGGGCATCGGCACCCCCAAGAATCTGCATATTGAGATATGTAATGCTTGCTTCCGTAATTTTATCAAGAAGTTGTGCAGCGAGAGACGGGTGTTCATAGCAGAATTGTTTTGCAACGGCAAAGTCTTTCGATCCTTTACCTTCCACCATATAACACAAAAGCGTCCAGGGGGATCCGCAAAAGCCAATTAACGGAACTTCATTTTCCAACGCCTCCTTGACGGCGCGTGTTGTGGGGATCGCATAGGCCAGCAATTCTTCGGTCCTGCCTGGCTCCAACTTCATAATTTGCTCACGTGTGCGAATAGGATCCTCAATCCGGGGCCCTTTACCCTCCTGAATTTCAACGAAAACACCCAAACCCTGAGCAATAACCAGGATATCAGAGAATAGAATAGCCGCATCAACGCCGACCTGTTTCACCGGCATCACGGTAATCTCGGCTGCAAGCTGCGGGTTCCTTACCCGGTCAAAGAAAGAATATTTTTCGCGGAGAATTCGATAATCCGGTAAATAGCGACCTGCCTGACGCATAAACCAAACGGGGGTGCGTTCCGTATTTTCCCTTCGCAATGTTCTTACCAACAAGTCGTTCTTAATTCCCATGACTGGTTCAGGATCTACCCGCTGAAATTTTGCGACTGTAAAATTCTTTTAGCAGGAGCTTATTGTCCGGACGGGAAGCACAAAAGGTATTGGTGATACCCTGCTCGTGCAAATACGAAACGGTGGTTGGACCAATGCAGGCAAACACAGTTTGAGGATCAAACGTGTTCTTTTTCAACAGGCTTTCCGCCGAGCGTGGGCTAAATACAAAAATGGCATCGTAGGCTTCATCCAGAACCGGAACCGTAAGCCGGCTTTCGTGTGTAATCACTTTAATGATCTCCACGGGATGGTCCTTTAATCCTTGTTCTAATTCATCGCGGTGGTTATCTGCACAAAAGTACAGAACCTGCTGAAAACAGCGTTTACCCAATTCCGCTACGAGCGATTTCATGTCTTTAAAGTCTGCTATTTTGGCCGACATACGTGTTTTTCTTAATTCTTTCGGCAGCCAACGTCCAACACAATATATAAATGACGGTGCGCGATCAATAAATTTCTGCACGACCGGCCAGGAATTGCGACTTGAAATAATCCACGCATTTGATGTTGGCGACAATTCATTCACTTCAACAGGAGTAATATTCAACGCCTCAATCAAGTCAACGTGCCAACCCCAGGATTTGATTAAATCCGTAGACGATGAAGGCAGTTTCTTTGTTAGTAAAACAATCAAGGTTTAAAAGTCAAAAAAACCGTGCGCATTTAGTTTCTATTTAACTTCCTGAATTCCTCGAGTATTGCCCTTCCTTTTTCGGACTCCTTTATCCGTAGAGCGGTTTGCCCGCCTACTGTTTCCCATTTTTCTATGGCCGCGTTCATTTCAACTTTCATTTCTTTTTTTCCGTCCAGGCTGTGGACGGCTCCCAAAAAGTAAATTTCATTCCCTTTATTTTCAGCTCTGGCGCTGATCGGAACTGAGCACCCGCCTTCGAGATGATAAAGAAAGTTGCGCTCCAGGGATACACATATTTCCGAGGGTTCATGATTGATCTTTCGACATGCCCGGTAAACGTCAGGGTTATTATCCCGGCAAATCACAGCTATAGCTCCCTGTGACGGCGCTGGAACCATCCAATCCAGAATCAAAAAGTGTTCTGGTAATAAACCTAATCGCTCCAAACCCGCTTTTGCGAAGATAATTCCATCCCAGCCTTCCTCTCGAAATTTTTTCAACCGAGTTTCTACGTTACCTCTTACCGTCACAATGCGATGACTTGGAAAACGATGAAGCCATTGGCTTTTCCTTCGAATACTGCTCGTAGCAATCACCGCCTTCTCAGTCGTTGAAGGGTTAAAGCCGGGTGTGCGGACCAAAATATCATCGTAACTGCCGCGCTCTAAAACCGCTGCGATCGACAACCCCTGTGATAAAACGGTAGGTACATCTTTCAGCGAATGCACGGCAAGATCCGCCTTATCGTTAAGCAGCGCCGTATCCAATTCCTTGGTAAAAACTCCCTGAATACCCATGGCATAAATGGGGTTTACAAGGTCAATGTCGCCCAATGTTTTAAGCGGGACGAGCCGCGATGGGTAACCAAGAGACTCCAGTTTTACCTTCACAACATTGGTCTGCCATAAAGCAAGAGTGCTGTCGCGGGAGGCTATTCTCAACGGGGGCATTGACATGGTTTCTCTTATTGAATAAGGGTTCGTGAGAGACTGCGGGCAAAGTGGTGTACTTTCTCCTTCTTTCCTGCCATTCAAAAAATTCCCGAGCCTTGGATTGAACAATGGCCTTCACCGCAGGCACCTCGGCAAGTCGCTTGTCCAACGTTTGGTTAACGGCGGCCGATATTTGATCAACGTCAAAAACACTTACCTCGCCACACTGATACACATCTTCTGCAACATTACGGGGCATGGACAGATCAAATACATGGCGCACAGGCGTAGCGCGTACGTGGGTCAAATTCAAAATGGGCTGGGCAGCGCCGGTGGCTACGATGACAATATCACTTTCTTTTACCACATCGGACAATGAAGCATAAGGAAATACCTTTACGCCATATTGATCAGCAAGACTTCTTAGCTTCTTCTCATCGCGGTTGACAAGGGAAATCTCTACCGTGGGAGCGTGTTGCTTTAAATACTTTAACGTGTTGTGTCCTGTTTTTCCCAATCCTACAATACATATTTTGCGTAATCCTTCATGGGTCACAATCCCGCTGATCTGACGCGCAACAGAATAAGAAACCGAAACCGTTCCGTCCGAAAATCCCGTGTTGTTCTTGATGGCCTTGGAGACCTGACTTGCCTGGCTGACAACCCGTTCGATAAACCCATTTGATCGGCCTGATTTTTTGGAAAGATGAAATGCCTTCCGTATCTGACCGATGATCTCATAATCACCGGGAATTTGCGAATCGAGTCCGGCTGCTACAGTAAGTAAATGTTTAACTGCCTCATCGCCCTCTTTTGAATATATATTGGCGGATAATTCTTCCTTGGGGGCTCCGCTCAAATGTTGCATAAAAGACATCAACACATATTCACAGGGGGCAAAACCATAGATTTCGGTACGGTTACAAGTTGAAAGAATAAAGTAATGCTCCAGGCAGTTAGACCTGTGCTGGTACGCTTTAAGCCCTTGTTCCGGAGAAATGGAGAACTTGCTTCGGTGCTCGCTGTCCGTCTTCTTAAAAGAGATACCGGCAACGTAAAATTTCTTGCGAAAACTAATTATTTGCTCAACCATGAAATACCCGTGAACGACAAATGTGAAGGACTAAATTTGAACAAAATGCCGTAATCGGGATTAAAAGTACCCCAAAACAATCGTCATTTCAATCCCTACAATTTATACCGTTTCTTGCGATCTCAATCGACGAAATAGAAGGTTAAATCCATCCTCTCGATTGTTAATTTTGATGTTATGAAGGAAAAAAGAGGACTTGTCCTGGTTAATCTAGGATCACCGGATAGCTGTGAGGTCAACGATGTGCGCACCTACTTACGACAGTTTCTGATGGATGAACGGGTGATTGATGCCCCCTATCTTATCCGGAGAATGATCGTGGAAGGGTTTGTTTTGCCCTTCCGACCCGGAAGATCCTCGGAGGCATATCGCTCGGTGTGGACGAAGGATGGCGCTCCATTGAAGGTATTAACGGAGCAATTCCGAAGGGCCTTACAACCGTTGATAAATCTTCCCGTATCCGTTGCCATGCGATATGCAAATCCTACTCCGGAGGCAGCTTTGATAGAATTGGAGAATCAAAATTCGAACCTGGAAGAAATTCTGATCGCCCCATTGTATCCCCATTACGCGATGTCGTCCTACGAGTCGG
>Ga0302326_10019389_pt1 | contig 14047 bp, 9 predicted proteins | sample Palsa_T0_3_FD_202264 | JGI IMG/M metagenome (GOLD analysis project Ga0302326, IMG submission 202264) | Peat permafrost microbial communities from Stordalen Mire near Abisko, Sweden - Palsa_T0_3 | ecosystem: Environmental > Terrestrial > Soil > Palsa > Peat permafrost | place: Sweden: Abisko... | reverse complement strand
TGGCATGTGCGGCGCGTTGGCGACCAGGGAGCCGTTCGGATCGAACACCGCGCAGGAGAAATCGAGCCGCTCCTTGATATTGACCGAGTAAGCGGTGTTTTGCAGCGCCACGCCCATTTGCTCGGCGATCGACATAAACAGGTTGTTGAACACTTCCAGCATCACCGGATCGGCATGAGTACCGATGGCGCGGGCGCGCGTGAGCTTTTGCACGCGGCGTAGCACCAGATGATCCTTGGCAGTCAGCTCGGCCTGCCAGCCGTGTTCGACAACCACAGTCTGATGCGGCTCGACAACGATGGCCGGCCCCTTGATCTTGTGGCCGGGCGAAAGCGTATCGCGGGTGTAGACCAGGGCACGATGCCACTTGCCAACGGAGAAGAACCGCGTACGCCGGGCCGGCTTCGGCAGTTTGCCGCGCGCAACCTTTTGGGCCTTCTCGTTGAATTTGGCGCCGCCACCGACGGCCTCCACTGAAACTGCCTCGACCACCAGTTCCTTGCTGCGATCGATGAAGCTGAATTGCGCTTTGTGGGCGCGCTCGAACGCGGCCTTCATCGAAACGAGCGAAGCCAGCTTGCCGTTCTTGCCTGCATCGACAACGAGCGGCGTATCGGTGCCCGCGTAACGGATATGGGCGCGTACGTGCAGCGTGACCTCGTTGGCCGCAACGCCCTGCCCTCTGACTTCGACGACAACCTCCTTACCGAGCCGGCGCCCGATGCTCTCAAGCGTCTTGCGAGATTTGTCGCCGAAAGTCTCTTCGATCGCCTGCTGCCGTACGCTGCGGATGTCAGCGAGCCCCATGCCGTAGGCCGAAAGCAACGACGACAGCGGATGGATCAGCACGCTGGTCATGCCGAGCGCGTCAGCGACCAGGCAAGCATGCTGGCCGCCCGCACCACCAAAGCAATTGAGCGTATAGCGCGTCACATCGTAGCCGCGCTGCACCGAAATCTTCTTGATCGCGTTTGCCATATTCTCGACCGCGATCTTGATGAAACCGTCGGCAACCTCCTCGCCGGTTTTGCCATCCCCAATCTCTTTCGCCATCGCAGCGAACGCAGTGCGCACAGCGTCGGCATCGAGCGCCTGATCCTGCTGCGGTCCGAAAATCCTCGGAAAGAAGTCGGAGATCAGCTTGCCGACCATCACATTGGCGTCGGTGACGGCGAGCGGTCCGCCGCGGCGATAGCATTTCGGGCCAGGATTGGCGCCCGCCGAATCCGGGCCGACACGAAACCGTGCGCCGTCATAATGCAGGATTGAACCGCCGCCGGCCGCAACGGTGTGAATGAGCATCATCGGCGCGCGCATGCGCACGCCGGCAACCTCGGTCTCGAAAGCGCGCTCGTATTCACCGGCGTAATGCGACACGTCGGTCGAGGTGCCGCCCATGTCGAAGCCGATTAGATTCTTGAAGCCTGCCGAGCGCCCGGTCTCGGCCATGCCGACGACGCCGCCGGCCGGTCCGGACAGGATCGCGTCCTTACCGCGAAACAGACCCGCAGCCGTGAGACCGCCCGACGACATCATGAACATCAGGCGCGGGGTCTCCACCGACGTTGCTTCGTCGCGGTTCAAATCGCCGGCCACCTGATTCACGTAACGGCGCAGGATTGGCGAAAGGTAAGAATCAACGACCGTGGTATCGCCACGACCGACCAGCTTGATCAGCGGCGACACTTCGTGGCTGGCCGAGACCTGATCGAACCGGAGCTGGCGGGCCAGCGCGGCAACTTTCTGTTCGTGATCGCTGTAACGATAGGCGTGCATCAGCACGACCGCGACAGCGTTGATGCCGTCCTTTTTAGCCTGCGCGAGCTCGGCATGGACCGCATCGAGATCGAGCGCGCGCTCGATAGTACCGTCAGCGAGAGCACGTTCGTCGACCTCGACGACCCGCTCGTACAGCATGTCGGGCTTGATGATGTGCTTGGCAAAAATTTTCGGCCGCGCCTGATAGCCGATGCGCAATGCGTCCCGGAAACCTTTGGTGATCAGCAACAGCGTCCGGTCGCCCTTACGCTCCAGCAGCGCATTGGTGGCGACCGTGGTGCCCATTTTGACCGCAGCGATGCGCTCGCTCGGGATCGGTTCGCCGGCTTTAAGCCCGAGCAGATGGCGGATACCGTGCACCGCGGCGTCACGATAGGCTTCGGGGTTCTCCGAAAGCAGCTTGTGAGTGACGAGCCGGCCGTCCGGCCGCCTGCCGATTACGTCGGTAAAAGTGCCGCCGCGATCGATCCAAAACTCCCAACTCTGCGATGCACCCGCCACGCGTTGCCCCTTCACGTCTTATCACCACGGCAGCAGTTACAGGCTCTGCAGCCTAGTCGTCCAATCGCATTTTTCGATGGCGGGCGATAAGCGGGATTTATCACGTCCAATTTCCAGCACGCTACCCGGTCTTGGCGTTCTTACGCGCGACGCCGAGTGCGATTTCCGCGACTTTCTGTGCCGCCGGACTGTCCGGCGCGGCCGGCCAGCTTACGACAAAGTCGAGCGGCGGAAGCTCAACTCTGGTCCGCAGCCGCTGCAATTTTCCAGCCGGTGCAAGGTTCTTCAGGATCGCCGGCGGAATGACGGCGATGCCGATACCGTCAAGCGCCATGCGCACCACCGTTGCCAGCGACGCGCTGGCATGAATGGTCGGTCGCAGCCCCTTGCGTGCGAACAGCTCCCGCAGGGCAATGTAAGGCTGCGTGTTACGCGAGAATGTAATGATCGGCCATTTGGCGATGCCCTCCAGCTCGACGGACGACCGGGGCAGCTTGATCTTGCTACTGGCGAGGAAAGCTACCGACAAGGTGCACAACGGACGGCTATGCACTTCCGGATTGTTGGCCGGGCCGAGCAGGAATGCCAGATTGAGATCCTTGCTCAACAAGCGTTCGTACAAATTGGGCGAGCTATCGACCTCTATCTCAAGCTCCAGATTGCGATAGGCCGCGTTGACCCGCTCGATCAACGCTGGAAGCCACGTGTGCACGATGCTTTCGGAAACACCGAGACGCACGATACCGCGCACCGCAGTAGGATCCCCGATCGACTCGATCATATCGGCGCGCATGCGAAGCAACTGCTCGGCATGGACAAGAAGTTCCTGGCCTTTCGGCGTCGGCGCCACTTGACGACGATCGCGCTCGAGCAGGCGGGCGCCGAGAAAGCCTTCAAGCTGCGCAATCCGCATCGAAATCGCCGGCTGCGTGGTGTTCAACCGTTCCGCCGCGCGGCGAAAGCTGCGTAGATTCGCCACCCAGACGAAGGTTTCGAGCGCTTTGAAATCGATCATCGGAAAGACCGGACAAGCCCTGATAAAACCAGCTTATCGAAGTCTATCGAAAAACACGATTGGACAAGGTGGCCGCAGGATGGTCGGCTAGAGCGTGGAATGGTCTCGCAGGCAGAACCGCGAGCCAGGGGAGGAAAGTGGAAATGGCAATGCAAGCGACCGTGACGTCAGGCGAGCACCACCCGACCGCGTGGTATTCGCAGATGAACTCGAAAGAAAAGGCGGCATTCTGGGCAGGCATCGGCGGCTGGATTCTCGATGCCATGGATGTTCAAATCCTGAGTTTCGTATTTCCAGCCATCATTGCGGCTTTTGCCATCAGCAATGCCGATGCCGGCCTGATCGGAACCGCGACGCTGTTTTCCTCGGCTTTCGGCGGTTGGCTCGCCGGCATCCTCGCCGATCGCATCGGCCGCGTCCGCACCTTGCAACTGACGATCCTGTGGTTCGCGGTCTTCACCGGGTGTGCGGACTCGCCCAGAATTACGGGCAGCTTCTGACCTTCCGCGCCCTGATGGGTTTTGGCTTTGGCGGCGAATGGGCCGCGGCGGCGATCCTGATCGGAGAAATCATTCGTCCCGAGAACCGCGGCAAGGCGGTCGGCACCATGCAGAGCGGATGGGCCGTCGGCTGGGGCCTTGCTGCAATTTTGGCGACGCTGTTCTTCAGCATCATGCCGACGGAATACGCCTGGCGCGCGTTGTTCTGGGTCGGGGTGACACCCGCGATCCTCGTGCTCTTTATCCGCCGTCTCGTCGATGAGCCGGCAGTTTATGCAGAGACGGTCAAAAAACTCGACAACCAGGGCTCCAGGAGCAATTTCCTGGAAATCTTTTCGCCTGAGATCATCAGAACCACCATTCTTTCCTGTCTGCTAAGCATGGGTGCCCAAGGCGGCTACTATGCAATCACGACGTGGCTCCCGACCTTCCTGCGAACCGAACGCAAGCTTACGGTGCTGGGCTCGGGCGGCTACCTCGCGGTCATCATCATAGGATCGTTTTGCGGCTACCTTGCCGGCGCCTGGCTGGCCGACCGCATTGGCAGGCGCGCCAATTTTATCTTGTTCGCGGCTTGCTCGATCGCAGCGGTTATCCTCTACACGCAGATCCCGATCGACAACACGACGATGATGTTCCTTGGCTTCCCGCTCGGCTTCTCCGCATCGGGGGTCTATTCCGGCATGGGGCCATTCCTGACGGAACTATTTCCGACCCGCATACGCGGTTCAGGCCAAAGCTTCACCTACAATTTCGGACGCGGCGTCGCTGCGGTAAACCCATTTCTAGTCGGTATGCTCAGTGCGAAACTGACCCTTGGCCAGTCCGTTGGCGTGTTTGCGGTGGCCGCATACGGGTTGCTGATCATCGCGGCCCTGCTGTTGCCGGAAACCAAGGGACGCGTACTGACGGCCGGCTAATTTCGTGGCACACTTGTTCTCAGCGGGCGCTCGTCGATGACCCGCTGAGGACGCACCGATGCACAAGACCGCGATCGCGCAATCAACCCTCGACCGCATGGCGATACGAATGGGCAAGCTGCACCCGTTCGACACTATCGATCCGCACAACACCGCGCTGGTGGTGATCGACATGCAGAATTATTTCGTCAAGCCGGGGCACCAGAGCGAGGTGCCGCTGGCGCGCGAGATTGTGCCGAACATCAACCGGCTCGCCGCCGAGCTTCGCCGCCGCGGCGGGCACGTCGTTTGGGTCCGCAACACCACAAATGGCACGCGGGAAAGCTGGTCCAACAATCACCGCTATCTGCAAAAGCCAGAGCGGGTCGAGCGTCGCCTCAAAGCCATGGATATCGGCGAAGACGGCTACGAATTCTGGCAGGGCAACGACATACAGCCCCAGGACGCAAGGATCGACAAGAAGCGTTTCAGCGCCTTCATCCAGGGCTCATCCGATATCGAGCGGCATTTGCGCGACCGCAATATCGACACGCTGCTGATCGCCGGCACCGCGACCAACGTATGCTGCGAAAGCACCGCGCGCGACGCCATGATGCTCAATTTCAAGGTCATCATGGTATCGGACGGCCTCGCCACCCACACCGACGAAGAGCACAACGCCACGCTATCGAATTTTTATGGCCAGTTCGGCGACGTGCAGACAGCCGACGAAGCGGTGCAGTCGCTGGAGCGCGGCGACAAAAAGAAAGCAGCCGCTTAGTTTCCACCTGCCGCAGCTACATGTGGCTGTCTTTGACGTACTTCCTCAAATTGTGCGTGCCGACATCGGCTGCATAGAGAGTCCCCGCATCGTCAGCCGCAATGCCCGATGCCGACGTTCCCCGAATGACCGTGTCCAGGTCGGACGGATCGGGAATAAAGGCTTTGAGCGAGCCATCCTTCGCGCTTCCGATCATAATGCCGCGTATTTCTCCCTTTTTGGCACCGGGGTCGGAAAATGAGACGCCCGCATAGATGGTGTCGTCTTTGCCGACGAACACCGAGCTCGGCTCGCCAAACTGTGTCCAGGCGGCGATGAAATTCCCGTCCTGGTCAAAAACCTGGATTCGCTTGTTTTTGCGGTCGGCGACGTAGACGTGCGCCTGTGACCCGCCAATGAAGATGTCGTGGGGTTCGTTGAAATTGCCCGGCTCGGGCCCCAAGCGGCCCCAACTTTTGATGAATTGGCCGTCCTTGGTGAACTTCATGATACGAGCGTTGTTGTGCGCGTTAGGCGCATGACCGTCGGAAACAAAGATGTCGCCGTTTGGGGCAATCGCGACTCCGGTCGGACGATCGAATGTGTCTGGACCATCGCCGGCAACGCCTTCCTTGCCGAGCGTCATCAAGATTTTGCCCTCCGGACTAAGTTTGAGGACCTCCTGGCCCATAACCACGCCGTCGGCATTCTTGGCCGACATGCCGAGCACTATCGCCTTGTCGTTCACGTCGCTGGCCCACAGATTTCCGTCAGAATCGATCGTGAAGCCATGGGGATAGGCGAACAGCCCGACACCGAAACTCTTCAGCAGCTTACCTGAGGGATCAAATTCCAGGATCGGTGGATTGGCTTCACCGCGATTGATGCAGACCGCGCTTCCCGGCGGCACCACGTTGAAGCACCGGTGAAAGACCCAGACATTTCCGGCGCGATCGATGCTAACCCTGATCACCTCACCCCAGTGGCCGCCGTTCATATTGGCAGGAAGCGTCGGCCAGCCTTCGACAAGATGATAGGGATTGGGGAGATCGGTGGGCTTCGGATATTGGGCTTGTTGGGCCTGTTGGGCTTGCGCCGAGGCGCCCAATGTCGCGATCGTGGACAGCACGAAAGCGAACTTCAAAGCTTTGCCATACAGCATACCGCCTCCCTAAGCACTGATTTTTCGTTCGAGTAAGCCGTAATCGCCGCAGTCTCGCAAGCGTTCAACTGCGCTGCAACAAGGGGCGAAGATCACGAATATCCTGCACCTGTTCCAACGCATAGATTTGCTCGATTAATTTTGTACATGTTGCCGAGCCCAGCACCGGGGCGATCAGATCATGCGCTTTCGTGACGATCTCATCGTGACTCATGGGATTCTCCGGAGTGCCCCGCACGGTGTCGTTGCGCTCGCGCAGTTGCGTTCCGTCGTTGAGCGTAATCTCGACCACCGCCACGCGCTTCGGCAGCAGGCGTTCTAATTCCTCCTCGGCAACCACTTGCACTTTGCCGCGTATTCGCAAAACGGCCAGATCCTGCATGCGCGGCAAGTCATGCGCGGCCTTAAACGAGACAGTGCCGTCGAGCAGCATCACGGCAACGAGGTATTGCAGACAGAGAGCCGGACTCTGGGTGTTGTCAACTTTTGGCGCCGCACTCGTTGAGAGCCGGACGACGACTTGTTCCACCTGATTGGCATCGAATGGATGCTGCTGCCGCAGGTTGACGATAGCATCGAGCGGCGACTGGACCGGACCGCCGGTCGACCATTTCTTGATGATCGTCTCGGACACCTCGTAGTGTTCGCCAAGCCCCTCGATCAGACCTGCCGGATCGGCCTTCGGCGCATAGGCCGCGAAGAAATTGTCGCGGCCGGAGAAGACATCGCCTACGCCGGTGAAACCTGACTGCATCAGCAATGCTGCCGTGACCCCATTGCGTGCGCCCATAGAGCCGAACACAAACGCCTTTTCCATATGTGCTGTGTCGCGCTGCCATACCGCATAGCCCGCGCCGGCTTGCTGCGCGGCATAGTCGAGCAGCCAACGCATTTGCTGAGAGTTCAGATTTGCCGCACAGCCAGCCGCGGCAGCAGCACCGAAGGTCCCCACCACATTGTGAGTATCGTTCAGCACGGTTTCGCCGAGAATGGTCTTCATGGCGCGCATGCCGACGTCGTAGCCGAGCGTGACAGCGTGCAGGAAATGCGTTCCGTCGATACCTGCTCGCTCGCCCATTGCGAGCGCTGCGGGCACGATAGCGCAGCCCGGATGAGCGCCGCCGGCGCTGTAGTTGTCGTCGGTTTCATCGGCCTGCGCCAGCGCGCCGTTGGCGATCGCTGCTTCGATCGGCCCACAAAGAATATCGGAAGCGACAACAGTCGCGATCTTCTCGCCGCTCATAGCACGCGCAAACTGCAAGGCGTGGCGTCCGGGCGGCAACTCCGAGCCTGAAATCATCGCGGCCAGTGTATCGAGGATATGACTCTTGGTTTGTTCCGAGACGGCTGGCGGCAATGCGTGCTCGCCGGCTCCACTCATGTAACTGGAGAGCTTGGCCATGACTGGGCCGGCGTCGTCGCCAGCGGCCGACGCGCCGCCCGGGATCGCGGATGCAACGACAAAACCGGCTCCGCCGCGCAGCAGGTCGCGCCGTGTCAACGTTGCATCGCAGTTTGCCACGAGGGGCCTTTCTTCTCGGTCGCGCAATTCGATCGACTGCGCATAGATTGAAGACTAGTTCAGGATGACGCGAGCGTCTTCATGTCTTCCGGCGTTGGAACGAATTTTTCCATCTTCGGCGGCGCGCCGTGCTTGCGCAGTCTTAGAAGCAGTGAATGCGCGGGTCCTGACCCTCATATTCGATCGGGTCGCTGCCTTCCTTAACGCTCTTCGACACGGCCGGTAAATCGTCACCCGCCGGTACCGCGCGATCTCATCGCAGGAGCGTGACTCCGACACAGTCAAACCACGAGCGACAGCCCCGAGAACAGCAGGATACCGAGGATAATCCGCCGAAATATCGCGTCGTTGGCGCGGCGGAATAACAGAATACCCATGACGGTTCCCGCCACGAGCGCCGGCACGCTCACGGCCATATCGACCGCGAGTGCGGGCGATAGGCTATGGCGTGACAGCATAAGCGCCAGAGCGAATAACTGCATGACCAAGATGAACGGCTGTACGAGACCGCGCTGCTGGTTCTTGGGCATGCCATGAAGATCGCACCACATTGTGGGAAGAGCCCCCGGCATCGCGGTCAATCCGCCGACCAGTCCTCCGCCAAATCCGACCAGCGCGTTTCTGACATTGCTGGGGTGTTTCGCGCAGCGTGGGACGAAACAGCATGTATGCCGCATACGCGGTGACCAGCACACCGAATACCATTCGGAAGACCATAATATTAGCGTTTTGCAGCAGATACACGGCTGGTGGGATGCCGACGACACCGCCAAGGATCAGGACAAGGCTGCCCTTCCATTGCATGTGATGACGCAGCGCCCAAAGCGTAACGCTCTGGACGGCGACGCTGCAAGCCATCATCAGCGGGGCCGCCTCGGTCGGTGGCAGCGTGTGCGGCAGAACCGCCCCGGCAGCGGCAGAAAACGCGAAACCAGCCACACTTGAAACCAACGCGCCGGAGAACACAGCAACACTGAGCAGGCAGTATGAAGCCACGTCGGTCACGGTTTTTCTCCACCGATGCCGGACGTCACCTGCCTAAAAGTTTCTGCTTATGCCGTCACCATTCACCAGCGCAATGAATTGCCGGTGACAGTCGAATGTCGTGCGCGCAATTTTTCGAGGTAACCGCGCGCTGCCGCTTTGTTGTACGCAACGGGCAAACTCCGTGCCACCGTCATTATTGCTCAGCAAACGGGCATGACAGTACTCGCCAACCCCAAATCCGCGTTAAGCGCAGGCATTTACAGCATTGCTGCTGAATTTTCAGCAGACCGACCCAAAAGAGTGCAGTATCGAAAACGAAACAGTAATGTAAGTTTTATGGGCAGCCTGATTTTGATTGCAGCAGCCACATGTGCACCGCACTGTTGCGCGTCATTCCGGATTACCGTTCAACAGTGATCGATCGCCCGCCGTGCGGTTTGAGATCCGCGTCAACGGACTCTCTCAGTCTTCAAATCTTCCGCCGTCGGAACGAATTTTTCCATCTTCGGCGGCGCGCCATGCTTGCGCATATCTTCCAGCCAGATGCGATGAATGCGCGGGTCCTGATCCTCATATTCGATCTGATCGCCGCCGTCCTTCACGCTCTTCGAGACTGCCGGCAAATCGTCGCCGCCGGCGCCCAGCAATGAAATGCGATTGGCCTGCGTGGTCGGATAACGCAAGCCGCCGACCGCAGTGGCGAGATACCGCGCCGGCTCCGGCCCGGTATTGAAATGCTGGTGGAACTGCCGGTCCGCCGGCACCAGTACCATGCCGTGTTTCCAGTCGATGCGGCGGAAATCCCTGTCGTTCTCGTACCAGAGCAACGAGAAGCCCTGCCCGACCACGCACATCACATGGAAGCTTGGCCCATGACGATGGCCCTTCTTGTACGTGCCGACCGGCATTTCGGAAATATGCGCGTGCATGGTGCCGTCAGCGAGCACAAACATGATGTTGGTGCCGCCGGCGCCACGATCGCCCCAGCTTTTCAGCTCGATCGCGGCGAGATCGGGGACAAAATTCGTCTCCCACATATGATTGCCGGGCCGAACCGTAGTGAGGTCGCCATCGCCGGAGAAATATTCCTTCTTTCCGGTACGCTCCGAGAATTCGAATTCGGTATCGAAGACGAAGCGTTCGTTATGGAATACGTTCATCATCATCGGCAGGTTGGTGGTGGTGACGAGCAGCGCGCGCTCGGTGCCGCTGCCATTGAAATGCCGGTGCTTGGCGTTAAGTGGAATGGCGAACAGGCTTTTCTCACCCCATTCGAAGCTCCGCCTGCTTCCGTCGGCGAGCTCGATCTGCGTGCTGCCGCTACCTTCGAGCACGTAGACCACTTCTTCGTAGAGGTGGCGCTGCGGCGTCGTCGATTTGCCCGGCGCAATATCGAGCAGGAACATGTTGGCAAAGTCGCCGCGCCCCTTCAGATGTACCGCAGCACCATTAACCCCGTAGCGCGCCCAAGGCGCGGTCGGGACGTCGAACAGGTAGACGCCATAGTCGTCAGTAACCGGAATGTCTTCGGCAGCGAGCCAATCAAGATAGGGATCAATGCCGTAGCGCGGCTTCTCGACGGTTTCGCGAATATTCATGGGTTTCCTCCGGCAGTCTTTAGGTGTGGAGATTACACCGGCCAGTGTCGGAGAGCTATGCAAACAGTAGCGACTTGATTATCACCGGCACCACGCCCGGCGGTGCGATCAGCTCGCCGACGTCGACGAAATCAAGCTCCTGCAATTCCATGCCGTCGATGGAAACGAGCTTGCCGGGCCAATGCAGTTCGCGATGCAGCAGGCGTCCGAAAGTCTTGCCGATATCGCCGTCGATCATCAGGAATAGCAGCTTGATGCGCTCGTGAAACGGCAACAGCGCGCGCACCACACCCTCTCCGGCTGATTTCAGCCGCAAATGCTCCGGATCGCCCCGCCAGTCGAAAGCGATAGCGATCCGCTCGTGGGTATCCAGGTCGATCTCGCCGAGCCCGGCACGGATCGCGTTGGCAAGCTTGTCCGGATCGATGTCACCCGTAGTGTGCAGGGCAACCCGCACCACCGGCACGTTATGCACCGGCAACACATAAGGATCGGGCAGGTAAATCGTCTTGCCGCTGACCTGCACGGTGAATTGCGACGCACCGATTACGGTGGCGCGGATGCGCTGGCCCGGATCAATCAGCGGCAGGCCGCTACGCCTGCTTAATTCGCCAGCGAGCGAGCCGGCGAGAGGCTTCGCGATGTCACCGAACTCTTCCGTTTCATGGCCGAAAATATATTCGGCGACGCCGCCCGAAAACGTCAGCGCGGTTGGAGCCACGGTACGCGGTAACGGCTCGGTGAGCAGCAGCGATTGTCCGAGCGGATCAAGCGGCGCGCCAGTGATCACATCCGCGGCCACTGCTGCGAGACGCTCGACGATGCGGCGGCGAACGGCTTCGTCGGCAAGAATTTGCGGCGAAATCTTCAAGCCAAGATCGTCCGCAACGAGCTGCGCCGATTGATCGATCCGGCTCCATGCACCGCTGCCATCCTTAGCAATCAGCCGCCCGCCGACCGCAAAGGCGCACAGGCCAAGGATCTCGCCGCGATCGATCAAAGCGAGCTTGGTAGTACCGCCGCCGATATCGACATGGAGCAGACAGGTATCGCGTGCTTTCGACAGCGCCACTGCGCCGGAGCCGTGCGCGGCGAGCCGCGCCTCGAGCTTGTGGCCAGCGGTGGCGCAGACGAATTTGCCCGCTTGTTCGGCGAACAGTTCGTCGATGGCGCGGGCATTTTTACGCTTGATTGCCTCACCAGTGAGGATCACGGCGCCGGAATCAATCTCGGATTGCGCAAAACCGGCATCGCCATAGCAGCGCGCGATGAAGCCACCGAGCGCCTGCGCGTCGATGGTGCCATCGGGCAGAAATGGGGTCAGCAGGATCGGCGAGCGCCACACGACCTCGCGGCCGATCACGACAAAGCGGCTCGACAGGCCCTGCATCTGGCGTTGCAACATGACTTTGGCGAACAACAGGTGTGAGGTTGAGCTGCCGACGTCGATGCCGACGGTCCTGAACGCGACGTTGTCCTGATCCCAGATCGTACGGGCTATCGTCGCACGCTCAACGGGCGTCTCGACGTGTTCGTGATTGAAATCGGACTCGTGCATGTGGCACAGACAATGCCCGCTGCCTCGCTCTCAATCAATTAGCGATAATGCAGGCCGACATGGCTCCCCTCTCGCTCACCTATGCAAGCTGCCGGTACGATCGAATCGAGCCGTTGCGCAGCGGCGAGGTACGCGCCGAGGGCATCGACCTCAACGTCATGGTGTTCCCGTCCGGCCGGCAGATTTTCGACCGTATGGTCGGCGGTGAGGAATTCGATGCGTCGGAGCTTTCGGCGTCCGAATTCGTCGCGCATACCGGCCGCGGTGGTAGCCCCTTCGTCGCCATCCCGGTTTTTCCGTCGCGGGTGTTTCGCCACGGCTACATCTTCATCAACAAGCGCAGCGGCATCCGCACGCCGAAAGACCTCGAAGGCCGAAGGATCGGCCTGCCGCTTTACACCCAAACCGCGTCGATCTGGCTGCGCGGCCATCTGATGCATCAGTTCGGCGTCGACATTTCCAAGATCCACTGGGTACAGGGGGCGGTCGAGGCCGGCGGCATGCACGGCAACCCGCACACGCTGCCGCTGCTTCGCCCGGCCGCGATCGAGCAAAATATGACCGGCCGGCCGCTCGGTGAGCTGTTGGCGCGCGGCGAGATCGACGCCTATCTCGGCTCGCGCAAACCGCCGAGCTTCGGCAACGATCCCGACGTGGTGCGGCTGTTGCCGGACCATCATGCGCGCGAGCGGGAGCTTTACCAGCGCGACAGGATTTTTCCGATCATGCACCTGGTCGCGATCCGCCGCGCGGTCTACGAGAAGAATCCCTGGATCGCATCGAGCCTCTATGCCGCTTTCGTCGAGGCCAAGCGGATTGCACGGGCGCGGCTGCGCTATGCCGGTTCGCTCGCCGCGATGCTGCCATGGCTGCAAGAAGAGCTTGAGGAAATCTACGAGGTGTTCGGCGGCGACCCGTTTGTCTACGGTATCGAACCGAACCGTCCGACGCTCGAAGCCCTGGTGCAATATATGCACGAGCAGAATTTTATCGCCGAGCCGATGCCGGTCGAAAGCCTGTTCGTGCCGTTGCCGGGAGCGGTGAGTGGATGATCTCCCCGCGCGCGGGGAGGCGCCGCTATTTTTTGTCCTGCTCCAGAATTCCGGCGACCATCGCTATCTCGTTGCGCGCATATTTTGGCAGCCCGCCGCTGATCGAATCGCCGGAATTGAACGACGACTGACCGACCAGCACTTGCGCCGGCACCATGTTATGCAGGATCGGCACGTTCTCGTATTCGCGCTTCTTGTCGAGCAGATCGGCGCCGATCCCGATCACCATGAAGGCCGTGACCACGGTCTTGTTCGGATCGGTTGGGTGGTTTTGAAACACGGCAAAGAACTTGCCGAAACGCATCAATTCATTGACATGGAAAATATTCTGCTCAAGCACACCGGTTATCGGCGTATTGAGCACGGTCAACTGCTGCACGCCGGCCTGATCGACGTCATCAGGGGTCAGCGCCGACAGCTCGCTTTCGAAGTCGATGTGATCGGAGACTTTCCTGGCGCTGTCCCGGATTTTGTTCACCAGCAGGATGCCGATCGGAATTTTGCCTTCCATCTTGTAGATCGACGTGGTGCAAATCGACGTGGTGCGGCCGGTACACCATTTGCGGTCCGGATTGTCGTTGCCGTCGTCGCCGTCGCTGCGAAGCTGCACCACCTGATCGGCGGTGATCTGGGTGTGCTTGATCGACGGATCGATCTTCTGCAGGAAAGGCAGCGTCACGTAGCGGCTGAGATCGATGCTGCCAGGCGCGCGGT
>Ga0302326_10019387_pt1 | contig 14047 bp, 6 predicted proteins | sample Palsa_T0_3_FD_202264 | JGI IMG/M metagenome (GOLD analysis project Ga0302326, IMG submission 202264) | Peat permafrost microbial communities from Stordalen Mire near Abisko, Sweden - Palsa_T0_3 | ecosystem: Environmental > Terrestrial > Soil > Palsa > Peat permafrost | place: Sweden: Abisko... | reverse complement strand
ACGGGATCGACGTAGCGCAAGCGGGGGTCGGTCATGTCCCGCTCTCCCAGGAGCCGATCCCAGACGATCATGGTCGGGCAGGAGGTCACGTCCTCGTCGGCGATGCGCTGGGCCAGATCGCGGAGCTGAGCGTCGTCGATGTCGGCGGAGGCCTCGACGGCCTCGGGCGCCAAGCGGCTGACGCCGGGCGGAAAGAGCGTCTCGAGCCGCTCCCGGGCCGCCGGGTGGAGCACGCCGTATTCGTAATTGTTGAGGTGCTCGAAGCAGGTCTGACCCAGGTCCATCGCCTCTTGGATCGACAGGGCTTGGGGACAGTCGCCGACCAGGGGGATGCCGGCCTCCCGGCACGCTTCACCCAGTCCTTGCAAAGCAGGCGCCTTCAGCCAGGAGTAGGCCTTGACCTGCTGGTACCCGAGCTCGGCCCATCTCGCCACCGCCGTGTGGGCGGCCTCGCGGCTGTCGACGCACGTGGCCGTCGGCCAGATCGTTGTGCCGGATGTACCCCGCCCGTCGGCCATCGGGCTGGTGGTCACCAGGAAGGGACCCGGCTCCCGTCGGGCAGCCACGTCCCGCTGCCACTGGAGGTGCCAGGGCGCGCCCCACATGTTGCGCAGCAGCGTCACCCCGTGCGCCAGGTTGAGCAACATGTCGGCGCGCTCGGCGAGGTGAGCATGGCAATCGGCAAGTCCGGGCACGAGCGTCCGGTCGCGCCAGTCGACCACTGCGCCCCCAAGATCGGCCGACTCCCGGGGCTTGACATCGGCGATCCGGCCGTCGGCGACCGTGACCGCCTGGTCGCGGAGGATGCCTTGGCCTGTCATGGTGGCGACGGCGCCGGCGAGGATCGTGATCTCGGTCATCTCGCCACTGGCAGCACGACGTGCGACGCGTGAGTCCGGTCGTGGAAGACGCGGTTGGAAGCGATCCGGGGAATGGTCTCCTCCGCGATCGGGCCGCCCGTGTTGAGGTTGCGACTCCAGATCGGGAAGTGGCTGCTGGTGATGCTGATCCTCATTCGATGCCCCGGTTTGAAGGTGTGCCCGACGAGCATGAGCTCGATTGCAAACCTGTACACCTCGCCCGGCGCCATGAATGTCTCGCGCTCGAGCGAGTCACGAAATCGAGCGCGCAGGATCCCGTCGGCCAAGGCGATCGAGGCGCCCGACGGGGCGACGTCGCTGAGGTGGACAAACCAATCGGTATCCGGGCAGTCGGAGCCGGCGAGGAGCTCCACCCTCGGTTTTCCGACTACCTCGATGGGTTGGTCGATCGGGGCCGACGTGTAGACGAGCACGTCCTCGCGCCGCTCGATCCACCGGCGATCCAGTGGCGTGTCGACGCCTTGAGCACCGGGGTCCGGGTAGAAGTTGAGATCTGTCACGACCACGACCGGATCGGTCGGGTCATAGGAGTAGGAGTCGCTGGGCTCCTCGCCCGGCTTGGCGTCGCTGAGCACACCGTCCCCGCTCAGGGAGTTGGCGTGCCCGTCACTGTGGAGGAAGTAGCGCGTCGGCGTCGTCCGAGGCGGCGGCCATCGGCCCGCTTCGTGCCACTCGTTGGTCCCGGTGACGAAATAGCGGGCCCGCTTGGCCGTCGCCTGGCCGTTGCGCGTGCCCTTCAGCCAGTAGTCAAACCAGCGCAGGTGCGCATCGTCGAGGTCCTCGACCGCCGTTGGGCCGAAGTCGACTCCGCCCATTGTTTGTCGCGGGGTACGAGTGCCCCCATGGTTCCACGGCCCGATGGTGATGAACTGCTTGGACGCCGCCGGCGAGTGGGTGCGCATGCCTTCGTAAAAGAAGAGCGCCCCGGGTTGATCCCCGTCGTACCAGCCCGTGATGTGCAGCACCGGGACGTCGATGCCGGCGAAGTCTTCGGCCGTCAGTCGCATCTGCTGCCAGTAGGCGTCGAGCGTGTGGTGATCGAGCCAGTCCTGCCACACCGGGAGCTCGCGGCCGAGCGCGTGGTCCATGGTCCGCAGCGGCAGATGTCTGAGCACGCGTTCCCAATCGACGTCAGCGCCGGTCTGCTGCACTCGAGCGGCCACGCTGTGCAGCCAGCCGAACATCACCAGCATCACGATGCCGTTGCGATACGGGAGCTCCTCATTCCAACGACCGGCGGCCGCGGCGCTCACCAGAGTCGTGAGATGGGGCGGTCGCTCGCGCGCCGCGGCCCACTGGACCCAGCCCGCGTAGGAGCCACCCATCATGCCGATCTTGCCGGTGCACCAATCCTGTCGTGCCAACCATTCGATCGAGTCGTACCCGTCGGGTCCCTCGTCGCGAAACGGATAGAACGATCCTGCGGAGTCGTGACGGCCCCTGACATCTTGAATCGCCACCGCGTAGCCGTGCTTCGCGAGATGGCGGGCGTAGCGCACGTACGTCGCCTGCTGATTGCTGTACGGGGTGCGCATGAGGACGACCGGGTACGGGCCGCCATCAAGACCCTCAGGTGGCAGGTACAGATCTGAGGACAGCTCGACCCCGTCTCGCATTGGCGTGCGGAGGTCCCAGAGGTTGTGCATCGCTACGCCTTCTCGACGGGGAGGACTACGTGGGATGGCGCCTCCGGGCTGTGGTGTATCCGGTTTGTCGCCACGCGAATGGTGACGCCGTCGGCGATCGACTCGTCGGTGTTGAGGTTGCGGGCGTAGGTCGGGAAGTCCGAGCTCAGCACCATGAGTCGGAGGCGATGCCCTTTCTTGAAGACGTGGGCGATGTCGCGGCATTCGATCCGAAATTCGTAGACATCACCAGGGGTCATGAAGACCTCGCGGTCCAGGCCTTCCCGAAAGCGCGCCCGCAGTCGCCCCCCCTGGGTCGGCATCTCCTGGTGATCCTCGTCGCGCATCAGCGGGATCGACACGCCGCTCGGATCGACGTCGTTGAGCCCGACGATCCAGTCGGTATCCGGGCAGTCCGAGGTGGCATAGAGCACCACCGTCGGCCGACCGGCTACGTACAGCGGCTCGGTCATCGGCGCGCTCGTGTAGACGAGGATGTCGTTGCGCAGTTCCCCGTTGCGCGCGTCGGCCGGTCGGGTGGCGGTGGCCAAGTTGTGGGAATCAGAGAAGAAGTCGACGTTGGCGAACCGGGCGACGTCCTCGGGGTCATATTCATAGACATCGTGGCGTTCGTCGGTAGCCGGCGGCTCGCTCGTCAGCGTCCCGTCGCCCAACGACGTGTTGGCCGAGCCCTTGCTGTGCAGGTACAGCGTGCTGGCCACCCGAGTGTCAGGCGGCCAGCTCGTCCCCTCCCGCCACTCGTTGATGCCGGTGTAGAAGTAGCGCACGGGCGCCTCATCCATGACCCCGTTGTGGTGACCCTTCAGCCAGTGGTCAAACCACCGCACGTGCAGTTGGTCCATGTCGACCACGGACTTCGGCGTGAAGTCCATGTCGCGTAGCCGCTGGGTCGGGACCATGACTCCGCCGTGGCTCCACGGACCGACCACGAGCTGCTGGTGGCCGGCAGCCTTCGACCGCTTCATCCCGTCCCAGAAGTACATCTGGCCGGGCTGATCGCCGTCGAACCAGCCGGTCAGGTGGAGCGCCGGTATGTCGAGGTCGGCAAACGCATCATCGAGTCGGCCCGACGTCCAGTACTCGTCGAGCAGATGGTGATCGAGCCAGTCGTGCCAGGCGGGGAGATCTCGGCCCAGAGCCTTGTCCATCGTCCGCAGCGGGAGGTGGCGGTAGACCCGATCCCAGTCGACGTAGGCGGGGTCCTGCATGGCGCGACCGATCATCATGTAGAGCCAGGCAAACATGGTCAGCGACACTCCGCCCCTGTCCCATGGAAGCTCTTCGTGCCACTTGCCGGCCGCGCACGAGCTCACCAACGTGGTCAGGTGCGGTGGCTTCTCACGGGCGGCGGCCCACTGGACCCAGCCCACGTAGGAGCCACCCATCATGCCGATCTTGCGGGTGCACCATGACTGGGTCGCGATCCACTCGATGCTGTCGAAGGCGTCCGGGCCTTCTCTGAGGAACGGGTAAAACTCGCCGTCGGAGTCATGACGGCCGCGGACGTCCTGGGTGACCATGGCGTATCCGTGGTCGGTGAAGAAGCGCCACCTCCCCGCCGTTTGGCGGTTGTAGGGGGTCCGCACGTAGATGACCGGATAGGGCCCGCCGTCGATGCCCTCGGGAGGCAGATAGATGTTGGCGGCGAGCTCGACGCCGTCGCGCATGGGGGTGCGCACGTCCCAGAGGACGCGGGCGTCAGCGCTGGGGCGCAGGCTCATGAGGTGCGGGCACCGCCGTGGCGCCCCCGCGACTTTGTTGCTGAGATTTTCGGCGGCTCGGACGTGACCTGCGGTTTTGTGAGGTTGAGAGGCGCTCGGGCGGAATCTCTGCAACAAAGTCGCGGTCGCCATCCTCCCAACGCCTCGACCGCACACCGGGTGGTCTGGGACACGCGCAATCCTCCGGACAGGTTTGCCCTAGATGCTAGGACAAAATCCGTCCTAGTCTGTCGGCCAACGACGTGGCCCACAACGAGAGGAAGTCTGCATGGCTCTGCCGAAGCTGATCGACGTCGAGGACCTCTTCGCCGACCCGGTGCGAGCCGGTGCGACGATCTCCCCCGACGGTCGGCGCATCGCCTTCTTGGCCCCGGAGCAGGACCGGCTCAACGTGTGGGTGCAGCCCGTCGACTCCGACTCGGATGACGATGAGGCCGAGGCCGTGTGCGTGACGCACGACCACAATCGCGGCGTCCACAGGTACTACTGGACCGACGACCCGCGCTGGCTGCTGTACATGCAAGACGGCGGCGGGGATGAGAAGTGGCACCTGTACCGCGTCGATCTCGACGATCCCACGGCCGACGCCGTGGACCTGACACCGTTCGAGGGTGCCACCGTGGCCGCGGTCGAGCTGGCGGCCGGGCTGGCCGGTACGGCTTTCATCACGATCAACGCCCGGTCCGAGGTCTTCTTCGACGCCTGCGCGGTCGACATTGCGACGGGCGAGATGACCACCCTCGCCGAGAACCCCGGCGATGTCGCGGGCTGGACCCGTAGCCGTACCGGTGAGATCTTCGCCTACAAGATGCCGCCCAGCGGCGACGGGGACGTCTACATCCACGACGCGGCGACCGGCGAGCTGCGCCACGTCGTGACCCTCGACGGCTCGGCGTCCCCGGTGGGCATATCCCCGATGCAGCCGACCGCCGACGGCACCGGTCTGCTGGTGGGCTCGACCCGCGACAGCGATCTCGCACAACTCGTTCGCGTTGACATCGCCACCGGGGAGCACACCCTGATCGACAGTCATCCGACGATGGAGCTGGACTCGTCCGGGGTGGTGGCGGGCGGTCCTTCGGCGCTGATCCTGAGCGAGCGGACGGGCGAGTTGATCGGCGTGCGCTACGGGGGCGAGCGACAGGTCATCCACGCCCTGGATGCCCACTTTGGCGACGTGCTGGGCAAGCTCGCCGCTCTCTCCGACGGCGAGGTCGCGGGCCTGTCCTCGGACGAGGCGGAGCGGCGCTGGGTCGTGAGCTTCAGGCACGACCGGGACCCCGGCGTGACCTGGTTGTACGACCACGACACGGGCGAGGCCCGTCAGCTCTTCTGTCCCTACCCGCAACTGGACCCGGCCACGCTCGCACCGATGACGCCGGTGGTGATCAAGTCGCGAGACGGCCTCAACTTGCACTCCTACCTCACGCTGCCGCTGGGTGTGGACCCGGTCAACCTGCCGCTCGTCATCGACGTCCACGGCGGACCGTGGTACCGCGACTCGTGGGGCTTCGACCCCACCGTACAGCTGCTGGCCAACCGCGGCTATGCCGTGCTCCAGATCAACTTCCGGGGGTCGAGCGGGTTTGGCAAGACCTTCATCAGGGCGGCGATTCACGAGCTTGCCGGCAAGATGCACGATGACCTTCTCGACGGCGTGCAGTGGGCCATCGATGAGGGGATCGCCGATCCGAGCAGGGTCGCCATCTTCGGGGGCTCGTACGGCGGCTATGCCGCGCTGGTCGGGGCGACCTTCACCCCCGATGTCTTCGCCGCGGCCATCGACTACTGCGGGATTTCGAGCCTGCCCAACTTCATGCGCACCGTGCCGGTCTATGCCCGTCCCTTCCTCGCCAACAACTGGCACCTCTACGGCGGCGACCCCGACATCCCTGAGCAAGAAGCCGACCTTCTCGCCCGCTCGCCGATCACCAAGGTTGACCAGATCAAGATCCCCCTGCTGGTGATCCAAGGCACCAACGACCCGCGCGTCGTGCAGGAGGAGTCGGACAACATCGTTGCCGCCTTGCGCGAGCGTGGCGTGCCGGTGGACTACATGGTCAAGGACAACGAGGGACATGGCTTCGCCAATCAGGAGAATGTGATCGATATGCATCGCGCTCTCGAGCGATTCCTCGGCCAGCATCTCGGCGGGCGCACGGCAAACCCATGAGCGTCGCGGCGCGAGGCGACCGGTAACATGCGACGGGTGCCGCGAATCGATCTCAACCGGTCTTCGGGCGTACCCGTCTTCCGGCAGGTGATCGATCAGATCATCTTCATGATCGAGGCTGGTGAGCTGGGCGACGGCGACCGTTTGCCCAGCAGTCGCCTCCTCGCCGCCAGCCTCGGTGTCAATCGCAACACCACGGCGCGCGCCTACGCCGAGCTCCATCAGCTCGGGTACGCCATCTCGCAAGGTCGCGCCGGGATGGTCGTCCGCCGGTCCGACCAGGCCCGGGCCCACCTGGCCAAGCACGAGTCGGCCGTCGCGATCCTCGCCGAGCCTGTCCAGCGCTGCCTCGAGCTCGGTCTCACCGCCGACGAGATCGCCATGATCGCCTACCACCAGAGTCGCCAGGCGAGTGAGGCGGCGATCGGCATTTCGTTCGTCGAATGCAACGACGAGCGGGCCAAGGCCTTCGCCACGGAGCTCTCCGAGACGGTGAAGGCAGAAGTCGTGCCCCTCGTGCTCACCACGTTGAAGGCGCACGATCTGGCCCAGACCGATCTCGTGGTGACGACCTTCTTCCATCACACCGAGGTGCGCCGGCTCGTCCACGGCATGGACCTCCCGCGCAAGCCCGAGGTGCTCGCCATCGTGGCCGCGCCCCACATCAAGACGCTCGCCAAGCTCGCCCGCATCCCCAAGGGCCGACGGATTGGGATCCTGTACTCAACCGAAGACCAGGCAGAGGCGATCCGCCAATCCCTCACCGACACCGGCCTCAACAACGTCCGCGTCCTGCATGGCGACGACGACCCCGAGGTCGACGAGTGCGACGTCGTCGTCTACCCGAGCGAAAACCCCGACCTGGTGGCCAAGCTGCGCGACCGCACGGGGCTGATCGACTACGGCAACGTTCTGGACGCGGCGTCTCGACGGATGGTGTCGGAGTTCGTCGACGAGATTCGTGAGCGGAGTGATCGATCGCTGTTCGAAAGCGGCCGCTGACCCCGAAACAGGATTGTCACATACCGTTAGGGCAAACAGCGACCTAGGCCGTTGACAGCCGAAGAGGTCGCATCGTACGGTTGGTTATGACCGACGAACTGCGCACTCGGGAGTGTCGTCGCTCCACACGAAGCCTTGACTGACGCCAAGGGCGCACTGGTTCGCGCCTACAAGCGCTTTCAGCGGGTCCCGTGCGGGAACGAGCTCGTGGGCCTCGCGCTGCTCGTACTCGTGATGCAGTTTTTCCCCGGCGGGATGCCGCTATCCGTGCTCGTCGGCGGCACTTCGGGCGCGGCGCCGCTCGTCCTCAACGCCATCGGCTTGGTGCTCGTGTTTCGTGCCAACCGGTTCTTAAACCTCGCCCAACTCCAGATCGGCATCTTCGGTGCCACGCTCTTTACCGGGCTGGTCCAGGGCCAGTTGCTGCTGCACACCCTCCACCACGTGTGCTCGGGCTGCGTGGCCGCCTTCCCCGATCCGACGGCCCAGGCCATCAACTTCTGGATTGCCGCCGTCACCGGCCTCGCCGCCTCCGCCCTGCTCTCGGTGCTGCTGTATGCGCTCGTCCTACGACGCTTCGCCAAATCCCCCGTCCTCGTCCCAACCATCGTGACCGTGTTCATCGCCGAGGCGCTCAACGGCTTCCAAGCCACCATGACCAAGAAGCTGGTGCACCTCAACGACGTGCGGTCAGGGCGGGCGCTCGAAACGATCACGTCGCCGATCCATGCCACCGTGACCATCAGCGGCTACCCACTCTCCTTTCCGACGATGCTGCTCAGCGCGCTCGCGGTGGTCGCGCTCGTCGCCATCGTCGTCTACCTGCGCCGCAGCCGGACCGGCGTCGCCATTCGGGCCGCGGCCGACAACCCCGGTCGGGCCGCCACCCTCGGGGTCAACGTGGCGTCGGTCACGAGCCGCATCTGGCTCATCGTCGGCATCCTCAGCGGCCTGGCCGCCATCGTCCCGGCGTTCATCGGCGGTGTCGGTGCCGCCACCCTCTCCCGGGGACCGTCGGCTTCGATCCCCATCGAGCAGATCGTCGTGTTGCTCACCGTGCTGGTCTTCGCCCGGTTCACCAATCTGTGGATGGCGGCGTTGTCGGCCGTCGTCCTGAGCACGCTGAGCGTTGCCGTCCAGGTCGCCTATTCCTCCCAGACCCCGTTGGACGCCGCGTACGTCTTCATCGTCGGTGGACTGTTGCTGTTGCAGCGCGACACGAGCACCCGGGCCAACCGGGAGGACTTCTCCGGACTTGACCTCACCCAGGAATTGCGCCCGATCCCGCGTGAGCTGCGCCGGCTGCCCAACGTGGTCAACGCCGTACGCTGGGGTGCGATCGTCGGTGCGGTCCTGCTGCTGGCCCTGCCTTTCACCATCTCCATCGGGCAGACCTCGTTGCTGATCGACTCGATCACCTTTGCCATCGTCGGCCTCTCCGTGCTGGTCCTCACCGGCTGGGCCGGTCAGGTCTCCCTGGGCCAGTTTGGGTTTGCCAGCATCGGGGCGTGGGCGGCCGCCTGCAGCCATGCCCCCTTCCCAATAGCCGTCCTCATCGGCGGGCTCACCGGCGCCGTCGCCGCACTCATCGTCGGACTGCCAGCGCTCAAGCTGCGCGGCGTCAACCTCGCCATCTCCTCGATGGCGTTCAGCGTCAGCGCGCAGGCGCTCTTCATCGACAACCGCTACTTCGGCCGCCTGCTCCCGGCCAGCCTCTCCCTACCCAACGTGCTGGGGGTCAACTTCGGCGACCAGCGCGTCCTCTACTACACCACCCTCGTCGTCGTGCTCCTCTTCATCGGCGTCATCATCGGTCTACGCCGGAGCCGCACCGGCCGCGTCCTGATCGCCATCCGCGCCAACGAGGCGACGGCGCAGTCCTTCGGCATCAACGTCTTGCGGGCCCGGCTCACCGCCTTCTGTGTCTCCGGGTTCATGGCCGCCGTCGCCGGAGCCCTGCTCGCCTATCACCTCGGGTCGGTCGCCCCCCAGACGTTCATCCCCGAGATGTCCCTCGTCATCTTCCTGTACGCCGTGCTCGGTGGCTTGGGCGGACTGGCCGGCCCGCTCATGGGTCTGGCGCTCTACGCCATGATCACCTTTTTCTTCAACGGCAACCCGCTCGTCCAGTCCGTCGGCGGCGGTCTCGGCGCCGTGTTGCTCATGCTGTTTGCCCCCGGAGGCGTCGCCCAACTCGTGTACGGGGTCCGCGACGCCGCCCTCCGCCGACTGGCGATGCGGCTGCGCATCCCCGTTCCCAGTCTCATGGGTGACCGGGGAGCCACCATGGCGGCTGACCGCGTTGCGCTCGACGAGCCCCGTCACACGGCGCGACGGGCCGGCGAGGCGCTCCCCATCGACTACCAACCTCCCGGCCAGTGGGCGCTCGAGCGCCTCGGCACCGTTGACGGCAAGCAGGAGCGTGTCGGTGTCCGTTGAGCCGATCGAAGTCGCCGGCCCCCCGGTCGGCCCCGTGGGCCCCGCCGGCCCTATGGGCCCCGCCGGCCCTATGGGCCCCGCCGGCCCTATGGGCCCCGCCGGCCCTATGGGCGCAGCCGAGGATCCCGCCCTCCGGCTGAGGGTGGCTCGGGGGTTGGTGCCGACCGACCGCCAACTCCGCGAAGGCATCGTCACGTCGGAGTTCGACACCGGCAGTGTGGTGCCCGACGAGCCGGCCCGACGCAGGAGCCCAGGTGCCGCGCTCCGTGCCTACCTGGCCAGCATCAACCCGGCAGTCATCGAAGGCTCCAAGCTCCCGCTGATCGTGTGTTGCCTGGGCTCCTTCGTCGCCGGATGGGACGCCACCGCGTTCGCCATCACCGCCCCAGCCATCGAGGCCTCCTTCGGGCTCTCGATCACCAGCCTCAACACCCTTTCCACGTTCGTGGCCACCGTGGCCATCGTCTTGGGCTTGCCGCTCGGGTACCTGGTCGATCGGGTCTCCCGTGTCGGGATCATCCGAGTCACGGAGGCGGCTGGCGCCGCCGGCGATGTGGTCCAAGGGATTGCCCCCGCCTTCGGCACCCTCGGCCTCGGACGCACGATGGGTGCCGTGGCCCGGGCCCCGGAGAGCGGCGCCGCCTTTCCGCTGCTGGCCGACGCCTACCCCTCCTACCAACGGGCGCGCGTCTTCGCCTCGCTGACCTTCTTCTCGACCGTCGGCGGGGTCATCTCCTCGCCGATCGTCGGCTTCATCGTGAAGTACTTCGGCTGGCGCGATGCGGCTCTTACCCTCGCGGTGATCTCCACGTCGACGGCGATCCTGGCGTTCAAGACGCGCGAGCCCCGCCGCGGTGACATGGACCGGCGTGAGCTCGGGGTGAGCGAGGAGTTTGTCCTGGTCGACCCGCCGCCGCCGAAGTTCACCGAGGCCATCCGAGGCGCGTGGGGTATCACGACGCTGCGGCTGCTGGCGATAGGAGGCTTCGTCGGCGGGTTCGCCACGACGATCACGATCGTCGACGCCAACGTGCAGGCCAACAGGTTTGGTCTTGACCCGCTTCAGCGTTCGTTCGTCATCACCATGCAGAGCCTGGTGCTGCTGCCCGGGCTTGCCATCGGCGCGGTCGTGGCCGATCGCCTGCTGGAGAAGCGACCTTCGACGCTGGTCGCCGCCCAGGGCTTCCTCCTTTTCATTGTCGCCGCCTCCTACGTCGGCTGCGCCTTTGCGGGCAGCCTCTTGGTGTACGTGATCCTGATCAGCATCCCGACGGTCCTCGTCGGTGTCACGCTGCCGGCACTGTCCACCGTGATCTCCCTCGTCATCCCCGCCCGTTACCGGGGCGTCGGACTGCAGGTCGGCACGCCGTTCACGCTGATCGCCCTCGCTCTCGGTCCGATACTCCTCGACTCCTTCCTCCGCCACCACAGCAGCCCCCAGGGCATCTTCCTCTGGTTTGCCCCACTCGAGGTCGTCGGCGGTCTGTTTTTCCTGGCTGCGGCCGGTGGTGTCGCCACCGACATCCGGGCCGCACGGGCTGCGGCCATGGCCGGCCAGGAGTCCGAGCGCTCGCAGCGGGACGAGCACTCCAAGATCCTCGTGTGTCGCGACATCGACGTCAGCATCGACTCGGCCCAGATCCTCTTCCGGGTCGATCTCGATGTGAGCGACGGCGAGATCGTCGCCGTCGTCGGGACCAACGGCGCCGGCAAGTCGACGTTGCTCCGCGCCATCTGCGGATTGCAGCAGGCGAGCAACGGCGCCATCTTCTTCGACCGCAAGGACATCACCTACGCCGCCGCCCACGAAAACGCCCGCGACGGCCTCGTCTACATGCCAGGGGGGCAGGGCGTCTTCCCGCTCATGAGCGTCCGCGACAACCTCACCAGCGCCGGCTGGGTGCACCGCGACGCCTCCGAGCAAACGGACGCCGAGCTGGAGCGGGTCCTCGCGCTCTTCCCCCCACTGCGCGAGCGCCTCGACGTCCAGGCCGGCGCCATGTCCGGAGGCGAGCAGCAGATGCTCGCCCTCGGTCAAGCGTTTCTCATGAAGCCCCGACTCCTCATGATCGACGAGCTGTCGCTCGGCCTGGCGCCGGCGGTGGTCGAGCAGCTCCTCGATGCCATCCGGGCCATCGCCGCCAGCGGCACCGCCGTCATGCTCGTCGAGCAGTCGGTCAACATCGCCCTCACCGTCGCCGACCGCGCCGTCTTCATGGACAAGGGCGAGATCCTCTTCGACGGACCGGTCGACCAGCTCCTCGACCGTCCCGAGCTGGTTCGCGCCGTCTTCATGGGAGGCACCGGCGGGGGAGCGCCGATGTCCCGGCGACGCGCCGTCTCCTCGGCCGAGGAAGCCGAGACGCTGCTCAGCTGTAGCGGGGTCTCCCTCGCCTACGGCGGGGTCGACGCGCTGACCGACGTCGACCTGACGGTCGCGGCCGGCGAGGTCGTTGGCATCATCGGCCCCAACGGTGCGGGCAAGACCACCCTCTTCGACGTCCTCTCCGGCTACGCCCACCCCGATCGCGGCGTGGTGGAAGTCGCCGGCCAGGATGTCACCAGGATGGGTCCGGACGGACGGGCCCGCCTCGGCCTGGGCCGTGCCTTCCAAAGTGCCCGACTCTTCCCGCCGCTGACCGTGCGAGAAAACATCGCCGTCGCCCTGGAGAAGCGGGCCAATCGCAGCCCCGTGCTCGCTGCCATCTGGGCCCCCAACCTGCGGGCCAGCGAGCGCAAGCTACAGACACGCGTCGACGGGTACATCGAGCTTCTCGGCCTCACGGCCTACGCCGACAAGTTTGTCCGAGAGCTGTCGACCGGTACCCGCCGTGCCGTCGAGGTGGCATGCCAGATGGCCGCCGAACCCAAGGTGCTGCTCCTCGACGAGCCCTCGTCCGGCCTGGCCCAGGCCGAGACCGAGGCGCTCGGCCCGGCCCTACTGCGCATCGTCAAGGAGACCGGTTGCGGCATGCTCGTCATCGAGCACGACCTTCCGTTGATCATGGGCATCTCCGACCGCCTGGTCGCCATGGAGCTCGGCCGGGTGATCACGACCGGCACCCCCGAGGCCGTCACCCACGACCCACAGGTCCTTGCCTCCTACCTTGCCGCCTCAAGCAGTGTCATCGAGCGCTCCGGCTCCCGCGTCGGCAGGGTTCTCGCCGCGGTCACTTCCGAAGCCGTCGCCGCTGACGCTGCTCCGACCCCCACGTCCCGCTCCACCCGCCGCTCCAAGGAGAACCGTCCATGACCACAGCACCCCCCGCCCCGGCGACCCGCCGGGCCAACGGGCTCTCCGCCACATCGCAGCCGCGCGCCCGGACGCTGGCGGCCTCGACCGTCAAGCTCTCCAGCGAGGAGTTCTCGGCCCGGTTCGACAAGATCGTCTCCAACGTCGGGAAGGTGATCAAGGGCAAGGAGGACATCGTCCGGCTCTGCCTCATCGGCATGATCGCCGAGGGTCACGTTCTTTTTGAGGACATGCCGGGCACGGGCAAGACCGTCCTGGCCCGGGCGATCAGCCAGACGCTGTCGGCGAGCACCTCGCGCATCCAGTGCACGCCCGACCTGCTCCCCGCTGACGTGACCGGATCGACGGTGCTCGATCGCAAGACCGGCGAGTTTGTCTTCCGCCGCGGCCCGGTCTTCGCCAACGTCCTGCTGGCCGACGAGCTCAACCGCGCCACCCCCAAGACGCAGTCGTCGCTTCTGGAGGCCATGGCCGAAAAGCGGGTCAGCTACGACGGCGTGACCCACGACCTGCCCAAGCCCTTCTTCGTGCTGGCCACCATGAACCCGATCGAGCTGGCCGGCACCTTCCCGCTCCCGGAGGCGCAGCTCGACCGCTTCCTCTTCAAGCTCACCCTCGGCTACGCCGACCGCAACGCCGAGGCGGAGGTGCTCGAGGCCAACAGCACCGGCGAGGCGATCGGCCGCCTCGAGGCGGTGCTGCCCATCGAGGACGTCGTCGGCATGATCGAGTGGTCGAAGCAGGTGACCGTCTCCGAGGAAGTCAGGTTCTACATCATCGACATCGTCCAGGCGACGCGCACCGACCCGGCGCTGGCGATGGGCGCGAGCACCCGCGCCTCGCAGTCGCTCATGCGCGCTGCTCGCGTCATGGCCGCGTCCCAAGGACGCGACGACACGCTGCCCGACGATGTGAAGACCCTCGTCAAGGCC
>Ga0302326_10019383_pt1 | contig 14051 bp, 11 predicted proteins | sample Palsa_T0_3_FD_202264 | JGI IMG/M metagenome (GOLD analysis project Ga0302326, IMG submission 202264) | Peat permafrost microbial communities from Stordalen Mire near Abisko, Sweden - Palsa_T0_3 | ecosystem: Environmental > Terrestrial > Soil > Palsa > Peat permafrost | place: Sweden: Abisko... | reverse complement strand
CCGGCTTCAACAGCAGCCTGCGGAACTTCCACAACGACTACTGCGGGTCGATCGGGCGGCAGTTCGCCGAGGGCTTCATCACCGGTGACGCGATCACCGCGGCGAGCATCTACCTGACGATCGTGGCCGAGACGGCGTTCACCAACACGCTGTTCGTGGCCATGCCGGCCGAGGCCGCCGCGAACGGCGACTACCTGCTGCCGACGGTGTTCCACTCGGTGCAGTCCGACGAGTCGCGGCACATCAGCAACGGCTACGCCACGCTGCTGATGGCGCTGGCCGATGAGGGCAACCACCAGCTGCTCGAGCGCGACCTGCGGTACGCCTGGTGGAACAACCACCGGGTGGTGGACGCGGCCATCGGCACGTTCATCGAGTACGGCACCAAGGACCGCCGCAAGGACCGGGAGTCCTACGCCGAGATGTGGCGGCGGTGGATCTACGACGACTACTACCGCAGCTACCTCGTGCCGCTGGAGAAGTACGGCCTGGTCATCCCGCACGACCTGATCGAGGAAGCCTGGAACCAGATCTGGAACAAGGGCTACGTGCATGAGGTCGCGCAGTTCTTCGCCACCGGCTGGCTGGCGAACTACTGGCGGATCGACCCGATGACCGACAAGGACTTCGAGTGGTTCGAGTACAAGTACCCGGGCTGGTACGACAAGTACGGCAAGTGGTGGGAGAACTACAACCGCCTCTCGGTCGCGAACGGGCATAACCCGATCGTGGGCGAGAACGTGGACTACGTGTACCCGCACCGCTGCTGGACCTGCATGGTGCCCTGCCTGGTCCGCGAGGACATGGTCATGGACGAGGTCGACGGCCAGGTACGGACCTACTGCCACGAGGAATGCCGCTGGACCGACGTGACCGCCTTCCGGCCGACCTACCAGGGCCGCGAGACGCCGAACATGGGCCAGCTGATCGGCAAGCGCGAGTGGGAGACGCTGTACCACGGCTGGGAATGGGCCGACGTGGTCAAGGACATGGGTTACGTGCGTGACGACGGCAAGACGATGGTCGCGCAGCCGCACCTGAACCTCGACCCGAAGAAGATGTGGACGCTCGACCACCTGCGCAAGATGGGCCCGGTGCTGAGCCCGAACGTGCTGCTGAACGAGATGACGCCGGAGCAGCGGGCCGCGTTCCACGCGGACTACATCCGCCAGGGACCGGCCGGCCGTCCGGCGCCCGCGGACGCCTAACCGGCGACCGGCAAGCGAGCAGGCAGGAGGGCCAGGCGGCCCGTGCCCCTGGCCCTCCGATCCTGCTCGCCCCGTCCGTCCGTCCGTTCTCGTCAGCAGCGCAGTAATCCGAGGAAGCAATGGCCGATAAGCATGTCGTGCGATTCGAGCCGGTTGGCATCGAGATCGAGGTCAGCGAGGACCAGACGATCCTGCGCGCGGCCGCCGAGCAGGGCATCATGCTCATGCACGGCTGCAAGGAGGGACAGTGCTCCTCCTGCAAGTCCTTCGTCCTCGACGGCGACGACATCGAGCTGGAGAAGTACTCCACCTTCGCGCTGCCCGACTACGAGAAGGAGGAGGGCTTCACGCTGCTGTGCCGGGCGCACCCCTACGAGGACCTGACGATCGAGCTGCTCAACTTCGACGAGGACATGATCCGCTCGGGTCTGCCGATCGTCGAGGCGGTGGCCGAGGTCGTGTCCAACGAGCCGGTCACGCACGACATGCGGCACCTCGTGCTGCGCCTGGTCGAGCCGGAGGAGATCAAGTACTTCCCCGGCCAGTACGTCGACATCAGGGTTCCCGGCACCGATGAGACCCGCTCGTTCTCGATGGCGAACACCTCAAGCCGGGACGGCGGGCTCCTTGAGTTCGTGATCAAGATCTACCCGGACGGGCTGTTCTCGCACTTCCTGGACACTCAGGTCGCGATCGGCGACAGGCTCGAGCTGACCGGGCCGTTCGGGGTCTTCACCCTGCGCGAGGGCTTCGAAACGGACCTGGTCTTCGTCGGCGGCGGCGCGGGCATGGCCCCGATCCTGTCGCTGCTGCGATCGATGGCCGAGCGTGGACTACAGCGTAAGGCCACGTTCTTCTACGGCGCTCGCGGGCTCAGGGACCTGTGCTTCGATGCGGAACTGCGCGCTCTGGAGGAGACACTGCCGGGCTTCAGGTACGTGCCCGCGCTGTCCGAGCCCGCGGACGGCGACCGCTGGCAGGGCGAGACCGGCCTGATCACCGACGTGGTCAAGCGGCTGGCGGGCGAGCTCAAGGGCTCGCACGCCTACGTCTGCGGCCCGCCGCCGATGGTGGAAGCCGCGATGCCGGTGCTGGCCACGGCCGGAGTCGAGGACAAGCGCATCTACTACGACAAGTTCACCACGACCGCTGACCCGCAGCAGTGAGGAGGCGGCCGAATCACGACGTTCGACTGGCGGCTCATCCGGTGGCGACATCGGCGGTACTCGAAGGTGAGAGAGAGATCTGATGACAACTTCGGAAGAACGCAGCTTGCCCAAGCCCGAATTCACCGACGCGGAGGCCGGGGCCAGGGAGTTTCCTGACTCGACCGCTCGCAGGTTCAACTACTACACCGCGCAGAAGCGCAAGCAGACGCACTACGAGGACGTGACTGTCGAGGTCCAGCCCGACCCGAGGCATTATCTCGCCCAGGGCTGGTTCTACGGGTTCTCCGACGGCCGCGGCGGCTATCCGCTGGACTGGACTGCGCTCAAGGCGTGGGGATCCGACCGGCCGGAGCCAGCGCGGTTCCCCGGATCCGGCGGCAAGGGCTACGACTGGCCGGCTCTCGGCTGGCATGAGTTCCGCGACCCCAACGAGGAGTGGGAGCTCACCTTCTACCGCTACAACTCCAACGTCGTGCGGCAGCTCAACCAGAACATCGACGCGGCCAGGCAGTCGAAGGCGTTCGAGCAGTGGAATCCCAACTGGGTGCGTTTCGTGGAGCGCCACATCGGCGCCTGGATGCACGTGGACCACGGGCTCGGCCTGTACCTCTTCGCGAACGCCAACCGCCGTGCGCCGACGAACATGCACAACAACGCGATCTCGGTGAACAGCATGCACAGGATCAGGGCGGCGCAGGACCTGGCGCTGTACAACCTGACGCTGAGCGAGGAGATCGAGGCTTTCGACGGATCCGCGCACATCGAGACCTGGAACAGCGACCCGGCCTGGCAGGGCGTCCGGGAAGTCGCCGAGCAGCTCACCGGGATCGACGACTGGTGCGAGGCGATCTTCGCCGCGAACGTGGTGTTCGAGCCGCTGGTCGGAGAGCTGTTCCGCAGCCAGCTGGTGCAGCAGGCGGCGCCGCGCAACGGCGACTTCGTCACTCCCACGGTGGTCGGCGCGGAGGAATACGACTACGCCGAGCGGGATCTGCGCTACACCACGGCAATGTTCGAGCTGCTCACCAGCGACCGCGAGTTCGCCGACCACAACAAGGCGCAACTGCAGCAGTGGCTCTCGGTCTGGGTGCCGCGTGCCATCGCGGCCTCCAGGACGCTGCAGCCGATCTGGTCGCAGCCTGACTCCAAGCCGCCCCGGTTCGAGGACGGCCTGGACCGCCAGAAGAGCCGGTTCAGCGGCATCCTGTCCGATCTCGGCCTCGACACACCGAAGGAGCTGTCGCAATGACGACGTTTACGACGGCCGAAAGCCCGTTCAAGTCCGACAACACCGCCTCCAACCAGTGCGGCGTCACGCTGATGAACAACCAGGTCGGCTCCGTCATGGCGCAGGTCATGAGCACCAAGCCGAACGTGACCGTGCGGCCGCTGCCGTCCATGATCCGGGTGGACGCGATCAGGCGGATGGACTTCGTCTACGACGAGATCTCCGAGGCGCTCGGCGAGGAGCCCGGCTTCTTCGACGCCGCCGAGTTCGAGGAGAACATGTCCACCCACTACGGCCGGATGATTCACGAGGACGACCGGACCATCATGTTCGCGAACCCGGAGGACGCGGCCGAGTTCATCGGCTTCGACCTGACGGCCGGCTAGGTCTTGCGGTTGCCGGGCCCATCGGCTGTGCTAGGAACTAGCACCCGCTGGGCCCGGCAGCCCGCCTGACCGGCGGCCGCGGGGCAGTGCTGATCTTCAGCCCACAATGAGGAGGAACCGTGTACGAAAAGGACGGCGAGAAGTACTTTGTTGTCGACAGCCATATGCACTTCTGGAACGCTGCGCCGGACAACTGGGTGCCGGGCCACGAGCAGTACGCCGAGGGCTGGATCAACTGCTTCCACGCCTACATGGGCCTAGGCCCGGCGGAAACCCACTGGTCGATCGAGCACTTCCAGAAGTACTCCGAGGACGACCTGATGAAGGACGTCTTCGAGGACGGGCACGTCGACGTGGCAATCTTCCAGCCCACGTACCTGAAGGAGTGGTACAAGGAGGGCTTCAACACCACGGCGCGCAACGCCGCCCTGGCGGCGAAGCATCCCGGCAAGCTCATCGCCAACACCCGCTTCGATCCCCGCGACGGTGACGTAGGGCTGGAGCAGCTCAGGGCCGACGTGGAGCGCTACGGGTCCAAGGGCGTCAAGCTCTACACCGCCGAGTGGAACAACGGCTCGCGCGGCTACAAGCTCAGCGACCCGGCCGCGTACCGGTTCCTTGAGGCCGCCCAGGACCTCGGGATCAAGAACATCCACGTGCACAAGGGCCCGACGATCTGGCCGCTGGACAAGGACGCCTTCGACGTCTCCGACATCGACCACGCGGCCACGGACTTCCAGGGCCTGAACTTCATCGTCGAGCACGTGGGGCTGCCGCGGATCGAGGACTTCTGCTTCATGGCGACGCAGGAGCCGAACGTCTACGCGGGCCTGTCGGTGGTCATCGGCGGGCTCATGCACGCCCGGCCGAAGTTCTTTGCGAAGGTAATGGGCGAGCTGCTGTTCTGGGTCGGCGAGGACAAGATGACCTTCGGCAGCGACTACGCCATCTGGGAGCCGAAGTGGCAGGTCGAGGGCTTCGTGGACTGGGACTACCCCAGTGACGAGTTCTCCGACTACCCGAGGCTCGGCGTCGCGGGCAAGAAGAAGATTCTCGGCCTGAACGCCGCGAAGCTCTACGACATCGAGGTGCCGGCCGAGTACCGGCTGGACGCCGGCGCGCAGCTGGTCGCGGGGGCATGACTGCTCCCCTGACAGCCGGATCGCGCGGCGCCCGCCCGGGGGAGCTCGATGCCCCCCCGGGCGGCGCCCCCGGTTCCCTGCCGCCCGGGACCGCCCGGGCGGCAGGGAACGGCCCGGGGGCGCGTCCCCCCGGCGCCTCCCGGGTACTGGCCGCGCTTGACGCGGTGCGCGACCCCGAGCTGGACGAGCCGATCACCGCACTGGGCTTCGTCGCGTCGTGCACGGTCTCGGCGGACGGGGATGCGCATGTCCGGCTGCGGCTGCCCACGTACTTCTGCGCGCCGAACTTCGCCTTCCTGATGGTGGCCGACGCCTATGACGCGGTCTCCGGCCTGCCGGGCCTGCGCACGACGGAGATAGTGCTGGAGGACCACTTCGCCTCGGACGCGATCAACGGCGGGGTGGCCGCCCGGGCCGGCTTCGCCCGGTCATTTGACGGCGAGGCGGTCGGCGAACTTGATCAGCTGCGCGCCGACTTCCTGCGCAAGGCGGTGATGGCCGGCACCGATCAGGTGTGCAGGCCGCTGCTGGCTGACGGGACCGAGCCGTCGGCCCTGCTGACGATGACCCTGGGCGAGGTACCCGGCTCGCGGGCGCTTGACCGGCTGCGGCAGCGCCGGGCCGAGCTCGGCCTGCCCGCCGGGGACGACGCGCCGCTGCTGATCGACCCGGCGACCGGCGCGCCGGTGCGCGACGACGCGGTGCCGCTGCACTTGCGGAAGGCTCGCATTACCCGGGTGGGCATCGAGGCCAACGCCGGCATCTGCCGCGGCATGCTGCGGCACCGATACGACACCGCAGGACAAGGCGAGGAGGACCAATGAAGGCCGTCCGGTTGCACAAGTTTCACACCCAGCCCGTGATCGACGAGGTACCAGAGCCGACCATAACCGGACCGCTCGATGTCATCGTGAAGATCGGCGGCGCCGGCGTCTGCCGAACCGACCTGCACATCATCCTGGGCCAGTGGGACGCGGCGATGGGCACCCCGCTGCCGTACATCCTGGGCCACGAGAACGCCGGCTGGGTACACGAGATCGGCTCCGCCGTCACCAACGTGGCCGTCGGTGACACGGTGATCCTGCACCCCACGCCCACCTGCGGGCTGTGCCGTGCCTGCCGGGCCGGCGATGACATGCACTGCATCAACAACTCCTTCCCCGGCCTGTCCCGCGACGGCGGGATGGCCGAGTACCTGCTCACCTCGGCACGCGCCTGCGTGAAGCTCGACCCGGCGACCAGGCCGCAGGACGTCGCAGCGCTCGCCGACGCCGGCATCACCGCCTACCACGCCGTCCGCAAGGCCATCCCGCTGCTGTACCCGGGCACCACCGCCGTGGTCATCGGCGCCGGCGGTCTCGGCCACATCGGCATCCAGTGCCTCGCCGCGCTCACCGCGACCAACATCATCGTGGTGGACCGCAACCCGGACGCGCTCAAGCTCGCCGAGCAGCTCGGCGCGCACCACACCGTGGTCGCCGACGGCGGGCAGGTCGCCGCCGTGCAGGAGCTGACCGGCGGGACCGGCGCCCAGGTCGTGTTCGACTTCGTCGCGGAGGAGGGCGCCGAGGCCGACGGCTGGGCGATGACCGCGCCGGCCGGCTCGTACGCCGTCATCGGCTACGGCGGCACCCTGCACATCCCGACGCTCGACATCATCTCGACCGAGCGCAACATCATCGGCAACATCGTCGGCACCTACAACGACCTCGCCGAGCTGATGGTGCTGGCGCAGGCGGGGAAGGTCACCCTGCACACCAGGACCTACCCGCTTGACGCCGCGCCGGACGCGCTGGCGGATCTCGACGCCGGCCGCGTTCGCGGCCGCGCCATCCTTGTTCCCTAGCCGCGTTCCAGCCGTTTCCGCATCTGGATCCGGCCCCGCGGAATACGTGTTACCCAGGATTTCCCGTACGCCCCGATGTCCGGAGGACAGATGGCCAAGGAACTGCGTTTCGGCGCCGATGCTCGCAACCTGCTGCTCTCCGGTGTCGACCAGCTGGCCGAGGCGGTGAAGTCGACCCTGGGGCCCAAGGGCCGGAACGTAATCCTGGAGAAGATCACCGGGTCGCCGGTCGTGACGAACGACGGCGTGACGATCGCACGCGAGATCCACCTCAAGGACCAGTTCGAGAACATGGGCGCGCAGCTGGTCAAGGAAGCCGCGATCAAGACCAACGACATCGTCGGTGACGGCACTACCACCGCGACGGTGATCGCGCAGGCGATCGTCCAGCAGGGCATGAAGGCGATCAGCGCCGGCGGCAACCCGGTGCTGGTCAAGCGCGGCATCGACCTGGCTGTCGGACGGCTGGTCGAGCACCTGCAGGGCGTCGCGCACCCGGTCGTGACCGAGGACGACTACGCCCGGGTGGCGGCGATCTCGGCGAACGACGACGACTCGGTCGGCCGGGTCATCGCCAGGGCGCTGCACACCGTCGGCGACGGCGGCACGGTGACCGTGGAAGAGTCGGCGACGCACGGGATGAGCGTCGATTTCGTCGAGGGCTTCGAATTCGACAACGGGTACCTCTCGCCGTACCTGGTGACGAACCCGGCCAGCCTGGAGGCGATCGTCGACGACCCGTACATCCTGATGTGCAGCGAGAAGATCTCGAAGGTCCAGCAGCTGATGCCGCTGCTTGACAAGATCATGCGAGCGCCGCGGCCGCTGGTCATCATCGCCGAGAACGTCGAGGGCACGGCGCTGAGCATGATCGTGCACAATCACGTCAACCGGGTCTTCCAGTGCGTCGCCGTGCGGGCCCCCGGCTTCGGTGACCGCCGGCTGCACAAGCTGGAGGACATCGCCTCGATCTGCGGCGGCGCCGTGTACAGCAGGCACTCCGGGTTCACCTTGGAGACGATGACCATCGAGCAGCTCGGCCGGGCCCGCCAGGTGCGGGTCAACGCGGACCGTACCGCCATCGTCGGCGGCGGCGGCGCCCCCGGCGCGGTCGAGTTCAGGGTCACGCAGCTTCGCGCGGAGCAGCAGCGGGCAACGTTCGGGATCGACGAGGATGTGCTCGCCGAGCGGATCGGCGCGCTGACCGGCAAGGTCGCCGTGATCAGGGTCGGCGCGCCGACCAATGCCGAGCTGAAGGAACTGCAGCACCGGGTGGAGGACGCGCTGTCCGCCACCCGGGCGGCGATGGCCGAGGGCATCGTGGCCGGCGGCGGGGCCGCGCTGATGCACGCCGAGAACGCGCTGGACGACCTGCGGGTCAAGGACGACTACGCCATCGGCGTCAATATCGTGCGCAGCGTACTGACCGCGCCCGCCTACCTCATCGCGTCCAACGCCGGCTACGCCGGCGAGGAGGTCGTTGCCCGGATGAGGCAGATGGGACCTGACGAGGGGTTTGATGCCCTGGAGGGGCGCTACGGTAACATGATTGAGATGGGCATCATTGACCCGCTCCGCGTTGCCCGTTCTGCGCTGCAGAACGGGGCCTCGGTGGCCGGCCTGCTGCTCACCACCAACACCCTGGTCGCTGAGGAGCAGACGCCCTGGGGCGGCAGCGCGTCGCTGATGACGGAGTTCGGCCCGCTGGACGAGGGCCTGAACCAGCCCTCGCCTGACTCGAGCACCCCGCAGTCGCTCGGCCTCGGCCCGTCGGTCGGCTGAGGTTGGGTCCGCCGCCGGCCGGGGACCCAGCGTTGCGGCTGCCGCTGGCGGCCGGGCCAGGTCCCGCCGAGCCGGCGGGCGTGCTGTCCGCTCAGACAGCGGTGACCTCTCCGGAGGGACCGCCAAGCGGGCTGCGGGTGCTGCGGTCCCGCGGCCGGGCGCGCGGCGTCATGGCGCTGCTCGGCCCGGCGTTCGTCGCGGCGGTCGCTTACATCGATCCCGGCAACTTCGCCACTAACTTCTCTGCCGGTGCCAGATTCGGCTACACACTGGCCTGGGTCGTCGTGGCGGCCAACCTGATGGCCATGCTGGTGCAGTACCTGTCCGCCAAGACCGGCGTCGCCACCGGGCGCGACCTGCCGGAGCTGTGCCGCGATCACCTGCCGCTGGCGGTGTCCCGCGGCCTGTGGGTGCAGGCGGAGCTCATTGCCATGGCGACCGACCTGGCCGAGTTCATCGGCGCCGCGGTCGGGCTCAACCTGCTCTTCCACGTGCCGCTGCTGCCAGCCGGCCTGATCACCGCGGTTGTGGCGTTCGGAATCCTGGCTCTTGAGCAGCGCGGCTACCGTCGCTTCGAGATGGCGATCTGCGCGCTGCTCGGCATCGTCTTCCTCGGCTTCGCCTACGACCTGTTCGCCGTGGGGGTCGATCCGCGGGCGATCGCCGGCGGGCTGGTCCCCGTCCTGCCCGGCAGCGACAGCGTGCTGCTCGTCGCCGGCATCATCGGGGCGACCGTCATGCCGCACGTCGTCTACCTGCACTCCGCCCTGACGAAGTCACGGGTGCACTGCCGCGACGATGCCGAGCGGCGCGAGCTGCTGGGCTTCCAGCGGCTCGACGTGCTCATCGCGCTCGGCGCGGCCGGGCTGATCAACCTCGCGATGCTGTTCGTCGCCGCCTCCCTGTTCAACCGGGCCGGTCATGCTCCGGTCGACTCGATTCAGGCCGCGCACGCCGGGCTGGGCCGGATGGTCGGCGGCGGCGCCGCGCTGGCGTTCGCTGTCGCGCTGCTCGCGTCCGGGCTGTCCTCCTCCAGCGTGGGCACGTACGCCGGCCAGGTCGTCATGCAGGGCTTCATCGGCCGCCGCATCCCGCTGTTCCTCCGCCGCGGGCTCACCATGCTGCCCGCGCTCGTCGTGCTCGCGCTCCGGCTGCCCACCACCAGCAGCCTGGTGATCTCCCAGGTCGTGCTGTCCTTCGGCATCCCGTTCGCGCTGGTGCCGCTGATCCTGGTCACCCGGCGCGCGGACATCATGGGCGCGCTGGTCAATCGCCGCGTGACCACCGCGGCAACCAGCGGCATCGCCGCCGTGATCATCGCCCTGAACGTGTACCTCCTCTGGGCCACCTTCACGAGCTGACTGCCCCCCGAGGCCGATGCGGGGCGCCGAGGCCGATGCGGGGCCCCGAGGCCGATGCGGGGCGCCGAAGGCCCTTCGCCAACCCGAAGGCCCTTCGCCAACCCGTGCGATGTGAATCTGGGCGGGTTGGGTGCCGCCCAGATTCACATCGCACGGGTTGAACCCTGCACGGCCACCGACCACAAGGCAGTCACATCCTGGAAGGGCGCCTGGCAGGGCGGGCCGTCGGCCACGCGGACCCGGGGCACTCCGGTATCGCCGACGGCGACGAGCATGGCGGACCGGGTCCCGTAGAGCGCCGTGTGGACGCAGGCCGCCGACAGCTCGGCCGGCCGGACCCGGCCGATTGTATGAACCCGGCCCGCCCGGCCGGCCGGGCCAGGCTCCTGTTCGCCAGTATCTGCTTCCTGCCGCCCGGCGGCGGGCCGGTGATCTCGCAGCACCGCGGCCAGCGCCTCCTCAGCCCCGGCAGCCCCGGCAGCCCCGGCCTCAGCCCCGGCAGCCCCGGCAGCCCCGGCGGTCCCGGCCCCGGCGCCGGCTGCGGCAATCCCGGCCGCTACCATCGCCGCTACCTGCCGTGCCTTGGGCGAGTAGTCCGGCAACGGCGCGTTCTCCAGCACGTAGGCTCCGGGCGGCAGCTGCCGGACAACGGGACGGTGGCCGCCGGTCATGCCGACGGAGTACAGGGCGTGCCGGTCGCCGACTAGCAGCCAGCAGGGGTTGTAGTCCGACGGATCCAGCCTCGGGCAGACCTCGGCGACCGCCGTGGCCGCGTCGGCGTGCGCGGCGAACGCCAGCGGCAGTTCCCCCCGCGACCGCCTGGTGTCATCCCGCCCCCCGGCCGACGGCTGATTCGTCAGGCCCGCCACCAGGCCATGGGAGTTCACCGCCAGCCAGGTCCCGCCGGCCACCGCGTCCCGGCCGCCGAGTATCCGCGGCGCCGCGCCACGCAGCACCGTGATCACCTCGGCCGGCCGGTCATAGCGCTCGTCCCGGTTGGCGGCCACCATCAGCGGCACGCCGTCCACCACCCCGGACAGCGCGATAAGAAGGCACACGCCCGCGACGCTACCCTGGGCGCCCGGTCATCTGAACCGCCGCAGTCGCGGCGACGCCCGCCCGGCGCCCGGCAGGCCCGTTATCCCAGGAACGACAGCCGCACCTGGCGGTCCGGGTTGTCCACGTTCAGGTCGACCAGCGCCACCGACTGCCAGGTGCCGAGCGCGAGCGATCCGGCTACCACGGGCAGCACGGCAAACGGCGCAACGAATGCCGGCAGCACGTGCGAGCGGCCATGGCCGGGTGACCCGTGCGCGTGCCGCCACTGATCGCCGGCGGGCAGCAGCTGTGACAGCGTGGCCAGCAGGTCGGCGTCACTGGCCGCGTGCAGCTCCATCACCGCCACGCCGGCGGTCGCGTGCGGGACGAACACGTGCAGCAGCCCGTCACCGCCCCCGGCCGCATCGCGGGCGAACTCCTCGCAGTGCGCGGTGATGTCGTGCACGGTCTCGCGGCCGCCGGTTCGCACACCGAACGTCATCGTGCGCATGCTGCCGCCTCTCCTGGGTGACCTGGCAATCGGAGCAGGCACCGCTCATCGGAGCAGGCACCGCCCAGACGACTTTAGCCAGCGGGCCCCGATCGCCTTGATGCCGGGCGGGAGTGGCTGTTCAGCAACTGCCCGGCCTTGGCCAGTAGCTCGGCCTCGGAAAACGGCTTCTCGACCAGGGTCACGTTGGGATCGAGCCTGCCCTGGGAGGTGAGCACGGGCTGGGCGTAACCGGACATGTAAAGCACGTCTATTCCGGGCCTGATCGCCCGGATTCTCTCCGCCACCTCCTTGCCGAGCATGTGCGGCATGATGACGTCGGTGACGATCAGGTTGATCTCGCCAGGATGGCCGCGGGCGATGCGCAGGGCCTCCGGGCCGTTCGCCGCGGTGATCGCGGTGTAGCCGTTGCGGGTGAAAATCCGTTTTGTCACCTCGCGAAGGGCCTCCTCGTCCTCCACGATCAGGACAGTCTCTCCCGCGGGGCGGGGCTGGTAGGGCACGGCTGCCGCCTCCGGGGCGGCTGCCTCCGCGGTGATCGGCAGCGTGATGGTGAAGGTCGTGCCCGTGCCGGGCTCGGAGTGAATCTGGATGTGGCCGTCGGCCTGGGAGATGATTCCGTAGACCGTAGCCAGGCCGAGCCCGGTTCCGGTGCCCTGGTCCTTGGTGGTGTAGAACGGCTCGAACGCGTGCGTGATGACCTCGGGGGTCATGCCGGTTCCGGTGTCGCTGACGCGTAGCCGCACGTGCCCCCCCGGCGGCGCCTTGGCCCCTCCGGCAAGGGGACCGGCGGATCCCCCGGCGATCGCATCGCCGTCCGCGGTGTTGCTGGTGTCGATGAGGAGCGTCCCGCCGCCGGGCATGGCGTCGCGGGCGTTGAGCGCGAGGTTCACCAGCACCTGCTCGAGCTTTCCCGGGTCGGCCAGGACGGGCCACAGGTCACCGCCGAGCCTGGTGACCAACTCGACGTGCTCGCCCAGTGTCCGGTGCAGCATCTCCTGCACCGCGGTGATGACATTGTCGAGGTCGAGTACCTGCGGCCGGATCACCTCCCGGCGGGCGAAGGCCAGCAGCTGGCGGGTGAGCCCGGCGGCCCGCTCGGCAGCGCGGATGATCTGCGCGAGGTCGTCGCGGGCGGAGTCCAGCCGCTCTGGCCAGTCGGCCCCGGAGGCGGCGGCGAGCTCCTCGGACACGAAGGACGCGTAGTTGAGTATCACGGCGAGCAGGTTGTTGAAGTCGTGCGCGACGCCGCCCGCGAGCTGGCCGAGGTTCTCCAGCCGCTGGGCCTGCTGCAACTGCGCCTGCGACTTGTCCCGCAGGGCCTGCAGCAGCTCGCGGCGCTCGGCGTCGGCCTTCAGCTCGGCCACTTCCAGGACGTCCCTGGCGTCGCGGCGCACGGTGTCGGCTGTCACCTCGGCGAGCTCGAGGACGTCCCGGTCCTCGCGGCGCACGGTGTCGGCTGTCACCTCGGCCAGCTCCAGGACGTCCCTGGCGTCGCGGCGCTCGGTGTCGGCCTTCACCTCGGCGAGCTCGAGGACGTCCCGGTCCTCGCGGCGCTCGGTGTCGGCTGTCACCTCGGCCAGCTCCAGCACGTCCCTGGCGTCGCGGCGCTCGGTGTCGGCCTGTACGTCAAACCGCTCCTGGGCGTTCCGCGCGTCGCGGGCGTCGCGGTGCTTGCTGTCAATCACCGCTGCGGCCTGGTCCTCGGTTTCCGATGCCAGCCTGGCCTGCTGCGCGGCAAACTGCTCGCGCTCCGTCGGCTTGGCCACGTGAACTGCTCCCGGGTGCTGCCCGGCGAGCGCGCGGGCTGCCGGGCTGTCGGTTATCGAGCGGGCGGGGTGTGGTCGGGCATTCCTTCCGTCACTGATAGTAAATATTACAACACCTTGCGTAACCAACGATAGGCGGGCGCCGCAGGCCAGGGAGCTCGCCGCAGGCCAGCCGGGCCGCAGGCCAGCCGGGCCGCCGGGCGGCCGGGTTCAGTGTGACTCGCGGGAGACCGCCGAGCCGCTGGCGCCGAGCAGGAAGTCCAGGTCGGCGCCCTGATCGGCCTGCAGGACATGATCGACGTACAACCGCTCCCAGCCCCGCGCCGGCGCGGCGAACCCGGCCACCATGGCGGCGGACGGCTCGCGGCCGGCCAGCTCGCCCGCTGGAACGTCCACCTCCAGCCGTCTCGCCGCCACATCCAGGATGATGGGGTCGCCCGTCCGGACCAGCCCGAGCGGACCGCCGGCCGCTGCCTCCGGCGCAACGTGCAGCACCACCGTGCCGTACGCGGTGCCGCTCATCCGCCCGTCGCAGATGCGCACCATGTCCGTGATGCCGCGGCGGAGCAGCCTGGGCGGCAGCGGCAGGTTCGCCACCTCGGGCATTCCCG
>Ga0302326_10019380_pt1 | contig 14052 bp, 10 predicted proteins | sample Palsa_T0_3_FD_202264 | JGI IMG/M metagenome (GOLD analysis project Ga0302326, IMG submission 202264) | Peat permafrost microbial communities from Stordalen Mire near Abisko, Sweden - Palsa_T0_3 | ecosystem: Environmental > Terrestrial > Soil > Palsa > Peat permafrost | place: Sweden: Abisko... | reverse complement strand
AATCGAGCGCGCCAAGGTCTGCCGCACATACCTGCCCTCATTCGAGAGCGAGCGGTTCGCCCCAACAAGTTGAGTCAAGTACGCTTTCGACAGGCCCTCAGCGTAGCATCTCTTCGCGAAATAGGACCACGATACTCTGTCAGGCGACACCTTGTGAGCGGCTCGCGCCGAAGGTTCGAAAACGAAATAGCTGCCGGCAATGGCGCGCGTGGCGCGGATGCACAGTTCCGTCTCCTCGCAACCGAAAGGAAGATTGGCTCGCCTTCTTCCGAGCCCGCCATCGAACCCGCCGACTTTGACGAAGACATCGCGACGAACGCACATCGCCGCTCCAAGCAAATTGCGCGTCTTTCCGGGCTCTTGCCCAGTGTAGGAGCAGCCCACCACCCAAAGAAACTCGCTTGGGAGCCATAAAGGCCGAGGACCGGGCCAAACCGGCTCGATCAGCGCTCCGGCTCCGATAACCTGCGGTTCGACACAACGCTCGGACAGGCGACACAAACAAGCAGGATCAGCGACAGCATCGTCGTCAAGAAACGCCACAATATCCCCAGTCGCCCGGGCAATGCCGGTGTTTCTAGCGCCCGAAAGACCACGATCGAAGCAGTTTTGCGTGAGAACAATTTCGCTTTGCACGGCTTCGCGTATCGCAATGAGCAACAGCGGGTTGTGATCCACTACAACGATGATTTCAGAGGGTGGCGCATCTTGCTGCTCTACCGATCGAATCGCGTTAAGAACATCGGACAAGCGGTCCAAAGTGTAAGCACAAATGACGACGCTTACGCTTGAAGTCAATTCCGTCGCGTCCGTTGGCTCCCATTGCGACCTGCGTTCGTCCTCTCCGGTTGTGGGCGGCGGAGTATATTCAAAGGCCATGTTGCCGCTCCGGAGACTCGCGCATTGCCGCGATGCTCTTCGTGCTTGACGCACGAGCGGCGTGCACGTCGCGATAGATCGCTTCGATCCGCGGAACAATCGATTTCGCCTTAAACGCTTCTGCTTTGGAGAGCGCACTCCTGGCTAACGAATTACGCAAATGCTGATCCGAGACCAGGGACTGCATCGCCGCAGCGAGCGCCTCCGCATCACCCGGCGTCACCAGGAGCCCTGTCCGACCGTGTTCAACGAGTTCGGCCTGTCCACCGTGTCCCGATGCAATAACGGCCTTGCCCATGGCATTGGCCTCCATCACAACGGTAGCGCAAGGCTCGACCCATGTTGAGGGAACAAGGCCAAAGAGACAGCGACTCCACGCGTGCATGACGGCGGCGTGGGGCCAGCTTTCAAACAGAAGAACATTATCAGGGAGGTGTTCGGGCGTGTCCGGGCAACGTCGCCCAATCAGAACGAGCGGCGGCGCGTTTTGCAGCTTTGCGTATGCGTCGAGCAGCACTTGGACGCCCTTCTTCAGATTGAGGTCACCAACGAAGAGCAGGTACCCGTCAGGCGGAAGCTGTAGTAGTCGTGGGTCTCGTTCTGCCGCCAGAATCCCCACGGAGTCGCGGATGAAGGTGGGAACGATGTGGCAAGGGACCGCCCCGCCGAGAACTCCGGATTTTTCCGCCACAGCGCGGCTAACGGCGATGAAACTATCGACCCCCCGGCGATGCCAACCTTTGAAGGCGAAGTGTGCTACCGATGTGGCGGCCCCCATCGTGCGACCAAAGTGGTCCCCCGCGCACTTCAGGCATTGGCCGAAGCGAGGACCCTCGCAATGGTTTCCATCTCGCATGAGCGTTTTAATTGAACAGGTAAGACTGTAGTCATGCAAAGTCGAAACGAGCCCAATATTGCTCCACAATCTCGACGGCATGTAAGAGTTGATCAGCCAGTTGTGGCCATGAACGATATCGGGCTTCCACTTAGCAACAAGCCGGTTCAGCCGGAACATCAATTCCGGGTCCGGAAACGGCGGTGCGTGGGGTCGCTCCCTTTCGCTGAACAAATGCGACGCGCGCTGGAACAAGCCACGCAGACTATGAACCGTCACGCCGCCGTTGACTTCGACTTCAGCGCGCTCAGGATGCGGCATGGTCGCCACGGACACTTCGTGCCCGCGCTGGACGAGTCCTTCACTGAGCGAGAGCACGTGACGCTCCTCGCCGCCGATCACGGGAGGATAGAACTGAGACAGCATGAGTACGCGCATTAGCGATCCATAATGTTTGTCCGCGACAACCATACTCTTCGGTACAGGCGCAGCGGGGCGTCGTGGTTATACAGTCTGGCTTCGACACGTTGACCAAGGTCAACGTCCATCGGAATCGGCAGCTGCTTGATCCATTCTTCGTCTTCCGATAGGTCAAACGCCGGCCAGCGGACAAGCAACTTGTCGTTGACCAACACCTCGAGATCGTAGCTCGATTGTTTTTGTTCCTTGTTTCTCACACCGATAGTCACGCGCTCGTTACTGTGGCTATCAAATGGGACCATCCACAATTCCGTATAGGCGAATTGACGATGATTGGCCGAGCCGTAGCTCGCGAGCGCTATTCCGCCGGTAACCAGAATGGCGACGATGCCGCAACATACAATTGAGGCTCCGTTCAACCCGAACGCCGATCTCGGAAAAAAGGAGCCAAAATTCTGCCCGCGTCCAAGAAACGTCGAACGCCAAAGCGCGGCCAGGACCACTAGAGTGACGGCGACGCCCCAGCCAGCAGAATTCATCGCGTTAAGCGAGTGCAGAACGAGCCCGAATGCGATTGTGGAGGCCACGCTCATCCCGATGGACAGGATGACACATTCGAAGTCGACCTCCTTCTTCTTTGGAAGCAGCGCCCGAAGCAGAAGAAAGCCGGGTAGAAAAAGGACGAGGGGCATTATCGCAAGGAGTCGGACGATGGAAGGTATCCACTCTGTCCAGCATCCCATCCAGAGGACAAGTCCGCAAGCGACCGCAACAAACGTTGCTCTATTTTCTGCCATTGAGCCCTCTTACATCGTAAACGATCGCAGAGCCGTTGTCGAAAACCCGGCTCACTGCATCAATTGCATTGAATTTCAGCAGCGCATTTGCTTGCGGAGGAGCCGTCAACATCTGATCCGCCGCTGCTCCATCAAAATAGGCGCCCACAACTGGCATGCCAGTCGTGAGACGCAGATCGACAAACAGATAGTCGATACTAAGCTTCTGGATGACGTCTCGCTCCTCTGCATCTAATTTATTGGCCACCAGGACTTTGCCCGCATCGTAACCGTGCTGCAAAGTGGTTGAAACGAGCTGCCGCCCGAATGTCGAGAGAAGCAAACGATTTATTCGGTCGGCCGCGAAGTGGTTTCCGGCGCCCAGCCATTCCTTCGTCCACAGCGCGGCGTTAATGCCCATCGGTTCGATTGATGCAGCGTCGGCAGACACCTGGTACTGTGCCGGCACTAATATCCTCGGTCCCTCGGAGCTAATAATTCCTCCCAGCAGCATAACGGTCGCGGCAACGGCAATCCCCGATGCGCGCCAAACGCTTCTCGTCCCCTGTGGGAGGAACGTCGTTACGCCAATCGCGATGACTACGCCCACTCCCAAGAACGCGAACGGCCCGATACGGTTTCCGATTTCCCAACCGCTCCTCGTGAAACGAAAGATTATACTGACCGGATAGAGAAGCGTTAGAAGAGTCAACAAGACCAATCGGCTATTTGTCCAAGCCAGAATTGAAGACCAAGTCTTCGGGGCTAGACCGCGCGCGAAAGGGACGCCGGCCCACGACAAACTACGAAAAAAACCGAAAGCAAGCCCGAGACATGTCAGCGCCACGGATGCGATCGTCGTCAATCTCTGCCAAAGCGGCGCGACCGTGCCATCGTCGCTCGTAAACATTTTACGAGTTGACGAGCCAAACTGCAGGAACTGCGATACGTCCCTTAGGGCGTTCTCAAACACGGGCCCGAGATACGCCGTCCCTGGATTGCCCATTGCCTGGGACCACGCAACGGGGATTAGAATCGCGCTTGCAGCCGCCAATGCCAGCGGCAAGCCCACTGCCTTTGGTCCACCGCTCACCAACTCGAGGCCAGCGTAGCCCAGCAAGATGCCGGCCAGAGCATAGGCAGTGACGTGGTGAGTCATCGAAAGCGCTTGCAACGCGATAAGAAGCGCCAGAAAGAGGGGTCCCAGAGCGCGTCTCGCCGCAGCCCTCGTTTGTAGATCGAGAAGCAACACCAATGTCATCAGCGGCAAGGCGAAACTCTCGTAAGAGAAGCTCGTATCGAAGAACACGAAAGTCGAGCAGCTCATATAGAAGACGCAGGCGAGCGCCGCGACTCGAGCCGAACCGGTAACGCGTTCGTAGATGAGGAAAAGAGCACCCACAAATAGTGCTCTTGCAACTGCAAGGCAAACCATCGCAGACGCGAAGATCGATACTCCGGACAACTGGGCGATAGCTGTAACGACCACCTCAAGGCCAGGGAAGGAAGGCCCGATCGGTAGGAGGATATTAGGTGTGAAGAGATGTCCTCTCTCTACGATGTTCTGAGCGGTTGTCCAATGAAGATATTCATCGAAACCCGTGAAGAATTGTGGCTCCCTTATCACACGAAGCATGAACAGGCCGAGCGCGGCAATTGTCAGATTTGCGATTCTTTCCGATCGCGAAACGTCGGGCAGCACTAGCCTCGCGACTGCCGGAAAGAAAAGCAGTGCGATGCTAAGATAGAATCCTGGCACCGCCCATTCGTGGCCGTTTCGGCTGGCGTTTGCAGCGAACGCCGATAAAACTACGGCAACCGCGGCGTTGATTGCGATGGCCTGCGACCAAATTGGTCGCGAGGATTTAACGAGAGGGTCGGCGCGCTGGTCTATCGTTGCGACGCCCAGCACACGTAAGATTATCGTCCAAATACTACTTCGACTGTTTCTGATTGTCCGCCCACGCGACCCCGGAGTGGCCCCGACTATAGAACTTGCGAATTGTTGGTCCGCAGACTGGTGAGTGAGGCGCGCGTTACCGTTGGACATGAACCCACCAAACCCACCACTCGCGCGCACACCGCCGAACACGATTCTGCGGAGAAATCATGCTTAGTCAAGAGCCGTCGCCTACTCCGCGGGAATCAGAATCTTGGAGGCAACCCTTTCTCTCAGGATCGTCTTTAAGATGCGCCACCCGTCGGGAATCGCTCGCAAATTGCTCACTCCATGGATGCGAACGGATTCGAAACTTGCGACCTCGACGATCTTCAATCTGTTCTTCAACGCCTTGATGTTCAGCATCGTTTCAATTTCGAAGCCGGCGCAATCCGTTCTAAGCAGTGACATATGCCGTTTCCAAAAGCCGATGTAACCGTAGCAGAGGTCGCTAAATGAACCGCCGTACAGCATGCGAACCGCCAAGGTAAGCGCCCAGTTGCCAAGCATGCGGATGAATGTCATGTCGACGGTTCCGGCGCCCTGTATGAAACGAGAGCCCTTTACAAAATCGGCACCCGACATAAGCGCGGCGACGAATAGGACGATCTCCTCCGGATCCATCGAACCGTCGGCGTCTAGCATCACGATGATATCTCCGGTTGCAGCCTCGAACCCGGTCATCAGAGCAACGCCTTTGCCTCGACGTTTTTCGATGATGACGTGTACTCCAGGATAGAGTTTTTGCGCCACATCGACCGTTCCATCCGTAGAGCAGCCGTCGATTATCAGCACCTCGTGGATCCAAGTAGGCAGCCGAGGCAATAACCATCGAAGGTTCTCTGCTTCATTAAGTGTCGGGACCACGAGAGATACCTTAGGCAACGGGAACCTCGATGGGGCGCCGGCAGTTGCTAAAACGAAATCTGGCGCGTGAGAACTGTACATAATGCCCTCCAATCTTACCCTAACCTAGAGGTTACCCTTGAGATATTGGTCCGCCGCTTCCATCAATTTGCGTCGAACGCGGTCATGTCGGACGTCTTTGCCATGCTTCCCGCTTGAACAAGATCGCCCGGCTCAAGTGGCGTCGTTTCGGTTGCTTGGATCACCGACACATTGCCTTTGGAGCGACGAATTATAAAGAACTTGGTGCCCTGAGCAGCAGGCGAGGCGAGCGCCGTTTTGGCGATGGTCCTCATCATTGAGATTGCGGAATCTCCCTCAGAAACGGCCTTGCTGGCCTCCACTCGCGCCTCCAAAAGATCCTTCTCGTAATTGACCGCGTTTTCAGATTGATGTGCTTGCAAATCTTGCTGCGCCTTGCTGAGTCGGTCCCTCGCTACATTGATCGACATGAGGGTTTCTTGGCGGCGGTCCTCCACATCTAAGAGCTCGCTCTGGGCTTGAAGCAGCACCGGGCGCCCGAGGTTTCCGGACTGTGCGAGCTTCGAAAGGCCCGCGAGACGATCTTGACGGAGGGCAATGGATTGCTCGAGTAGTGGCATTCTGCCCTTACGAAGATCAAGATCCCACGCCGCCGCCTCGACAGAGGCCTTAAGCGCCTTGTCATCTGCGGCAAATGATTGCATTGCGAGTCGTCTCGGCGCCAGTTCTTCCGTAACACGCGCGACTGCGCTATCCTGGCCGGCAAGATCGGCGAGCTCGCGCGGGACAGTCACTGGTTGGGAAGAACGAGAAGCCTCGATTGCAACCGTGCGCGCGATCATTCTCACGGCATGGTCAAGAGCAAGCTGAACCAACTCGGATTGACGGCTCAACTCGGCGACTTGCCAGGGCTCCATGGGAGTGTTGTCAAAGCCGCCCGCTAGCGCGATCGCATGGAGCACGGTCATACCCGGCGTGTAATCGAAGCTGCCGGAGTTTTTGACTTTGCCGACCACATAAATTGGCTGCTTGACGACATTAGCTATATCGACGAATCCCTTGCGGCCCAGAAAATCATCGAATGCGCTTTCGAGCTGTTTCTGAAGGTCGACGGGTTTGTTCCGCTCAGCGACGAAGGTTCCTAAGATCGGAATTGAGATTGTGCCGTCTTCTTGGACGAGATATTCTTTCGACAACTCAGCCCTTAGCTGTATCCCCTTGGTAGGTTCCTGAAGGCGCGAGCGGTCTGCGCCCCACTTATCGTCCTGAGGCACCAATAATTCGTAAAATGAAAGTTTGATTCGATCGCCTCGCCCAATCAGAGCGGGATCGTACCGCGCGCCTTCGCTATTTTCGTCGCCCGCTCCGGTGGACATACCTGCAGCGCCATCCCGAGTCGCGCTGCCGGTAGCGATCGGTTCGGCGGCAAGAGCCCGGTCCCGGAACAAGTCATTTTGGCTAAGCGCCGCGAGCCCCGTAACTAGGCCAACAAGAAGCAGCGAAATATTCCTAAGAGTTCTTGACATTCTCACGCTCCCTCACGCTCCAACGGTTTTGCGTTACTGCCCAAGGACAGACTCACGAACCACTCCCTGATTTTGGGCAATCATCGCGGCGCCCCTCCTGTGAATCAAGACGTCGTGGTATACTTCAAGCAGATTGCTTGCGCAGTCGTCCCAGTTGTTGATCGCGATCTGCCGTCCTCGCGTTGCGGGACGATCAATCTGCTCGATGATCGCGTCGGCAATTACTCGAGACGAACTGTTGGGATCGATGCCGCGTAACAGACCCCTAGCCGCCATCTCCGCAAAGCCTGTCGAGTTGCTGGCGAGTACGGGGAGTCCGACCGAGATGGCTTCGAGCGCGGCGACCGGGTGAGCCTCGTAATCGCTGAGCAAGACAATAACCGACGCCTTCGAAAGAACCGCCCCCATCTGTTGGCGTTCCTCCGGCGGGATCCCGCCGATCGTCACCCTACTTTCCAAGCCAAGTGTGCGAACGAGTTCGAGAAGCTGGGGCTTGTATGGTCCTTCTCCCAAGACACGGAGTTCCGCCTCCGGTCGCTTCTTCAAGAGCTCGCCGAACGCCTCGATAACACGTTGGTGACCCTTGTATCGCTCCAAGCGCCCGACCGTAAGGATCACCGGACGGTTGGGATCAGGCGGCGCGACCTCCAGCGGTGCGCCAATCTCAGCGCCGTTCGGCACGACGATAATTCGATCGCGTCGAACCCGAAGACCGCGCGCGAAATGATCGGCCTCGAATTCAGATACAGCTATAAGCTTGGCGGCCCGCACAATAAGCGGTCTTAAGATCGCTCGCTGCACACCCCGAATAAGGTTGCGCATCGGAGAGGAGTGGCCACCGCTGTGGAAAGTGATCACGAAGGCCGCAGAACCACGGACCGCCCCCAACATAGCAATGGGCGGCACGAATGTGTGAAAGCCTTGTACGTGGATAATGTCCCACGTCGCCCGAACGACTTCACGGTACACGCTTGGCGCGAAGAAGATATCGCTGGATCTGGGATAAGCCGCCACCCTGAGGACGCGCATGCCCGCGACAAACTCTTCCCTGGCCAGCTTGCCCGTAGGGTCTCCGGTCAAGACCGTGACAGAATGGCCTCTTGCCGCCATTCGTCGGCCGACCTCGAACGTGTGCATCTCTATACCGCCAATAAATGGCGGGAACTTGTGGGAGACGAGGAGAATCTTCAGCCGCGATGTATCGCCCGGCGTAAGCGCGGACCTGTGCACTCGCTGTTTGTTCGTGTCGGCCTCGCGCTTCGCTATGTTAAGGCTCTGCAACATTTATGCTCGCTCACATTGGGCCTTGTGGAAATTCCAAAAACACTGCCTTGTTTCATCTCCCTCGCGATCAGGCGTTCCGGCCATTTCGCCTGTCGTTCGAATGCGCTCAGGCCTCCAGCTTGGCAGCCCAAATCGTGCAGCACACTAGTATGATTAATCATCCGTTAATTAATTAAATAAACGGAGATATTTTTGGAGTCAAGCCCGGTCATCTCAACGAATGTCCTTAAAATGGTCGAATGCTTAATTACCGGATTACCGGGCTCTGCGGAGTTTTGGCGAGCGATGAGGGGATTTTCTAAGGTCGACAAGACACCGGCCTAACTAGCGCAGCTCTTCGACGCCCCTGGAAGCGGGTGACGGCCTGCAAGACGCAATGCTCGGGAGGGCGGCTCGCGTCTTCGCTTCTTGGCGTCGAATGGAGACCATCAAGGGAACGCAAGGCCAGAGCACCGCGACAGCGCGATTGCGACTCGCGCCTCTCCACGGATGCCTTGTGCCACTATTCAATGGGGAGACGAGGTTCCAAGAGAATCGGCGGGTGCACGGCTGAATAAACATAACGCGCCGTACGGCCAAAGCCGAAACTGTTGACAAAATCATCGCGGGAAATGAGCAGCGTGCACGGACAAAGTCCGATCTCAGACACTTCGCGGCTGTTAATATCTTAATTGACATGTTAACGGTCGGTTGACGGATTCGAGGACACGCGCTATTGGATTAGGACTAAGCGAGTCTAGCTTAAGTGAGTATGTAATCATCTCGCGGCGCAATGTGTTGGTTCCGCGTTCTGACGTGTCATTGCGCCCTCCTGCGAAATCGCGTCCGTTTTTCTCAAGATCGTTTCGGTTTTATGAGCAACGCGCACCGAAGCCGAGATTTGCAACACGAGATGAGCTCGTGCTTGTCTAGCCTCCATGATTCCCCGCACGCCTTACCGCCTAACTGCTGAGAAGAGAGGTTGCCGCTGGAGCACGGACAATTGGAGAGCTGGTCACGAGACCTCGCTTCAATTGTTTCAAGGCATTGGTAGCAAGATTTGGGCCACATTTTGAGACGGAATGGCTGAAATTCGGGACGCAGTCGATCGAAAATCAGCGGGACAAAGCTAGATGATTTAATTTCGTAAGAATTAATTTGAGGAACGTCCGGCGGCAAAGGGTGGGCGCATGAGGAAAATGCAATCTCGCAAAGAGGGGGAAGTGCACTCTCTACGAGCGCTGAATGAATGGCGGAAGCGGAGACTTTCAGAGCGCTTGCGCGTGCTGATGGATCAAAAAGGCATGAGCGGCGCGGCCGCCGCGAAGCTAGTGCAAGAACGGCTGCCTAGCGGTTCTTTCGACGCGGCCAACATATCGCATTATCGCGCCGGCAGGTCCCTTCCACGGCCTACCGTTCTTAAGGCCCTTAGCGCTGTCCTGGACGTCGATCCCGAGGATCTGGCGCCTTCGCAAGTAAGCGAGGTAGTGGCGCTCGCCATTCTTGACGACGACGACGAGGGCCCTGTGGTCGGCGCGTTGCCGGACGACCAAAGCTCTGCCGCCGCGTCCAACGGACCGTCGCTTAACTCCATCCCTAAGTTCCACATCAAGGACTTGCCCGGTGGCGAAGCGTTGCTTCAGATCAATCAACGCCTGTCCTGGCCTACCGTAATCAGGATACTCCAGGCATTGAAAGGAGAAGATTCGAACCAAGCCTAATATCCCATCAAGCCGTGCCGGCGCGCTGAGAGGCGGATGACAGGACGGCGAATAGCGACCCGGCGAGACGAATGGTCATCCTCCACCAGGGCAGGGCTGTCCGGCAACTTCACGACCCAGTCGCGAAATTCAACGCCAACGGGTCGGATGGTCTTACAAATCGCAAATCGCCCGGACAGCCCTCCAGGCTCAACGCTGCGCACCGGGCGGCGCTCGCGGCGATGATCGAGAGCGGGCCTTCCGGCCTTGCGAATGTCGGTGTGGCCCGTCGCCGGCCAGAGCCGAACTCCGGTCGGTATCGGATCATCTCTTAAGCAAGCCCTGCTCGTCCTGGCCGCGACAATGCCTTGATCACGCGCGCGAGCGCTGTCGCGTGTCGACATCAGCGCCAACGATGATCCGATCGCCGACGCCAAGCACGATCTCCATCCGTCCAACCGGCTCCGATGCGGTAGCAGCAATGCCAGGTATGGCTTCCGCCGTAACCTTTACCGGCGCAAGTTGCGGAGACTCATGCAAATCGCCGGCCGCGCATTGCTGCCGCCGCCACGTGAAACAAGAGATTGGCGTTGACGCCATGGCGTCGCGTCACGTCCGCCACTGAGGCGCCCGGCTCGAAAGTCTCCGCGACGATCTCCTGTTTGCGATCAATCGACCAAAGCTGCCGCCGCGCGACCCGTCCGTATCCTCAACGCCTGACATTTGCGATAGTGTCCATCATCGCCTTCGTGGACACGGTCATCGAGCCACACTAAGCCATCATGGCCGCAACCCAGCCTCCGCCAGATGGCCCTCACCGGATGGAAACCGCGCATCGGCCAGAAGAACAAGATCACGCGGCGCTTGGCCACACGCCGCACAAGGCCTTCGGCCCCGCACGATCAGCGCACTGCCTCGACATTGGCAATCTTGCGAGCGCGAGTCGTTGGCTTCGTGTAGCACGACTCGTCTGACCGTCGCCAAGAGCCCCCGCCGTGCCCCTGGCCTGCGGGCGTTCGTCAAGGTGGCGGCGAAAATCAAGGATTGAGCAAGAGCTGTGCCTTGCCAAGCGCTTCCATGCACTCGTTCTGATTACCAGCGGCGTCGAGCGCTCTGGCCTGGGCTAGAACTGTCGTGACTTCGGCCCTTGCCTTCTGTTTCGCGCGCTCGATCGATGCGCGGGCGTCGGCTGATGTTCGAGTTGCGCGCCAACGGATTGAGGAGCTGTGACGACAGAGTCTGGACGCTGCTGCAAAACCCGCTCTAGCTCCGCTATTTGGTCGGCACAGGGGCCAGCGGTCGCCGAAGTAATATTAAGGCCAAAGGTGAGAGCGATGACGATTACCGTAAGCGATGTGCTGGGCGCACCTTCAATTTTGGTTCCTGATCGGCGACTCTGATCGCCTGAGAGGGAGATCGGCTTGTGTCTAGGCTTGATGTTACGCTTGACCCTAAGGTCGTGACTGCGCGACGCGTTGAGGTGATCACCGGCGGCGGCGGTCGCCGTCGATGGTCTGATGACGAGAAGGCGCGGGCGATCGAAGCCTCGCTGGCGCCGGGCGCGGTGGTTTCCGAGGTCGCGCGGGCCCATGGCGTGACGCCGCAGCAACTGTTCGGGTGGCGTCGCGAAGCCCGACGGAAGGCGGCGGAGGCGACCGAAGGGCTGCCGTTTGTGCGGGCGATAGTCGAGACGCCTGTTGCAGGCCTTTCGTCCGCAGAGCAAGTCGAGACGGAAGCCGTGTCCGCACGACCCCATGACATCGAACTGGGTGTCGAAGGGGCGAGCGTTTGGATCTGGCGCGGCGCGGATCCATCGATGGTGGCCTCGATCATCGGCGCGCTGAAGGCCCGCAAATGATCGGGCCGACAGGTACGGTCCGCGTGATGGTGGCGACGAGGCCGGTTGACTTCCGCAAGGGCGCGGAGGGACTGGCGGCGCTCGTGCGGGAGATGATGCAGGCCGATCCGTTCGACGGCGCGATCTACGTCTTCCGGGCCAAGCGCGCCGATCGGGTGAAGATGGTGTTCTGGGACGGAGCGGGCGTGTGCCTGTTCTCGAAGCTCCTGGAGGACGGCGACTTCCGCTGGCCGAAGATCGAGGACGGGGTGATGCGATTATCGGCCGCGCAGCTCTCGGCTCTGATCGAAGGACTCGATTGGCGCCGCGTTCGCGCGGCGAAGGAGACGCCGGCGCCGACCCTGCCAAGTTGATCTGCGACACAGTGAATCAGGGCGGCGAAAATCGTCGCAAAGGCGCAGAAAATATGATCTCTTCGGTCCATGCCGCAGGCCGTCGACGCGCTTCCCGACGATCCCGAAACGCTCAAGGCGATGCTGGTCGCCGAGCGCGTCCGCTCCGAGCGGCTTGTGCAAATCATCAAGGAATTGCAGCGCCATCGCTTCGGCCGCCGCGCCGAGACTTTACCGGAAGATCAATTGCTGCTCGCGCTCGAAGACATCGAGCAGACCGAAGCGGGCGCGGCGGCGGAGGTTGAGCAAAAATCTGCGGCCGAGCGCGCGGCTGCGGCATCGAGGCGGCGCACGAACCGTGGCGCGTTGCCGACGCATCTGCCGCGCACCGAAACGATCGTCGATGTCGAGGACAAAGCCTGCCCGTGCTGCAAGGGCGAGCTTCATCGGATCGGCGAGGACGTGAGCGAGCGGCTCGACATCATTCCCGCCCAGTTCCGAGTGCTGGTCGTGAGGCGCCCCAAATATGCGTGCCGCGCTTGCGAGGACGTCGTCGTCCAGTCCCCCGCGCCCCCGCGGCTGATCGAGGGCGGCATGCCGACCGAGGCGACCGTCGCTCACGTCATCGTCTCCAAATACGCCGATCACTTGCCGCTGTATCGCCAAGCCCAGATTTACGAGCGGCAAGGCATTCGTCTCGACCGCTCGACACTCGCCGACTGGGTCGGGCGCGCCGCATTCCACCTGCGCCCCATCCACGACCGCATTCTCGCTCATCTCAGGTCCTCGACGAAGCTCTTCGCTGATGAAACGAGGGCGCCGGTGCTAGACCCCGGGCGCGGGCGGACGAAAACCGGTCAACTCTGGGCCTACGCGCGAGACGACAGGCCCTGGGGCGGATCGGACCCGCCGGCGGTCGCCTACGTTTATGCGCCCAACAGGAAGGCCGAACAGCCCATCGCGCATCTCGCCGACTTCAAGGGGGTTCTCCAGGTCGACGGCTATGCCGGCTATCGCGCGCTGGCTGAGAAGGGCGATGTCCAACTCGCCTTTTGTTGGACGCATGTGCGCCGCCGGTTTTATGAACTCGCCGTAGGCGGCCCCGCGCCGATCGCGAGCGAAGCGCTCGAACGGATCGCGGCCCTCTACGCCATCGAGAAGGACATTCGCGGCCGCAGCGCCGAAGAGCGGCGGGCCGTCCGCCAGGACCGAACCCGGCCGCTACTCGTTGATCTCGAAGCCTGGCTTCGTCAAAAGCTCCCGCTGATCAGCCAGAAGACAAAGCTCGCCGAGGCGATCCGCTACACGCAATCCCATTGGGTCGGCCTCACGCGCTTCATCGACGACGGCCGCATCGAAATGGACACCAACATTGTCGAGCGCTCGATCCGTTCCATCACGCTCAATCGCAAGAATGCGCTCTTCGCAGGCTCCGACGGCGGCGGAGAAAACTGGGCGATCCTCGCCTCGCTGATCGAGACCTGCAAACTCTCGCGCACCGATCCGCAAGCCTATCTCGCCGACGCGCTCACCAAAATCGTCAACGGCCATCTCAACAGCCAAATCGACGATCTCCTGCCATGGGCCTACGCCACCCCGGACGAGCCGCTCAGGAACGTGGCCTGACAACACCGCT
>Ga0302326_10019378_pt1 | contig 14053 bp, 10 predicted proteins | sample Palsa_T0_3_FD_202264 | JGI IMG/M metagenome (GOLD analysis project Ga0302326, IMG submission 202264) | Peat permafrost microbial communities from Stordalen Mire near Abisko, Sweden - Palsa_T0_3 | ecosystem: Environmental > Terrestrial > Soil > Palsa > Peat permafrost | place: Sweden: Abisko... | reverse complement strand
ACGCCGCCCTGCTTGACGGCTGACCTGGCACCGACCATCGCCAGCACCGTGGTGGGCTTAGGTGACAGGTTGATGCTCGCCGTGCCGCACCTGGTCCCCAGGTCACCCGGCCGCTGCGCAGGCTACAGCCCCAGCAGCACCGGAGCATCTGGGATGCCGTTCGCGAGCAACGCAGCCAGCAGCGCCGCGAGATCGCGGGGCGAGAACAGGCCGGTTCCGCAATACCCGGCGATGTCCTGGCACCGCCACCAGTGAAACCCGCTGATGACCTCCGCAGCCAGGTCGCCGCCAGACAGCGCCCCGGCTGGGCGGAACGACGTGGTGCGGATGAGGAAATAGTCGTTGACCACGCCGTCATAGCCTTCCGCATGCCCAGGCGCCACGACCTCCTGATGCCAGACATGGACCGGATCGTCATCGACGGTCAGCCCGACTTCTTCATGAAGTTCCCGGCGCAGGGCGGCAAGCAGAGTCTCACCGGGCTCCACGCCGCCACCAGGCGCTGCCCAGACGAACCCCGCTCCGGCGGGCACAGCTGGATGCGGGCTAGCGAACCGGCACAGCAGGACACGGTCGTTCTCGTCGAGGATGACCGCCCTGGCCGAATGCCGCAAGTTCACAGTAGTCATCCAGGCAAGCTACCAACTGCCGGTGATGCCGGACGTCAGAGCGCGCTGGGGACGGCCGGGCCCAGCAGCCACGGCACCCGGCGTAGGACCAACCCAAGGAGCCCGCCTCAAGGTCCCGGAACGGCAGGCGCAATGGGTCATCAGCGCCGCGGAGGACTGGTGGCGGGACTGGAACCGGCGAGGCCCGTAGAGCAATCACGCCGACTTCGCTGGTAGACGGCCAGTACGGTCATCCGTTCCCGCGCGTTTTCAAAACAGGGACTGTCCGATGGGGAATTGCTTGCATTCGAGTGAAGCGAAGTTCATACTAGGCGCAGACGATTCGCTGCAGCCGGGTGCAGTGAACGTACATGCAGTCGATCATCGATCGAAGGGGCGGAACATGTCAGGCACTATCACTACCATCGACGCGAGCGACAACCTGTTCGTACTGGGCGAGACCTTGCGGCCGCTGCTCACCAACGCCATGGGGTCCGCACTGGAGATCTTCGACACCAGCGGCCCTGCCGACGCCGGCCCGCCGCCGCACTGCCATCCATGGGAGGAGGCGTACGTGGTGCTCGACGGCGAGCTCGAGGTGATCATCGACGGTGAATCCCACGTGCTCTCGCCCGGCGGGGTAGCCCACGTGCCGGCCGGGGTGACGCACAGCTATCGGAACCTCACCAAGACCCACTTCCTGACCATCGTGACGGAGGGTCAGGCCGCCCAGTTCTTCGCGCAGGTTTCCAGTGAGGTCGAGATGAGCCCGCCCGACATCCCGGGTGTCCTGCGCGTGGCCTCCAGCCACGACGTCGAGTTCAAGCTCTGACGGAGAGGAGTTCAAGCTGTGACGGCGAGCCGCCGCTACGTCAGCCCGAAACGGGAGGCACAGGCGGCGGCTACGCGCGGAGCGATCCTGCAAGCGTTCGCCGAGCAGCTCTCCGAGCCCGACCGCGGCACGCTGTCACCGAGCGAAGCGGCCCGCCGGGCCGGTGTCTCGGTACGAACGGTCCACATGCACTTCCCCACCGCCGACGATCAGATCATCGGCCTCGGCGAGTGGTTCGATCGCCACTTTCACCCTGTGGGAGTGCGGGTGGCCGAGGGTCCTGACGATCTCGCTCGCTACTTCCATGACATCCACGAGAACGCCCTCAAGTCGCCGCTGGCCCGGGCGTTGGCCAACGCCCCGAGTCCGGTATGGCGCGAGGTCCGGCAGCGGCGCCGGGCCGAGCGGCTCGACGCCATCCGGCGGTCGGTCGCCGCGACCGGGGCTCCGCGGCGAGCGACCGAGGAGGCGACGGCCACCCTGCTCAGCATGTCGGGCGCCGAATTCTCGTGGACGATGCACGATCACGGCCTGCCGCTCGACAAGATCCCCGACACCATCGCCCGGACCGTACAGCTCATCGTCGATGACCTCCAGGCCGCCGCAGCGCAGGCGACTGGTCCGGAGCCTCACGCAATTGCGTGGGACGTTTCCGCGGAAACGTCCCAGTCGGCCGGAGATCCTTACCGGCGCCACCGGTAGGGCGTCGTAGTAGAGATCTTGACCAGGCCCGCCCGTTCCAGGATGGGCCTCGAGAACTCGGTAGAGTCGCTGTGCATCAGCCGTTTGCCCAGCGCGAGCGCTGAGCGGGCCCGGGCCGCGGTGAGGGCCCGGTAGATCCCCCGGCCCCGCCACTGCGGTCGTGTGGCGCCGCCCCAGATTCCGGCGAACTCGGTCCCGGCGACCGGCTCGAGTCGGCCCGCGCCGACGATCTGGCCGCCGGCCTCCGCGACCCACAGCTGCATGCCGTCACCGGTGGCCAGCCTCCGCATTGTCGCGTTCGCCATTTCCTCGATGTCCGGGTCACCGAAAATCTCGGCCTGCATCGCGCACATCGCACGGACGTCCGGTTCCGACGTGATCTCCCGTAGTCCGACCTCGTCCGGCAGCACAACGTCAACGGCCAAGCGCCGCGCCTCGCCGATCATGATTGACTCGGGTTCGTCCGGAACGAAGCCGCTGGACACCAGCGCTTCGTGCAGCCCTGGCGCGCGGTCATGGCCCCGCGTCTTCCACTCCACCCGCGTGATCACCGCGTCCGCACGGTAGTGCGCCAGGGCCTCCTGGACCCACCCGGCGATCGTCACCGCGTCGGCCCCGCCGAAGTCCTGGTAGGTCACGAACCCCCGCCCGCCCGCGAAGGTCACCAACCGCAGCGGACCAAGCCGCTCGACCGCTATCGCGCTGGGCGTCTCGGCGTCCGTTCGCAGCTGCCGGTCGTAAGCCTCGAGGTACTCCTGCGAAGTAATCATCTGCGGCATACTCGCAAACCCGGCGGCGCGAGGCCAGCCATTATCGATCGACCTCCGCCGGGGTGGGATGAGGGTCGCGGGGCTCGGAACGTCAGTGGTAGGCGAAACTGAGCCCGATCCGGAGCGACAGATCGAGATTTAGTAAAGAATCGAACCTTTCTCTTGACACCAGAGTCAACAGCGGACGAGGCTGCGATCATGGCTGACAAGTGGCAACTCATTCATCCCAACCACATCAACGCCATCGTGGATGGCCACGAGGCGACGATCGAGCACTTCCGGGACCGGGTCGGGTTCACCCTGGACCAGCTGATCCCGGACTCCGGCGACGGCACGGACGCCTGCCTGATGACGCTGGGCGGCGTGATGTTCGAGTTCTTCGCCCCCAAGGAGCGTGGCGAGCGGGGCCAGGGCCGGCTGCTGAACAAGTTCGGCGACCACTACATCGGCATCGAGTACCACGTGCCCGACGTGGTCAGCGCCCGGGAGTTCGCGGTTGAGAAGGAGATCAGGATCATCAACGACCTGGGCGCGGCGTTCTTCACCTACCCGGGCAACAGCTTCGGCATCGCGTTCGAGATCTACGACGGCGACTTCAAGCGGCTGGCCCAGCCAGAGGGTTACTGGGAGAACCAGCAGCCGCTCGGCCTGACCGGCCTGGCCCGGCTGACCGTGGCGGTGGACAGCGTCGAAGCTGCGACGGCCCGGCTGAACGAGCTGGCCTATATCTCGGAGATCGGCCCGATCTCGCGGCTGCGGGCGGGCGCCAAGGGCGTGCAACTGCAGGTCGGCACCGCTGTCTGGGAGCTGCTCGAGCCTACCGGCGACGGGCCGGTCGCGGACTACCTGGGCCGTTACGGCCAGCGCATCCGCAGCACCGTGTTCAAGGCCAAGAGCCTGGCCGAGGTCGAGAAGCACCTGAGCGGCCAGGGCTTCGACCTCATTCCCGGCGACGCGGACGACGCCCTGGCCATCAACCCGGCGCAGAACAAGAACCTGCTCTTCGAGTTCACCGAGTAACGCGTCGGGGCCATGAAGCTCGATCTCACCCCGGAGCAGGCGTTTTCCAAGGGACGACCGTCAGTTCCTGGACGACAAGGTCCGGTAAGGGGGCTGGTACCACGGCCGTTCGGCCAAAAAAAGATAGGGCGGCTGAGGGCGGAACGGTCCGTGCGGTGCTTTCGGTGGTTTCGGAGGGCCGACAGCCGGCGTGAATTTGTTCGAAATCGTGGTGGTGGGGTTCGGCGGGGCGGGCGCGGCGTGTGCCATCGCGGCGGCGGACCATGGGGGCTTCGGTCGTGGTCCTGGAGAAGCAGCCAGAGGACCGGCACGCCCCTAGCACGTACCTGTCCGGCGGCATCGTGATGGCCGTCAACGACGTCGACCGGGCCGCGGTGTACATGGACCGGTGCTCGGGCGGGATGATCCCGTTCGCGGTGTCCCAGGCCAGGGGCAGGCGTCAACCCTCGGCGGGTTTCACTGTGTTACGGTCAGGCCGGCCAGCATGTACTCGACGGTGGCGGACATCAGGTCATGCGGGGAGATCGCCCCGGCGGGGGTGTACCAGCGGAGCACCGAGTTGGCCGTGCCCATGGCCAGCCGGGTGGCCAGGTGGGCGTCACCGGGCCGGAGCTCACCGAGCCGCTGGCCTTCCAGGACCACCTCGGTGATCAGCTCGTGGTAGAGCCGTTCGCCGCGCTTCAGGCGCAGATCGCGCTTGCCGGACAGCTGATTGCGCTCGGCGAAGTAGATGCGGAAGGCGTCCACGTTCTCCAGCAGCGTGCCTACGTGCCGTTCGAACAGCAGGGTCAGACGGCGGATGGGCGGCTCGTCGGCGACGGCGATGGGCCGGGCCTGCTCGAGCAGCGTGTCACCAAGGTGGCCGATGATGCGCCACAGCAGGTCTTCCTTGGATTCGAAGTAGTAGTAGAACAGCGGCCGCGTGATGCCGAGCTCGTCGGCGATCTCCTGCAGGCTGGTCTCCCGGAATCCGCCGCGGCTGAAGAGCTGGATCGCGTTGCGGAGCAGTTCTTCCTCACGCGATACCTTGACGGCCTTGGGCAAGGCTCCTCGATTCGTCGGGGGCACGAGAGACTTTACTCGTCAAGTACAGACCCGGCCCAGCAGGAGGCTCTCGCGGATGGCACCGGCCCCCGCGGGCGATGCTGATCTGCAGCAGCACATGCGGCTCAGTCTGTTCGGGTAGCTGGCGGAGGGTGTTCTCGTACTGGCTGCGGTTGGCCTGAGCAGGATCGGCCGGTGCTTGGCTAGGAAGCCCGCACCCGAAGCCTGTATTTTACTTCGGGGTAAGTAATCTGTCGCTAGGGTAATGCTCAAGAGAAGGCCCGGGCCGGAAGCGGCCCGGGTGGCCGCCAAGCGCGGGCACAGCGTGGTCCTGGTCGAACGGCAGGAGCGGGTGGGCGGCCAGCTGAACCTGCGGGCCGCCTTGCCGGACCGGGAGATCTTCGGCATCACGCCGGAATGGTACGAACGGCAGCTGCGCCAACTGAACGTCGACGTCCGGCTGAACACCGAGGCCACCGCCGACCTGATCATGGCCGAGGAGCCCGGCGCCATCCAAGACGGCCACCGGTTCGCGCGGACGGTCGGGGAGCCGAATGCACCACGGACGTTCGCCGATCTGTACTTCGCGCCCGTCGATTTCTCGACGTTCCGGCGGCCAGGCTCGGTCCTGCTGGCGCCGTCAGGCTACCGGCTGGGCACTAACGATCTTGATTGCGGCGCCGCCTGCGCCCACCTGGACCCGGCCTGGCGGGCCGGACGGCACCCCGCGATCCGCCTGCGCCGCTGGGCCTACATATTCTCCGGCATCGCTGCCGTCCTGCTGGTGTTCGCACTGGGCATCAGCTTCCTGGCCTGGCGGGAGGAGCAGGGCAATACGGGGCCGCCGCTGCCGCTGAGCGGGGGGATTTTCGGGGTGGCGCTCTCACCGGACGGGCGGACCGTAGCCACGATCAGCGCCAACCTGGAGATGTGGGACGTCGCGGACCGGGCCAATCCCTGGCGGCTGGCCTACACCAAGGGCGACATCGCCATCGGGGCGGACCCGGCGTTCTCTCCGGACGGGCGCGTCCTGGCCACCGCCGGCGGCGGCGGCGGGATCTTGTGGAACGTGGCCGACCCGGCACGGCCCGCCAAGATCGTGGACCTGCCAGGTCCTGGCGGGGTCGGCGCGGTCCAGTTCTCCCCCGATGGGCGCATCCTGGCCAGCAGCTACGGCGGCACGGTGGCCCTGTGGAACATCGCAGACCCGGCTCACCCGGCCAGGACCGCCACGCTCCACGCCCCCGTCCCGCCGCCGGCGACGGTCAACTTCTGCCCGAACGCCGCGCTCGCGTTCTCCGCCGACGGCCACACGCTGACCATGGTCGAGGACAGCATCACGGTGACCCAGTGGAACGTGACCGGCCCCGGCGCAGTCGCCCGCCTCACCACCAGCACCCTGTCCAGCATCGGCGCCGGGCCCGTGGCATTCTCCGCGGACGGCCGCACCCTGGCCGGGGCACGCACCACCGGCGACACCGTGGCCCTGTCAGCGCTCCCCTGACCTACCCCGCACCAGCGGCTCGCCGCCAGCGCAGGCCAGGCCCGGGCGCAACCCCTGATGACAGGATCACTGACCAGGCCAACAAGAACGATCCAGCAAATGCGCACCCTCCAGCCGACTGCAGCCGCTCATCAGCACCGCGATTGAAGCCCATCAGATGACAGGACCGATAACGCCCCAACATGGCCGATCCGCGCGCGGTGACCCGCACGCCTGGCAGAGATCCCGGCCGCGCCGAATCAGCGATCTGAAATTGTTCGAGCCAAAGACAATGTGTCCGATTATGGCGGTGCGTGACCGCGAGGAGCGCTAGCCGAGCCTGGTTTGGCCATGTGGACCGAGGTCGATGTGACCTGTCGGTTCCAAGACGGCATGCGCGCCTGAGTGCGGTGGCTCAGTTCCAGTGGCAGGGGCCTGAGCGGTGGAGCGGGCGCTCGCCTGCCAGCGGATGCTAGCCATCTCGTCTCAGTTAAGGCGGCCTTTCCGATCGCGTCATCGTGCTTAGCATCGCTGGCTCAGTCCCACCACAAGCTCCACACGGGCGAGTTCACCAGGAGTTCCGCGACGGCGGAGATGGCCGAGGCGCCGGCGATGCACTCGTCCGCGAGCACGACCTGCTCCGCGGCGATGCGCTGGGCAGCCCGCAGGGTGCGGGGCGGGCGCTCCACGAACAGCCCCGCATCGGCGTCACCGACGGCGATCAGCCTCGCGCCGAACCGGTCTTCCCACGAGCGCAGAACCGCGGTCAGCGGCAGCAGGAAGTCCCCCGCGTTGGCCAGGCCGTCCCAGCCGATCACCGCCAGCACGTCGGCGGGCCGGCCTGCGGCGACCAGGCCGATGCGGGCCTCCTGCGTGATCACGTCTAGGGCGTGCTCCCGTTCGGCCGGGGTCATGGGCGTGTGCTCCGCCGGGGCCAGGCCCGGGAAGTCCCCGGTGAACGGCGCCCGCGTCTCGGCCCATCCGAGGTCAGGCTCGTCCGGCCGCCGGTCCTGCCACCGCTCCTCGAGCAGGGCGCCGACGTCCAGCCCGTCCGCGTCGCGCGGGTCCTCGGCCCAGGACAGGTTCAGGGGATCCCGTACCTTGCCGGGGCGGCCGTCCACCTGGATCGGCACCAGGCCGGTCCGGGAGTGCAGCCCGGACAGGGCCGCCCAGACGCGGCCCGCGTCGGGCACGGGGTCCTTCGTCACCCAGGCGACAGGGTCCAACCCGGCGCAGCCCATGATCAGCCTCCCGGGCGGGAGATCCACCGGGCCGATCCGGACCGGCCCTTCGTCCGGCAGCCGTCCGGCGACCACCGCTCACCTCCTGCATGCCGACCAGCGGAACAGCTGAATCCAGCTGATCTCCGTAGCAGCGCTGACCGCCGCGCGGCAGGCCAGGGCATCATCCCGGTACCCGGCAGCAACCTGCCGCCATCACCGAGAAACGCCAGGCTTCCTGCACCTCCGCCAAGAAGCTGACACATACACCAAGACCAGGGACACGCGGCGCTCTGCCGCCGAAAACCGACCTTAGCGGCTCAAGTTCGACGGCAGAACCCCGCAGATGGCTCAGAAACGCCGACAGCCCCGACTCGCTGGCATCGGACACTCGGGGACCAGACCAGTTACCCCCGCTATCGAGATCGTTAGGTGTCCGGAATGCAAGCTCGCCGCACCGAGGCAGAGAGCTTCCGTGCCGCGCCCTCGGTGTCTGGCGGTCGCCATGTTCGGACACTGGTTTGGGCATGCTCATCTGCATGTGCCGCGAACTGGGCGCAGCTCTGCAGGAGGGCCAGCTATCCGGGGGGCGGATTAGCGGTGGTTCCGGAAGTCGCGTTCCTTCACGGCAAGCCCGTCGGCCCCGAAACGGAGCAGCGACATCACCGGCCAGATCCTCGCTGCGGTGAGGTGATCCCATGGGTGAGCTGGCCAGGGTGATAGCCGCGGTCAGGCGCCGAGGCGCACGAGGTGCCGCAGGCTTCATCCGGTCCGTGTCAACGCGGTGACATGCGCGGCTGACGACCCTCGCGCGAGACGCCTCGATTCTCGCGGCCAGCTTCAGGATTGCACGTGCTCATACCTGTCGGCCGTTGATCAGTTCACGGGGCACCTGCTCAGCTGCATCGGCATCGGACGGTGATCACGACAGCTTGAGCCACCGGGCAGCTGAGCGTGCCGCGAGTGCTGAACGCAGGATTGCCTGCTGCTCCTGCACGATGACCCGAAGCTGCCCGCCGGGACGCCGAGCCTGAAGCGCCGCGTCGGTGGCCGCGACCGTGGCCGGCGAGACGAGCGTGGCCGGGTACAGCAGCCGCGCGAGGCGGCGCGTCGTCCGGGGTTCCCGGTCCGCCAGCACCGGCAGCGCTTCGGTGAAGTACCGGTCACGGTAGCCGGCCATGAGGTCCTCCTGACCTGCCACCCACAGGCCGCGCGCGTGCGCCTCCGCCATCCGCAGGTCCTGATCGCCGGCGAGCGCCGCCTGCCAGGCGGCTTCCTTGCCGGCGGGATCCGGGCGCAGGGCGCGGCAGGTGGCACGGTGCTGCTCGCCGGCGACGGGGTCGGCAGCGGCCAGCGCGTCGAGATTGCCGTCGTCGGCGAGTCCGCGGGCGGACAGGGTGAACAGGACGCGGGCCCGCAAGCCGGCGGTGAGCGACAGGCCGTCCGGCAGCAGGTCGCCGGATAGCCAGGAACGCAGCAGGTCAAGCTGGCTGGCACTGTGCGCGGTGGCGGCGAAAGCCGCTGCCAGCGCCTGCTGCCGTGAACCGGCCGCGCTGTTGCCCCGATGTTCGCGTTGCCCGCTGGTTCCTGTATGGTTCCCGCCGTCGTCACTGGCGCCGGCCGCTCGCCTGGGCACGGGGGCCCGTGGTTGCGGGGTCGGCCCTCGGGCAACGCTGCCGGGGTTCGGTTCGGTCAGCTCAAGGACAGTGCCAGCGACCCGTTCCCGGATTGCGGCCCGGTCGGCCGGGGGCGCGTACACGTCGGCGCACTCGACGGCGCGCTCCAGTAGCGTCTCGACGCCGGCGAGCGGCAGGCCCGGGATGGGCGGGCCGGCGGACCGCGGGCCGGTGAGCGCCGGCCCGGCGAGGCGGCGGATCACCAGGTCTGCGAAGTCGGCCGCGGCGAGCTCGGCCGCGATGACCAGCTGCCAGGCCGCGGTCCAGCAGACCGCCTCGGTCAGCGGGTCGCCGACGTCCATCGCGGCCGCCGCCAGGGTGCGCAGCGTCCGCTCGTCGAACCTGACGCGGGTGTAGCTGAGGTCCCCGTCGTTGAGCACAACCGCGTCGGGAAGCTTCTCGCCGGCCAGCGACGGGACGGGCGTGCGTTCGCCGCCGACCTCCGCGCGGACTACCTGGCGCCGGCGCAGCCTGGTCCCGTCCAGGTCGTAGAGCCCGATCCCGATCAGCTGGGTCCGCGGCCTGTCCTGCGTGACGGCCAGCGACCCGATCGTGCCATCCGGCGCCGCGGTCAGCTCCGGCCGCAGTGCGGAGGCGCCCTCGGTGCGCAGCCACTGGTCCGCCCACCCGGCGAGATCCCGGCCACAGGCCCGCGACAGGCAGGCGATCAGGTCGTCGAGCGCCGCGACACCGCTGGCACGGTAGCGGGTGAGGTAGTCGCCGAGCCCGCCGTGCAGCGCGTCGTCGCCGATCAGCGCGGCGAGCTGCCTGATGACGGCGGCGCCTTTGTGGTAGGTGATCGCGGGGGGCTTGGCCAGTGCCTCGGTGGCACTGGCCACCGGCGCCGACACCGGTTCGGCGCCCGGCAGCTCGTCGGCCCGGTAGGCGGCCAGCTCGTGCCGGTAGCAGAACGCGGTCCACGGCCCCGCCATGTCAGGCGTACCCGCGTCGGCCGGGTCGCTCATGATCGTGTAACACAGGTAGGTCGCCATCGCCTCATCCAGCCACACGTCGTCCCACCAGCGAGCTCCCACCAGGCAGCCGAACCACAGGTGCGCCACCTCGTGCGCCGCTACGATCGCGGCCTTGTCGTCGTCTGGATCCATCATCCGGGCGAGCAGACTCTCATTGACCAGCATCAGGCCCGGCATCGACTCCGCCAGCACGGCCAGGTCGGGGACGGCCACGATGTCGTACTTCGGGAACGCGCAGGGGACGCCCAGCAGCCGCTCGTACCGCTCGATCGCCCGCCTGGACAGCTCACCGAACGTGCCGAGTCCCGCCACCCCGTCCGCCCCGCCCAACGACCGGCGCCGGCGCACGGTCATCGCGACATGTCCGCCGCCCCCGCCGCCGCGCCAGTCGGTCACCAGCGATCCGGCGCACAGCGCCACCTCACACGGCGCCATCGCCGGCACCGGCCCGAACTGCCACCGCCCCGGCCGTCCTCCGGACGGCCGCTGGGTGACGGGCCCGTTGGCGATGCACTCCCAGCCGTCGGGCACCGCCACCGACAGGGTCATCGTGGCGGTGAGATCCGGCTGGTCGAAGCAGCAAAAGACGCCGGGCGCGCTGGACGGGTAGCAGGTGAGGGTCACATAGATCGCGCCGTCGGCCGGATCGGTGAAGGAGGTCAGCCCCTGCCCGGATCGGGACCACGCCACCTCCGCCTCGGCCGTGAGCACGTTGTCCGCACCGAGCCTGGGCAAGGCGAGTCTGCCGTCCGCCGGCGGGTCGAGGCGCCTGCCGTTCAGGACCGCGCCGAGCACGCTGCCGGCGGCCAGGTCGGCGAACGACGCCGCCCCCGGCTCCCGGCAGCGGAACCGGGTCTCGGTCCGCGACCGGACTGGCTGCACGGTGAGGTCGAGGAACACCTCATACGAGTCAACGTCCAGCAGGCCGGCCCGGGTCCGGGCCTCGACTTCGGTCAATGCAGCCACGCCACGACCCTTTCACGAATGACGTCCCGAGCGCTCACGGGATGTGCGTGCATGCCCGGAGTCAGCGTCGGCGGCGGGGGTCGCGGCGGCCTTGCAGCCGGCGAGGGCGTCGGGTGAGACGCGGGTGTAACGGGCGAGGCTAACTAACGTAGCTGCGCGGACTTCGCCCGATGGAAGCTGATTCAGCCTGACGCCGCCCTGCATCTACTCCCAGTTTGGCTCCCCGCATCTGCCGATGAGAGTTACGTCTAACAGGCTGGCATGCGTACGACGAGTTTCGTCGACTTTTAGTCTCGCGGCGTGAATATACGCTATCATGTTTGACTACTTTGCGCAGGACCCAAGCTTGAAACGGAATCTACAAGTTACCGAATCGCCGAAGGTAATGAATCATCGTATGTCGCGCTTGCTGACGCTCAGGTCTATCGTTTCTGCTCGCGCTCGTCGGCGCATCGCGTTCGCTGTGGCAGGGGTGGGCGCTCTGGCGGCGGCGGCCGCTGGCTGGGCTCAATGGCCTACCCTCTCGCAGGCGGTATTCGCCGCGCTGGCTGTTATATGCGTGATGGTTGGTTTGAAAGTTACGGCCGATCCCATTCGAAACTCGTCTTCACTTAAAGACCTCGAAGCACCACCAGGTCACATACCGCCACTCACACCTAGACTTCTACCACAGCCGACGGCGATGCTCAAATTGCGGGAGCTCCTGAACCAGGAAGGCCGGGCAGCTCTCATAGGGATGGGCGGGGTAGGGAAAACGCAGCTTGCGGTCGCTTATGTCAATGAAAACGCGAAGGATTTCGACTTTATATGGCGTTTGCGGTCCCGGCATCGAGAAGTGCTATCAGCTGACTATGAAGCTATAGGCTCCGCTCTCGGTCTCGAGCTGCATGGTCGAGACCTTAAGGTGAGTATTCAAGCATGGCTAGCCAATAATTCGCGTTGGCTGCTTATCTTCGACGACGTCACCGATGCGGCCCACGTGCAGGATTTCTTGCCAACTCGCCAAACAGGAAAAATCATTCTCACAAGTAGGAACAAGCTCGATTTGCCTGTTAATATCATTGAGCTCCAGGACTGGACACCAGAAGACGCTGTAGCGTTTCTTCAGGCTCATGTCCAAGAATCTACTGAGTCACTTGCCGTGATCGCTAAGCGACTCTCATGCGTGCCATTGGCGTTGGATCAAGCTGTTTCATATATGCGGGCGACAGCGATAGATGGTTCTACTTATATTCGTCTCTTGGAACAGAACTTTGCCGAGCTAATGGCTTCTGGCCGAGCGTTCAGCCGAGACGATTGTGTGGCTACGACCTGGTCGATGTCAATCGATCTAGCCGAATCCGAAGGTGAAGGCGCACGCGACTTGTTGGTTCTGTGTTCCTTCTACGCTGGCAGCGCAATACCTCGTCATCTACCTGTCAGAACTGTGGAGAAGAAGGACGTAGCGATCAAGCTCCCGCGCCACTTTCGAGCCCTTATTTCAAATGAGATGAGCTACAATAAGATGTTGGCTGCCCTCTCCCGGCAATCGCTGCTAACAATGGATGGAACTAATCTGTACGTTCACTCTCTAGTACAGAAAGTGGTTCGGGCTGGTATGTCAGATAAACGCCGTCAGCGGTGGACATGCTATGCAGCAGGATCATTGTGGTCATTGCTAAGAGAGTCGACTACTCAGGATGTTTCTGAGGAACAGATAAGACTCGCAGAGCTACTGCTGCCACATGTTCTATCAGTCGCCGAGCAAGCGAAAGAAAACGTACCTAATGAATGGGCCTATAGGTATAACTTCCCAAGTTGGACAGCTATCCGAGAGTCGGCGCGCGCCTTGGAGGCGATAGCCTTTTCCCTTAAGGAAGCGGCCGATAAGACGACCGGTGAGTCTGCAGCGCTACTGGCTTTGGAATTGTCGATTGACGCATTTCCATATTTGCTCTCATTTCAAACTAGAGACAATGATTCTCTCGCATTCGCGAACCTATATGGATGTTGCGAGGCGATAAGCTACTACGCTACAGTCACTAAGAATACCGAACGTGCCGAGTCGGCCCTTCGAAATGCGCTCTCCGTATTTCCGAAGTATCCGCCGCGACGACCGCCGCCCGTGGGAAGAGCGTACGCTATCTTCCGATACTCTGTCGCTACTAGGATTAATATTCTATTTTTGCTTCTTCGAGTCTTGAAGGTTGCCAACAAAGCTGAGGAAGCGCGAAGTCTTATAGGGAGCGTGCTGTCGGATCTCGCAGAATTCAAGTACCTGGATCCGAATGGCAGCCTAGGGGCGATAGCGCATGCAGCCCTGGACGACTTCAATAAACTGCCACGAAAGCGCCGATCACTCTCCGAAACGCAAATGCCAGCTGGAGAATAACCGGCTTGGCTGGGATGCGACCCCGGAATACCTAACCTCTCGGCAAAGTTGGCAAGTCATAGACAATACAGGACTCATGTGATCAGCTTTCATGATGACACTAGCCCAGATGTAAGCGTCACTTCAGTAGGATCGCATATCTGTATGATTAGAGTTGGAATCTCGGCTTCGGGATCGATATCGAGGAGTTGTCCTGCCTCCCGCACGCATGATCGCCGTGGTGCCACCTCTCTCAAAAGGCGCTAAGAAACTTACTCATCTGCCGCGTTGGGCGCGGATGGCGAGTTTACCGCGGTCTTGGGCTGTCCGTGCGGGGCTTGGCGGGAGAGCCTGATGGCGGTTCTCGCTGGCGTCAGCCCTTGGTCTCCCCAGGGATCGGCTGCGGCT
>Ga0302326_10019374_pt1 | contig 14054 bp, 9 predicted proteins | sample Palsa_T0_3_FD_202264 | JGI IMG/M metagenome (GOLD analysis project Ga0302326, IMG submission 202264) | Peat permafrost microbial communities from Stordalen Mire near Abisko, Sweden - Palsa_T0_3 | ecosystem: Environmental > Terrestrial > Soil > Palsa > Peat permafrost | place: Sweden: Abisko... | reverse complement strand
TTGTGTTGACGCCGAGATAGTCGCTTTCGGCCTTCGGAACGGTCAACGGCTGGCGTTCACGTCCCAGGTTTCGGCGGCGACGGGGAATGCCAGCATGTTTCTCGCGAAGCCGGTGACGCGACGGTTGACGGCGTCGAACGAGACCAGGATGTCGAGCGGGACGATCGGCAGCCGATCGTAGACGATTTGCTGCATGATCGTAAAGTCGCGGGCCCGCCGCCCCTGGTCGGGGGCGACGGCCTGGTCGGCGAAAGCCGCATCGAAACGCCGGTCGCAGAAGCGCGAGACGTTGTTACCGTCGACGCCGATTTGACTGCACGCAAAGACGACCGATTGCTCGGGATCCGCCCCGCCGATCCAGTCCCCGTCGGCGATGTTGAACCGGCCGGTGCGAAGCGGTCCGTCCGGCGCGAAGAACGTGGTGCGCGGGAATCGTTTGATCGTCATGCGGATGCCCGCGGCGGCGAGCTGATCTTGCTCGATTACTCCGTGTCCGGGGACGTAGGTCACGAAGGTCAGCTCGAGCGGCACGCCGTTTTTCATGCGGACGCCGCGCTCCAGATGCCAGCCCGCCGCATCGAGCAGCGCCGCGGCTTTGAGGTCGTCGTGGGCGATCGGCGCGAGGCCGGCGTCGCTCCAAGCGAAGACCGGGGGCAAGAAGGCAGCCGCTCGCGGATAGAGTCCGTGAGACGGCCGTTCGATGACCGGAACGTCTAAGGCATCCGCGATCGCGCGACGGACGCGAATGTCGTCGGTCGGCGCGGCGGCGGTCTGTAGCGCCAGGCTGTCCATGCCGTTGAGGGTCGTTGAGAGGATACGCGAACCGGAAATCGATGCCGCTTCCGGAACCGCGTTTGCCAAGACGTCTGCGAGGTCGACTTCGTGCGTGCGCAGAGCGACCAGAACGGCATTGGGATCGGGGATCATGCGCAGCTCGATCCGTGCAAGCTTGGGCCGGGGCGAGAAGTATGGGTTCGGCTCGAGCACGACGCGCTCGCCGCGCCGCCACTGCGTTACGCGGAACGGTCCCGTTCCGAAGGCATGCTCCTCCCACGGCGCATGCTGCAACGCCGTACTTGCGAACGCGTGCGCCGGAAGGATTCCGAACGCAAAGTCCGATTCCGCGAACAGCTCGCGAACGGCTGCGTTCCAGGGCGCGCGCAAGCGAACGACGACGGTGTGCGGGTCGGGCGTCCCGAGCGAAGCCACGCGGCGATAGGCATCTTGACTGAGCACGGGGTTGCGCGGATCCAAAATGGCACGATAGGTAAACGCAACGTCGGCTGAGGTCAGCGGCCGGCCGTCGGCGAAGCGAACCCCGCGGCGCAAATGGTAAACGATCGTGCGCCCGTCTGAAGCGATGTCGCCGTTCGCGCGCGATGGGACGCGCGTTGTCAAAATCGGGACGAGGCGATTGTCCGCCGATAAGCCGACCAGCGTCTGCACGAAGAGGAGATCGTACCCGATCGTGTCTTGGTCGTGCGCCAGCAGCGGGTCGAGCGACGACGGATCGCTCTGATCGGCGATGCGCAGCTCGTGCGCCGTTGAGGTTCTTCCCGCGGTCGTGAGATGCGAACACGCGCCGCACGAATACGCGACGGCGAGCGCAAGTGCTCCTGCGCGCGCGCGGCGCTCGTGGCCGAGGTGCCTACCGCGCGGGCTCAGCGTCCGAATCGATCTCGACCAGGAGCGCGCGCATGCCGACTTGTTGGCCCTGGGCGACCAGGATGTTTGAGACGCGGCCGCCGGCGGACGCGACGATCTCATGGAGCATCTTCATTGCCTCGAGGACGATGAGAAGTTGCCCTTTTTTGACCGGATCGCCGACGGACACCGCGACCTTGGTAACGATCCCCGGCATCGGTGAGCGAGCGGAACCGTGCGCCGCTCGGGCATGCTCGACGCTCGGTGCAAACGTCGCGTCGATCACGCTGACGGCGTGCCGCCCGGTTTCCAGGTAGAGGGTCGAACCGTCCCAGGAGAAGCGACCGAGACGTTCGACGCCGCCGTCGACGAAACGCACGCGGTCGGGTTGGCGCTCGAGGAGCGTCAGCATGCGTGGCTCGCCTTCGATCGTGACCGCGTACGCTTTTGCATCGGAGGTCGTAACCGACGCGCGATATCGCGTCTCTGCGAGCTGCAGTTTTACGGCGGCGCCGGCGATCCCACTGCTGCGCCAGCCGAATTCGACGGTGCCGTTTGCTTCGCGCGTCGCGACGAGTACGGCGGCGAGTGTAAGCAGCGCGGGCTCACTCGCGGGCGCGCCGGTCGCGGCGGACGGGAAGAAACGCGGCACGAAATCGGTACGTGCTTCACCGGCCACGAACGCGGGCCGCTCGAGGCAGTCGATCAGAAACCGTCGGTTCGTGGTCACGCCGAACAACGTGAGGTCCTCGAGCGCGGCGATCAAGCGCCGCCGTGCCTCTTCGCGATTTGCTCCCGCGGCGACGATCTTCGCGAGCATCGGATCGTAGTAGGGCGAGATCTCGAGGCCTGTCGCAAGGGCGTGGTCGACCCGAATTCCTGCGCCGCGTGGCGGGCCCCACGCGACGATGCGACCCGCTTGCGGCAGAAAATCGTTTGCGGGGTCTTCGGCGTAAAGGCGCGCCTCGATCGCGTGAGCCGAGCGCGCGCCGCGCGGTTCGTCGAGCGGCAGCGGCTCGCCGGCCGCTACCCGCAGTTGCCACGCGACGAGATCGATGCCGGTGAGCGCCTCCGTAAGCGCGTGCTCGACCTGCAAGCGCGTATTCATCTCGAGAAAATAGAACGCGCCGTCTGCGTCCAGCAAGAACTCGACGGTCCCTGCGCCGGCGTAGCCGACGGCCCGCGCAGCGTCGATCGCGGTGCGGCCCATGCGCTCGCGCAGTGCCGGCGAGACGGCGGGCGACGGGGCTTCTTCGACGATCTTTTGGTTGCGGCGCTGGATCGAGCAGTCCCGTTCGCCCAGATGCACGATCTCCCCGAACCCATCGGCGAAGATTTGAATCTCGACGTGGCGCGGCGCTACAAGCGCGCGTTCCAGCAGTAACGCGCTCGAGCCGAACGCGCGCAACGCCTCCTCGCGCGTGGCGTCGAGCGCAGCCGGCAGGTTCTCGGGCGCATCGACCAGTCGCATCCCTTTGCCGCCGCCGCCGCAAGCGGCCTTGACCATCACGGGGAAGCCGAGCTCGCGCGCTGCGCGTGCGAACGCCTCGGGGTCTTGAGTTCCGTGATAGCCGGACACGCAGGGTACGGCGGCTTCGAGCATGCGCGCTTTCGCGGTCGCCTTGTTTCCCATGAGGCGGATCGCTTCGGCCGGCGGGCCGACGAAGACAAGCCCCGCCGCCCCGCATGCCTCGGCAAAATCGGCGTTCTCAGAGAGAAAACCGTACCCGGGATGCACGGCGTCCGCGCCGCTGCGTTGTGCCGCAGCGATCACGCGCTCGATCGAAAGATACGAGTCCGCGGCCGACGCACCGCCGAGCGGGACGGCTTCGTCGCATGCGCCGGCATGCGGCGAGTTGCGGTCGGGATCGGAGTACACGGCGACGGTCCGAAAGCCGAGTGCCCGCGCGGTGCGGGCGATTCGCACCGCGATCTCGCCGCGGTTGGCGATCAGCAGTTTCGAATAGCGCTTCACCGTGTCACACCGAGCTTGTCGAGGGGCCGCGGTGTTGCGGTGGTCCTTCGACTACGCGCCTTCGGCGCTTCGCTCAGGATGACACGGACTTTGCTCACGGTTTGGAATTAGGTCGCGGGGCCGTTTGGTTTGGTGCGGCGCTGCGGTAGGATGTCCATTTCCTTGCAGATGATGCCGAGCATGATCTCGTCGGCGCCGGCTCCAATCGAAAGCAGGCGCGAGTCGCGCCAGTAGCGCGTGATCGGCGTCTCGTTCATGTAGCCCATGCCGCCGTAGTATTGCAGGCACGCATCGGCGATCTCGCGGGCGAGCCGGCCGGCTTTGAGCTTCGCCATCGAGGCGAGCTTCACGACATTTTGGCCTTCGGTATATTCCGCAACCGCGCGGTGCACGAGCGAGCGCAGGGCTTCGACTTCGGTCTGGAGCTCCGCAAGGCGAAAGTGGATGACTTGGTTGTGCAGGAGCGGACGGCCGAACGCGACGCGTTGGCCCGTATACGCGATCGTCTCGGCGATCGCCCGGTCCATCCCGTGCAGCACGGAGAGCGCGGCGTACAAGCGCTCTTCCTGGAACTGTTCCATCTGATAGGCGAAGCCGCGATCCTCGTGCCCGATGCGGTAGCGCTGCGGGACACGGACGCCGTCGAAAAACACTTGGACGGTATCCGACGAACGCATCCCGAGCTTGTCGAACTTCTGCGACGTGCTGACGCCCTTAGTCTTCATCGGAACGCAGATTAGCGACTTGTTAAAGTGTACGGGTCCTTCGCCCGTGTTCGCGAGCAGGCACATCCAGTCGGCCTGGTAGCCGTTGGTCGTCCACATCTTGCCGCCGTCGATTACGTAGTCGGCGCCGTCTTTGCGGGCGGTCGTCGCGATCGTCGCGACGTCCGAACCGGCGCCCGTTTCGGAGACGCCGATGCAAGCAACGAGCTCGCCCGCAATCGAGGGTCGCAAGAACTCTTCGCGCAGCTCGTCCGAACCGTGCTTGGCCAGCGCCGGCGTCGCCATGTCGGTCTGCACGCCGATCGCCATCGGGACCGAGCCGCAGCGAACCTCGCCGAGTCCTTCGACGAACGCGGCCTGGTACGAATAGGCGAGGCCGAGGCCGCCGAACTCGACCGGCTTGTTGATGCCGAGCAGCGACTGTTCGCCGAGCTTGCGGAAGACGTCGTGCGCCGGGAAGGCGCCCGCCCGCTCCCACTCGTCGACGTGCGGATTGATCTCGTTTGCGATGAACTTCGAGAGCGATTGCCGTAGGGCCAGATGTTCGTCAGTGTAGACCAATTTCGATTTCCTTACATCCGGGCGACGCCGAACGTCGTGGGGGAGAGCGAGCGCAGCCGCGCCGCGTGGCAGGTGGAGAGCAAAAGCGACAAGAGTTTGCGAGAGTCGCGTGGATCGACGAGGCCGTCGTCCCACAGCCGCGCGGTCGCGAAGAGCGCGGTCGATTCGCGCTCGAACTGCGCGACGATCGCTTTGCGGGCGTACTCGAGTTTCTCATCCTGGGGCGGGCTGCCGTCGCGCGCCGCGCGATCCTGCGCGATGATCGTCATGACCCGCGCGGCCTGTTCGCCGCCCATCACCGCGATGCGGTTATTGGGCCACGCGAAAATGAAATCGGGATCGAAGCCGCGCCCGCACATCCCATAGTTGCCGGCGCCGAAACTCGCCCCGATGTGCAGCGTCAGTTGCGGGACGCCGGCGTTCGCGACGGCTTGGATCATCTTCGAACCGTGTTTGATGATCCCGCGCCGTTCGGCGTCGACGCCGACGAGATACCCGGTCGTGTTTTGGAGGTACACGAGCGGCGTTTGAGCCTGGCACATCAGTTGGATGAACTGCGCGGCCTTCGCGGCGCCGTCCGCATCGATCGGGCCGTTGTTGGCGATAATCCCGCAGGGAAAACCCGCGATCGCCGCTTGGCCGCAGACCGTGGCGCTGCCGTAATTCGCCTTGAAGTCGCTGAATTCGGAGCCGTCGACGATGCGCGCGATCACCTCGCGCACGTCGTAGGCGACGCGGAAGTCGACCGGCACGACGCCCGCGAGCTCGTCCGGGTCATAGCGCGGTTCGGCAAAACGGCGCGGCGGCTCGACCGGCAAACGGTCGTTCCAGTGCAGGTTGGCGACGATCTCGCGCGCTTGACGGATCGCATCGACGTCGTCGTCGGCGACATAGTCGGCGACGCCCGAAACGGCGGCGTGCATCTCCGCGCCGCCAAGCTCTTCGTCGGTCGCGACCTCGCCCGTTGCCGCGCGCAAGAGCGGCGGTCCCGCGAGAAAGACCTTGGCCCTGCCGCGCACCATGATGACGTAATCCGAGAGTCCGGGAAGATAGGCTCCACCCGCCGTCGAGGAACCGTGCACGACGTTGATCTGCGGAATCCCAGCCGCCGATAAGCGCGCCTGGTTCGCGAAGCTCGCGCCGCCGCGCACGAACATCTGCGCCTGGTAGAGCAGGTTCGCGCCGCCGGATTCGACGAGTGAAACGAGCGGAAGCTTCTGGCGCCGCGCGATCTCCTGCGCGCGCAGCGATTTCTCGACTCCCATCGGCGTGACGGTCCCGCCCTTGATTGCGCTGTTCGAAGCGCTCACCAGGCAGCGCACGCCCGCGATCTCCCCGATACCGCAGATCCCGCCGCCGAAGACTTTGTCCTTGCCATTGTCCTCGTGCATCCCGAGACCGGCCAAGGTCGAGAGTTCCAAGAACGGCCCGGTGCGATCGAGCAACAGCGCAACGCGTTCTTGGGGGAGCAGCTGGCCGCGCCGCTCGAAGGTTAACCGTTTGCTTTCGGCGATCGCGCGGACGCGCGCTTCCAGCTCGCGAAACTCGGCCACGAGTGCCAGCATCGCTTCGCGATTGCGTTTGAAGGCGTCGCTTGTGGGGTCGACGTTCGAACTGAGGATCGCCATTAGGGTTGCTCGAGAAACTCCGGCGGCGCTTCGAGATCGAAACCGCTGAACCGCGCGGCGCGATCGTGGTCGGGAACGTGCCAATGCAGGCGAGCGTTGGGTGCCGCGCCGTCGACACGCAAACACGTACCGGAGATGAACGCGGCGGCTTCCGAGAGCAAGAAGACGATTGCGGCCGAGACTTCCGACTCGGTGCCGAAGCGCTTCTGCGGAACGTACGTTGCGAGGCTGCGCAGCATCGGGCGCATCGCCTCGGGATAATGCGCGAGGCCCGACGATGCGATCCAGCCCGGCGCGACCGCATTGACCCGCACGCCGGCGGACGCCCACTCGAGCGCGGCCGTCATCGTGAAGTTCAGCATGCCGGCGCGGGCCGCACCTGAATGCCCCATGCCCGGCATCGAAAGCCACATGTCGGCGATGATGTTGACGATCGCGCCGCCCGTCTTTGCCATCGACTGGTTGAAGCACTCGCGCGCGACGAGAAACCCGCCCGTCAGGTTCGTGCGCACGACCGCATCCCATCCCTTGAGGCTGATGTCTTTGAGCGGCGCCGAGAACTGGCCGCCGGCGTTGTTCACGAGGCCGTCGATCGTCCCGTGCGCGGCGACGATCGCGGCGACCGTTTCGCGCACCGCTTCTTCTTCGCGGATGTCGCAGACGTGCAAGGTCGGAGGGAGATACCCCGCCGCTTCCATCTCGGCGGCGACCGATTCGAGCTTTTCGCGTTTACGGCCGACGAGGGCGGTCGCGGCGCCGAGCGCGGCGAGTTCGTGCGCGGTGCAACGCCCGATGCCGCTGCCGCCACCGGTCACGACGACGTGCTTCCCCGCGAACAGGTCCGGGCGGAACACCGAAGCGTACGACATCGTTAGAGTCCGAGCTGCCGCGCGGCGAGGTCGCGCATGACCTCTTCGGAACCGCCGCCGATCGCAAGCACGCGGACCTCACGATAGATGCGCTCGATCTTCGTGCCGCGCTGATAGCTCGCGCCGCCCAAGATTTGGGCGGCCTCGCGCGCGCAGAACTCGAGCGCCGTCGTCGCTTGCACTTTGACCAGGCAGACGTCGGCGACCGGCGATTCGCCGCCGGCGATCCGCCAGGCGACCGCATCGCGGTACGCGCGGGCGGCGTTCAGCTGGCGTGCCATCTCGACGAACTTGTGCCGGATCACTTGGTGTTTCACGAGCGGTTTGCCGAACGTCTCGCGTTCGCGCGCGTACGCAAGCGCTTCGTCGTAAGCGGCTTGCGCCGTCGCCAGCGCCATCGTGCTGAGGCCCATCCGTTCGCCGTTGAAATTGTGCATGATCGCAAGGAAGCCCGCGTTCTCCGCGCCGATCAGGTTCGCGGCCGGCACGCGCGCGTCGTCGAAATAGAGGGTCGCGGTGTCGGATGCGTGCCAGCCCATCTTCTCGATCGGCGTACGGGTAAAGCCCGGCGTTTCGCGTTCGATAAGGAGCAGCGAGATGCCGGCGATCCCGTCCCCGCCCGTGCGGACGGCAACCGTGTAGCAGTCGGCGCGCATTCCCGAAGTGATAAACGCCTTGGAACCGTTGACGACGTAGTGGTCGCCCTCGCGCCGCGCGGTCGTTTGCAGACGCGCGACGTCGGATCCGCCCGAGGGCTCGGTGATTGCAAGCGCAGAGATCTTCTCGCCGGCGAGAATTGGGGGCAGGACGCGGCGCTTGAGTTCGTCCGAGCCGTGCGCCGCGATCGGCGGCGCGCCGATAGCGTGGCTCATCAGGCTCGCGTACACCCCGCCCGCGGCGGGCCGGCAGAGTTCCTCGGTCGAGACGGTCTGCATGAAAATGTCGGCCGGCACGCCGCCGTACGCTTCGGGAAAGCCGAGCTGCAAGAGGCCGACCTCGGCCGCTTTGCGGTACAGGTCGCGCGGAAAACCGCAGGCGCGCTCCCACGCATCGACGTTCGGCTCGATTTCGCGCGCCACCCAACGCCGCAACACGGCGCGCCACTCGTCGTGCTCGGCACGATAGAACGGGTGTGCCGGTTTCGAACCCGCCACCGGCGGCTGGGTGGTCGTTGCCATGCTGGACAAATGTTACCGGATGGTAGATAGTATAGTCAATCCGGTAACATGCAAAAAGAGCGCCGTCGAACCGCGTCCCCCTCCACCAAAGCCAAGCGCCCCCGGCGCTGGAATGGCTTCGTCCCGGACCGCCGGGAGCAGCACGGTCAGAAGCGGCTTGCGATCTTAGCGCAGGCGGCGAAACTCTTCGACGAGCGCGGTTACTACGAGACCTCACTTGCAGACATCGCGGCCGCATTGCACGTCACCAAGCCGACGCTCTACTACTACGTGAAAAATAAGGAAGACATCGTCAGCCAGATCATCGAGCGCGCGATCGAAACGGTCGAGGCGCATGCCGTCGCCGCCCACGCGGCCGGGTCGAACGGACTCGAACGATTGCGCGCCTTCGCGCGCGGGTACGTCGAGTTGATGAATTCCGAGTACGGGCGTTGCCTCTTGACCTTGCGTCGCATCCCGGCCTCGCCCGCGACGCGTGCACGCACCGCCGCCGGCTATCGCCGGATCGACGGAATCGGTCGCGATCTGATCGCCCAGGGAATCGGCGACGGCTCGATCCGCGACTGCGACGTGCGCCTTGCCGCGTTCGCGCTGTACGGCGCGATCAACTGGACGCCCAATTGGTTCCACCCAGACGAACCGCTGAGCGCGGGCCAAGCCGGCGACGCGCTGTTCGACATTTTCGAGCGGGGGCTCGCGCGTTAGCGCCTCGTCTGCGCGTCGCCCTTCGCCTGCAGGAGCACGATCAGCTTCGCGCGCGACGGGGCTGCGAGTTTCTTGTAGATCGAACCAAGATGTTTCTCGACCGCTTTGGTCGTCACGCCGAGTTCGTCCGCGATCTCACCGTTCGAGCGGCCCTCGGCGACGAGCTCGACGACCGAGCGCTCGCGCATCGTTAGGACTTCCCCGTTCGCGCCGTCGCGCGCTCCGTTTGACGGCAGGCGTTCCTGACGTTCCATTTCGCGCAGCCGGGCTATCGCTCCAATGTGCTCGTACCGCTCCTTAGCGCGCTCGAATTTCCCGGCAAGTTTGTGCCCGTCCGCTTCCCATAGTGGTAGGCCGAGTTTCGCGAACGCCGCAGCCGCACGCGCGCCGTGGATGCGCGCGGCCGCGGCATCGCCCGAGCGTGCGGCGACCACGGCTTCGAAGAGGGGCAGGGTGGCACGATGCACGAGATCCTGGGGCCTGCCGGAAAAGGTTTCCAGCCGCTCGCGTGCGAGCGCAATGTCGCTTGTGGTCCCCCAGCGCGCGATGCCGAGGTAGAGTTCGTGCGGGCAGCGCGCGGCGTCTTCTCTTCGAAGCGCGCCCGCGAGAATGCTTGCCGCTTCGGCCGTTCGCCCTTCGGCGGCGAGCCTTTCCGCTCGCGGCAAGCCGATCAGGGCGCTCGGTCCATCGTCGGGGCCGACCGGCCGTTGCGAACAGCGCTCGAGTAACGCTTCGTCGCCCACCAAACGCGCGAGCAGGCTGCCGTTGACGGCGATGTAGAGCCGGGCGGTCGCATCGTCAGTCCCGATTGCGAGCGCAGCCTCGAGCGCAGACCGTGCGGCCTGCAGCTCGCCGCTCAGATAGCGCAGGCGCACCTCGAGTGCGAGCGCGACCGCGACCTGTGCCCGGAGGTTCAAGCGGCGCGAAAGCGACTGCGCTTCGTCGATACAGTTGGCCGCACGTTCGAGCCGCCCGGCGTCCGCGAGCACCTTAGCGGCATTGCACAGGATGAGCGCGCGATGCCCGATCCTACGCTCTTCTGCGAGCGCGAGCATCTCGCGCACGTTGTCTTCGTAGCCCTCGATGTCGGTCTCGTTCGCACACAGGATCGCTCGCGCCGCAAAATACGAAATGCGCACGATGCGCTCCACGTCGGGACCAGGCACGCCGAGCCGATCGAGAATCGCGCGCGCCTCCGCACACGCGCCGCGAGCCGCGAGGATCTGTGCGCGCGTCGTCTCGGCACGCACGTAGAGCGTTTCGTGCGGACCCCCGCGGAGCCGATCGGCGAACGCGGTGAGCGGTGCCGTCGGATCGGCAAGGCCGAGGTTGGCAGCCTGGGTTGCCCAATCTTCGCGCATCTCGACTTCGCCTTGCAAATCCTCGAGCCGTTCGTAGATCTGGGCCGATTCGACCGCGTAGCGCAGCGCTTCGGCGCGCTCGCCGTTGCGGGCGAAAGCGCGCGAAATCTTGCCGAGCAGCCCGGCGCCGCGCTGCGAGTGGCGTTCCACGAACTCGGCCGCGTAACGGTAAAACCGCACCGCTTCGTCGTAGGCAAACACGCGCATCGCCTCGTCGCCCGCGCGCTCGCCGTACAGGGCGGCTTTCTCGCCGTCGCGGGCCGACCACCAGTGATAGGCGAGGTCCACGCTCGCATGGGCGCCGGGATCTCCGGCTTCGAGTTGAAGCGCGATACGCCGATGCAGTTCGCGGCGCTCGATGCCGAGAAAACTCTCGTAGATCGCTTCGCGCGTCAGCGCGTGGCGAAAACGGAAATCGTCGCCGCTCTCTTCGACGATCAGTTGTAAGGCGCGCGCATGCGCGAGCGTGCGCCGGACACCTTCGCGCGGCGCGTCGAGCGTCGCCTCGAGCAAGGCCGTGCCGAAGCGCCGTCCGATCACGGCGGCCTGCGCCAAGATCTCGAATTCGCCGGCCGAGAGCGGTTCGAGCCGTTCGAGGACGGCGGCGCGGATCGTCGTCGGTAAGCCTGCCGGCGAGCTTCCGGCGCGGTGGCGTTCGAGCGCGTTCTTGAGCAGCTCTTCGGCGAACAGCGGATTCCCTTCGGAGAGTCGCGTTATGGCGGCGACCGTTTCGCCCGGTAAGCGCTGCGTTTCCGAAAGGAGGCCGTCGATGAGCGCGTGCAGTTCGGCGCCGGCGAGCGGCTGCAGAGCGATACGGCTCGCGCCGTTGTGGTTGGCCAACCGCGCGATCCCGGCAAACAACGTCGAGGTCTCGGTCGAGGCTTCCGGGCGGTAGCTCGCGACGAGCAAGAGACGTTCGCTCGCGGCCCGCTCGGCGAGCGCCGCCAGCAACTCGATCGAGGCAGGATCGGTCCAGTGAATGTCCTCGATCAGGGCGATAACGCATCGCTGCCGTGCTGCTGCGAGAAACGCGTTCACGATGCGTTCGAACTGTTCGCCGCGCGACTGCGCGGGCTCCAAGCGGGCGCGCGCCGGATCGAGTTGCGCGAGCGCGTCGAGGATCGGACCGTACGGGCGTTGCGCGAACTGGCGGCAGTGCGAGACGACGGCCCGCACGCGCAGACCGGCAAGCGCCGTGCGAAACTCCGCAAGCAGCCGGCTCTTGCCCAGGCCCGCCTCGCCCGCGACGAGCACCAGTCCCCCATGCGCGCGGCTCGCTCCCCGCCGCCGCTCGTGGAGGTGAGCGAGCTCCGCTTCGCGACCGATCAGTTCGCGAGAGACGACGGCTTGTGCGATCACGATGCCTCAGCCGACGGCGGAGGCGAAGGTCCAGGCCATGCGGTGCTGCAGCTCCTCATCGAGGGCGGCGAGGAATTTCTCGGTCGTCAACCATGGCTGATCGGGTCCGATCAAGCTCGCCAAGTCCTTGGTCATCTTGCCCTGCTCGACGGTGTCGATGCAGACCTGCTCGAGGGTCTCGGAAAAACGCGTGACCTCGGGCGTCTCGTCGAGCTTGCCCCGATGGGCGAGCCCCCGCGTCCAGGCAAAGATCGAGGCGATCGGGTTGGTCGACGTCGGCTTACCCTGCTGGTGCAAACGGTAATGCCGCGTCACCGTTCCGTGTGCGGCCTCCGCTTCGATCGTCTTGCCGTCCGGCGTCATCAGCACCGAGGTCATCAAGCCAAGCGATCCGTAGCCCTGCGCGACCGTATCGGACTGCACGTCGCCGTCGTAATTTTTGCAGGCCCAAATGTATTTGCCCGACCACTTGAGGCAGGACGCAACCATGTCGTCGATCAGGCGGTGTTCGTAGCTGCCGCCGAAGGCCTCGAAACGCGCCCGGAATTCGTCGTCGAAGACCTGTTGAAAGAGTTGCATGAAACGGCCGTCATAGGTCTTCAGGATCGTGTTCTTGGTCGAGAGATAAACCGGCCACTTGCGCTGCAAACCGTAATTGAAGCAGGCGCGCGCGAAGCCGCGGATCGATTCGTCGAGGTTGTACATTGCGAGTGCAACGCCGGGATGCTGGAAGACGAACACGTCGCGCTCGACCGCCGCGCCGCCATCCGCCGGCGTGAATTTCATCGTGAGCGTGCCGGCGCCCGGCACGGCGAGCTCGGTCGCGCGGTACTGGTCGCCGAAGGCGTGACGGCCGATCACGATTGGATCGGTCCACCCCGGGACGAGCCGCGGCACGTTGCGGCAGATGATCGGCTCGCGGAAGACCGTGCCGTCGAGCTCGTTGCGGATCGTACCGTTGGGCGAGCGCCACATCTTCTTCAGGTGGAATTCCTCGACGCGTGCTTCGTCGGGCGTAATCGTCGCGCACTTGACGCCGACGCCGTACCGCTTGATCGCTCGAGCGGCTTCAATCGTCACGCGGTCGTCGGTCGCGTCGCGGTGTTCGATGCCGAGGTCGTAGTACTTCAGATCGATGTCGAGATACGGCAAGATCAGCTGCTCGCGTATCATCTGCCAGATGACGCGCGTCATTTCGTCGCCGTCGAGCTCGACAACCGGATTTGCGACCTTGACCTTCTCCACGCTTGGCAGTTACGCCGTAGGAAGGCCAAATCATTGGACGGTATATTGGACTGGTCGTGAACGATGCATGGACCGCACCCGCCCAACGGATTGTCAGCTTGCTGCCGAGCGCGACCGAGATCGTTTACGCGCTCGGGCTCGGGGACCGTCTCGCCGGCGTCACGCATGAGTGCGATTTTCCGCCCGAGGCCCGCGCGAAGCCCCAGCTTACGGCAAGCGCTCTCCCGCATGCCGCGGGTTCGCGCGAGATCGATCGTCACGTGCGGCGCAGTCTCCACGAGGGCTCGAGCCTCTACACCTTGGATGCCGAATTGCTCGAACGGCTCGAGCCGGATTTGATCGTCACCCAAGAACTGTGCGAGGTCTGCGCGGTCTCTTATGACATCGTCGCTCGCGCGGCGAAACGGCTGCGCAGCGACCCGCGCTTGATTTCGCTCGAGCCGTCGTCGCTCGACGACGTCTTCGCCAACATCGTCACCGTGGCGGAGCTGTGCGGGGTCGCGGAACGGGCGCACGAGCTCGTCGCCGAGCGCCGCGCGCGCTGCGCCGCGCTTGCCGAACGCGTCGCGGGCTTGCCGCGACCGCGAACCCTCGTGCTCGAGTGGACCGACCCCCCGATGAGCGGCGGCCATTGGACGCCCGGTCTCGTCGAGCTCGCCGGCGGCACGCCGATCCTCGCCAATCCGGGAGCGAATTCGGTGGTGCTCGCGTGGACGGCGATCGCAGCCGCCGACCCCGACGCGATCGTCGTTGCGCCGTGCGGCTACGACCTCGAGCGAACGTGCATGGCGGTCGCCGAACTCG
>Ga0302326_10019373_pt1 | contig 14054 bp, 15 predicted proteins | sample Palsa_T0_3_FD_202264 | JGI IMG/M metagenome (GOLD analysis project Ga0302326, IMG submission 202264) | Peat permafrost microbial communities from Stordalen Mire near Abisko, Sweden - Palsa_T0_3 | ecosystem: Environmental > Terrestrial > Soil > Palsa > Peat permafrost | place: Sweden: Abisko... | reverse complement strand
TCGCGGAGTGAGCTGCCGCCTGCTGCGCCGCGATGTTCTGATCCGTCGAGGCGTTCATTTGCGCCTGCGCCAGGTTCGGACCCGTGCCGTTCGCGATCGAGGTCTCGAAGCTCCCGAGTCCGCCGAGAGCGCCCGCTGTTCCTTGCTCCGAGTTGATGACGCCCTGCGAGCGGCCCCCGTTCGCCTGCGCGTTCGGGTTCTGCACCTGCGCCGCCGTCGCGTTCTGATCGCCATGAGCGTCGCCGCTGTACTGCGTCGCAAGGTCTCCGGCGTACTGATCTCCGGAGAGATTGCCGTACTGGTAGCTCGGACCCGTGCCGAAAGCGGCGGCAGCTTGCGCTGTCGTCGTTGTACCACCGTCCGCATACTTCCGATTGATCCCGGGCCGCAGCCGAAAGATATCCTTGGAGCTGTCCCCCCACGTCCGCGGGTCGAGCAGCTTCACGGGCACTCCGTCGCCGCGCAGGCGCGGGCGCACTCGGTTCCTCCGGCATCCTCACACTCGGCCATGCAGTTGCCCGTCTCGTAGCGCGCGCACGTGTCCGTCGGAGGCGAGGGCTCGACGCGGCCGGCGCACCCGAGGAGAGCCGCCCCGAGGCAGGTGGCGGCGACGGCGCACGTGAGCGCGGCGATCGTGACGAGAGTGGCGCGCAGAAGGATCATTGCTTCACCCCGACTCCAAGCTTGTCATAGACCGGGCCAATGGTCGAGAGGCTGAACGCGACGCCTAGCCAGCGCATCCCCTGGCCCGTTACCGCGACCCCTCCGGTCGGCGGCGCGTCCGAGACCTGGAGCCGGACTGCCATCGGCTGCGAGAGCGTCGCCGACGGCGAGATCCGCCACTGGCCTAGGCTCGTCGACTGCGCATGCAGGGCCGAATAAGCGAAGGTCCAGCTTTCGGAGGTCGAGGCGTAGTCATAGAACAGGGTCGCGTGGACGTCGCACGGGTCGAGCTGGCGGGAGAGACCCTGGACAAACTCAACCTGCCCCGCGCCCTGGAGGCCTCCCGGCTTGACGTCGGCGAGGGTGATCGTGGTCGTGATCCATTGCTGGAGCCCCGACGAGAGGGTATCGAAGCACGGGACCGCGCTCGACGCCGGGAGCTCCGCGTACACGAAGCCGTCGCTTCCGGCCGCTGTCCAGGATCCGCCGACTGGCACGATCGCGTGCACGATGGGGGGCGGGTAGAGCTGGCGCGACCACGCCTGCTGCACGTAATCGTAGGTGGCGACATAGCCGGACGAGAGGACAAAGCGGATCTGGGTCGTGAGCGGGACCGTCGTCGCAGCCAGGACCGTGACGGCCGGCGTCGTTGGGGTGGCCTGAAACCACTCCTGGACGACCTTGCCCACGCATGTCACGGAGAGACCCCGGTCAAGGAGGTAGAGGAGGCTGTTCGAGGGCGATTGAAAAAACACACCGCCAGGGAACTGGCCGACGGTCGGCACCGTGACGACGCTCCGCCAGTCGGCTGCGCCCGTGTCCGTCGGCACCTTGACGGCGGTCGTGAGGTCGGAGCCGAGCCCGGTGACGGCGGGCCCGTACCCCTCGACGTACCAGATCGACGTCGCGGAGAAGGCCACGATCTTGTCGTCCATGTCCGCGAGTGCCGTCAGAGGCTCCTGCGTGAACGAGAGAGTCAGGGACTCGTTGAAGTAGGGCGCGTCGCCCGCGTTGAAATTCGTCGAGTACCAGATCACGAGGCCCGTATCGTCGATCATCCAAAGCCGGTCCACATGGCGGATCATTGCGCGTGACGAGGGCGGGTTGATCGAGTCGAGGACGCCGCCGGTCGTGTACTGCAAGTCGCTCGTCGCGAGCGCGGCATCGGCGGTGTTGTCGGTTGCCGTCAGCGGGGTCGCGTACGCCGTGTCGATCGGGCTGCTGGCGATGGTCCCGTCGAAATAGAGGATCGTTTGATTCGCCTGCGATCGGTAGATCTCCAGGTAGACTTGGCGCGACGTGGCCCCCCCGAGCGGCCCCGTACTCGTTGCATACCGGCTCGTAAACGGCAGATCGACGGCGACGATCTGCACGGCGTCGTTGGTGCCGCCCAGAGTCACCTGCTGCGTCCAGAACGCGCTGCGGTGGATCAATCCAGACTCGTCCACTTGCGCCCAGCAAAAGGCGTACTGGTAGACGCCCAGCAAGGTCATCTGACCGCCCGTCGTCTGCGTGAGGCTCGTAATCACCGGCCACGAAAAAAAGGACAGCTCCGTCATGGCCGTGGACGTGAGAACGGCGGGCGTGCCGCACGACACGTAGGACTCCGCGTTGCTCTCGCAATACTGGAACGCGGTCGCGTCCGTGAAATCCCACTGCGCGATGTACCACGAGACCTGCGGCGAGATGCTCGCCGTCAGAATGCTGAACTCCTCGCCCTCCACGACGCCGATGATGCTGCGAAAGGTGCCTGACGCGGGGGTGCCGATGCCGCTCGGTACCGCCACGCCATCGCCTCCGGGCGCCGCTTGCCGAGGCGCCAGCGTAGCGGCGACGCGGGCGCGCACGGTGGCATTCGCGGTGTACGCCCCGGTGTCCATGAGCAGGACGCTCCGGAAATAGGCCGACGTCGGCGTGTTCTGCTGCGACACGGTGACCGGCACGTAGCAACGCGTATGGACCCCCACGGCCGCGCGGAACGGGCGGCCCGAAAAGAGCGCAGAGACCTCGCCCCCCGCCGTCAGCTCGGCCCCGTATTGCGCCGCCGCAGTCGCGGAAGATCCGGCGTTGTTGAACGCAACCTGCGTTGTGAATGCGACGTTTGGGCCGGCGCGCACGCCGGCAAGAAGGACCGCCAGCGCTGCGCTCAGCGGTTCAACGGCGAGGTAGAACGGAGTCTGATTCGACGCGTAGGACGGCATGGCCGTCGTGAACGTGAAGGACGCTGTGATGGGCGCCCACGTGGCCGCGACGTATACGCTGGCGACGTACTGGAGGAGCCCGCCGCTCGTTTGGATGCTCCAGAAAAACCACGTCACGCCCAGCGGGGCGTCGTACCGGCACGCCATCTTCGTGACGTTCGAGCCGGACCCTTGGTAATTGACGAGGACAGCGCTGGGGCCGATGCTGAGAAGAGGCAGGGACTCCAGCCGGATATACCGCGGCGAACTGGAGATCCCGTCCGCATCCTCCTGCGCGTAAAAGAAGAGGATCCCGGGGCCGCCGACCTCAGGGCTCGCGTCGAACGGCTGCCCTGCCTCGCAGTCCGTGACGAGGTTGCCGAACGTGAGATTCACGCCGTTCGCGTTGAAGGACCAGTAGAAGATCCTCGTGGTCGAAGTGATCGCGGCGAAAATCACGAACGTGTTGGCCGCAAAAACGACAATGGGCGGCCCGGCGCTCGTGTTGATCTGGGTGACCGGAACGATGAACGAGCCGGAGGCGATCGACTGCAACGCGTAGTAGACGTTGCCGACGGCATCGAGCCACACGATCATGCGCCGTCCGGCGCCCTCGGCCATCGTGTGGCCCTGCCCGTTGCCGGGCAGTGTGAGCGCTGGCGTGCGTGTGGCGACGCATGGCGGGACAAGCGCGCGCTCGGTCCAGCCAGGCGTCGCCCCGTCCGGAGCGTAGCCGTAGAGAGCGTCGCCATCGGTCACGAGCACTTCGGACTGGCGAGACAGCATCTTGACCGGGGCGCCCATGGCGGAACCGGACAGGACGGCGCTGGCGAGCGGCGCGATCCCGAGCCTCTTATCCACCGTGTCATCCGCGTTGTAGACGCCGTTCACGACGTCGACCATGTTCGCGTTCGGATCGAGGTATTCCCGCGCGAGCTTTTGGTTGGGTCCGCCCTTGAACGGGTACTGGAGTACGGCCATCAGTACACCACCACGTCACCGGTGCAGAGCGTCAGGCTCTGGATCTGCACCTGCGCCATGTTCGTACGCGGGTCCGCGTTCGGGATGATCAGAAAGCCGAGTCCGTACGGGATTGACCCCGCGGTAGTGGGGACGACATTGATCACGTATGCGCCCACGTACGCGCGCCCGAGGCGATGCATGACGATCGTTATCACCTCGGGCAGGAACGGGACGCCCGGGACCACGACCTGATCGGCATCGAAGCGCGCTTTGACCTGCTGGGTCGCCTCGAGAACGGCCCGCTGTTGCCGGTTCTGCGCGAAACTCTGGTACTGGAGCCGGGGCAGCGTCGGCCCGAGCTGGCGTGCGCTCATGGGCGCGTTGACTCGCGCCGTCGGGATCGCGGGGTTGGCGGTGCCCTGCGGCACGCTCGTCAGGATGCGGACGGGGATGCGCATGGTCACAGCCTTACGTCGATCCGGACACGGCTCAGCGTTGATAGCATCGTAGCCGACGTCGCTTGCGCGGCCAGCGTGAGGCACATGTCGGAAAGCGGCCCCTGCGGTCCGGGCCATGACGGATTCAGTGTGCCGCGATTGTAAGAGCCACTGTCGTAGCTGATTGAGTTGCCCAGATTAAGCGCCTGCGCAGACGGCCACGCGTTGCCGCTGGACGAGGCATAGTAGTTCCGAATCAGATCCACGTTGCACGCGGCCTCAAGCACGTTAACTACGTAGGAACCGAGCGCGAAGGCGGTCGTGTTGGACCGGAATGAATTGTTCGTTTGGCAGAATCCCGCCGCGCTACCTATGTTGCCGGAGTTGTCTTGCCCGTAGTACCCCACGTAATCGTTTGCCGCGAGATGCGCGGTGGGCACGTTCTCGAAAAACGATAGAGCCGCGATAGACGCGTCGTCGACGCCGGCTGTCGTGATCGTCGGGTAGTAGGTCCAGATCCGGAGCGCGCTCGTCCAGTCCAGGGTCGACAGTGCCGGTATCGTGGTCAATTGCAGCTGAAGCATGGGCGCCTGGTGCACTCCGCCACTGTTCCAAAGTGCGGTGTGAGCGGGCGCGATGATCAGGCCGTTGCCTGCGCCTGGGACTATACCCATCGCAGATCGCTCTTGCGACGTGAAGGACTTAGTCCATGGCAGTCCGGCGATCGTGTACGGTCCGTCGGACGGCATGGGTATATTGCCCTGAGCGGTCAGGTCAATATCTAGCGCCGTGGTCCAGCCGGCGCTGGTGCCGCCCCCGATCGGAGGCGTCATGTTTCCCGGCAGCGTCCACGCCACGTTGGCGCGTGCAGCATCCGCGGCGAGAATGAGCGAGTAGGCGGTCACTCGAGGTAGCCGTCGCCCCAGCCGCCGCGCGACTGGGGGAAGTTGGCGCGCTCCGGTTCGCCCGCGTGACGGAGCTGAGTCAGGCCGAGGATGCGTTTACGGAGGTCGGCGCGCTCGACGTTGATTGCCTGGATCAGGTCGAACTGCTTGAGCTTCATCGCGCACTTCTTCGCCGCGTCGAGCACGGCGACTTCGGCCCACCCGTCGATATCGTCGAGCACGTCGCCGTAGCGCATCGGGACCGTGCCCGTCGGATCGGGGCCCCCTCCCATCTGCGGCGACACCGGGACGTAGTTCAACTGCAGGTAGAGCGTCGTCACCGGCGTAGGCTGGAACGTGATCTGCTGCCCAGTGAGTGAGTAGAGACACGTCGCGCCGACAGACCAGCCGATCAGGATCTGCTGGTACAGGTTCCGCTCGTACTCCATGTAGCGGCGCGCATTCACTTTGAGCTGCGTCGCGCCTGGGGTACCAGGACTCGCGAGCCACACGTCCACGGAGATGAGCGCGAGGAAGTCTCCAGGCAGGTCGTACGCCTGCGTTCCTGTGATGGTGCTGATCGAGTACGTCTTGCGAAAATACTGGTCGCCGACGGACTGGCGCACGAGGTCGTAGAGCTCCGTGGCCCACGACACGTTGAGGCAGTCTGTGATCTCCCAATCCGTGATCTGTCGCACGGCGCCCTCGGCGTTCAGCCGCTGGCGCACGCGCGTGATCAGGGTCTGTAGGGAGACCGGATTCAAGCGTCAGTCCATTCGGGCCGGCTTGAAGCTCTTGGGCAGATCAAACGACTTGCCCGGCGTGTTGTCGTCGCGGCCGTCCGACCAGGGATTGTGCGGCTCGTCATCGTCGCCGAGATCGAGATCCGCTGCGTCGATTGTCCCCGCCTTCACCCCGGCCACGATCGCTTTGATGAAGGAGAGGCCGTCGCCGGAGTGCAGCGCAGCGATGGCCGCGTCCCCCGCGGCCTGCTGCGCTGCCTCCGTGTCGTCCGCGCCCTTGTCGTCGACGTCTTCACCGAGGTCAGGGTTGTCGTCCTCGGGAGACTTCGCCTCGCCGAACTTGATGGCGAGAGCCGGTGGCGCCTTCTTGGGCGGCGGAAATGCCATCAGACGGCCGCTCCCGTCGACTCTTTCTTGAAGATGATCGTAATCCGGATCGGCGTATTGAGAGCCGCATCCGTCGCGGCGCCACCCGCGCTGTACGTGGTCAGTACGCACGTGAGCGGCTGTCCCGGAGTGCCGGGGCCGCCTGCGCCGAGGTTCGACCACTGCCCTAGAGCCGCGATCCACGGCGTGGCGCCGTTGATGTCGTCGAGGTTCACGTTCCATCCCGCGATGGCGAAATATTCATCCGCGAACGTGAGAGTGTAGTTGCCGGCGCTGTTGCGGACGACCTTGACGATCTCCATCGCGCACGGCGGACTGGCGCCCGTGACGAGAGGGACCGTGGGCGCCGCGGCGCCCGCGCCGAGAAGCGTCTCGTTGAGCTCGAAGAACGGCCCGGCGCCGTACATATTCGACGCCGGGGTCGTGTTGTTCTTGACAGGCAGCGTAGCCATCAGAACTGCACCACGCCGAGGCTCTTCGGCTCACGGCAGACGAGGAAGGAGCGGGAGACCAGGCGGGCCTGGATGATGTCGTCCGTGAAAGACGGCATCCAGATCTTGCCGATCCAGTTGTTCGCGGGCCGGCAGATCTTGCCGTTGCTGCGAAGGGTGAGGTGCTTGAGCTCGACGATGCGCGCGTAGCCCTGAGGGATCGTGATGTCCCCCATGATCTTCACGGGCCCCTTGGATGACATGATCGTCAGGGACTCGAAGGAGAGCTCCGGCGTGTTCATCGAAGGAGTTTTCGACTTGTCGATAAACACCAGGTTGTTCTGGGTGTTCGCCATCTGCGCCCAGTCGATCGGATTCATGTAGCATCGGTCCGGCTTGGCCCCGATGCTGTTCATCCGCGCGAGCGCGTTGGTCAAGGTGCTGACGTAGGACGCGCCCTTGCCGTTGAAGCGCCAGCCGGCGAGACCGACGAGGTTCTGTGTTCGGTTCAGTGAACCGTTCGAGCCAATGTAGTTGAGCATTGGATCGACCGTCGCGGTCGGCGCCGTGATCGGGTTCCACGCCCCGAGACCGGGGAAGCCGGTGCCGTAGTCGTTGATCGCGAAGAGTCCCGAGTTCGTCACCAGGAGAGGGACAGAGTTCAGGTTGGTCGTCATGGTGACGGTGCCCCCCTGATAGTCGACGCCCGCAACGGTAAGCGTCCCGGCGACCGGCGCGGTCACCGCGACGCCGAGGCCACCGGCGCCGTCGTCGTTGGCGACGGAGACCTGGAGGACCATGCCGGCCCAGAATTTCACCGCGTCGCCGACGTTGGTCAGCGTCGCCACGGCGGTGTTGTAGGCCGTGTTGGCGATCTGGCCGCGCATGCCGCCGCCGCCGTTCATCACTTGCAGCGCCTGCGACTCGTAGGCGGTGCCGTATGCGCTGTCCATGGCCTCGGTCAGGATCTTGATGGTCGAGCCCTCGTTCGAGCTCGCATTGTCGACCGCGGGGCCGCTGAGCTGCGCGACCGCGTAATCGTTGTAGAGCGTCGGGATCAAGAACTTGAAATACTGATCCGGGCTCCCGTTCGCGAGCGCTCCCGGCACGGTCGCGTTGCGCGTCGACATGCGCGCCGTCTTGACGTTGATCTGGAAAAACCCGCCGTCGCTCGTCTCGTCTTTCTCGAGATCGGCGAGGAGGGGGAAGTCCTCGAAAAATCCGTTTAGAACCTCGTCGGTCTCGTAGCGGACCTTGAGGATAGGCGTTGCCGCCTGGTAATCGAATACTTGGGACATGGGCCAGCTCCGGTGCGCGGGCTACCCGAATGCGGGCGCCCTGCGGCGTGACGTGTGGTGGCCGGAGCGGGCCGATGTGTGGATCTACGTGGCGGGGGTCAGTGCGCGAAGCATCGCGGCGTCATGCGCGAGACGCTCTTCCTTCGTCATCTTGCCGTAAGGCTTCGGGGCCGCAGCCGGGCCGGTGTCACGATTCGAGAGCTTCGCCGACGCGCGCGTCGGCGGGGGCTTTACGGCCGGCGGTGTTGCCGCGGCCGGAGTCGTCACGACGGGTGGAGCGCCCGTGGCGGCCAAGCGCGCCGCATCTGCCTGAGTCAAGCACCATTCCTGGTAATCATACACGTCCCTGTTCGTCGGCACACGCCGCAAATGCGGGGGGACCTCACGCTCCTGCCGGGCCATCTCCTGCGCGATCACGGCCTTTGCCTCGGCGAGCACAAGGTGCGGGGCGATCTTGGCGCGCGCGGCGAGGTAGGGGTAAAGGAGCGCGGCTGTAGGTTCCGCGGACTCGCGCAGCGACTGGACTTCAGAGACAAACCTGTGCTCGCGCGTCTGTACGTCAGCCGTCGTCGCCGAGGCTGCGCGCGCGCGCTCGTCTGCCTCGAGCTTCGCCACGAGGGCCGCGTTCTGTCGCTCGAGCTTGGCGATGCGGCCCTCGGGGCTCGCGTCGTCGATCGCGGCCTGCGCCAGCGTCTTGTCGGTCACGCCCTTCGCGCGCAGGACAGCGAGCGGGTCCTGTTCGATCTGCTGCGCGATGGCGCGAGCCTGCTGGGTCGTCTGCTGGAGCTGGGCGTTCTCCGACTCGAGCTGCCGGACGCGCGCCGAGGAGGCACTCTCCGTGCGCCTCGTGGCCTGGCGTCGAGCGACGATCTTGGCCGCCGCCTCCTCGGCGAGCTTGACACGATCCGCGACGGTGGGAGCTGCTGGCGTAGCCGCAGCAACCTGCGCCACGGCCGTCTCCGGCGCGGGCGTGGCGCCATCCGCCACGGGCTTCGGGGCCGGCACGGCGAGCGCGGTCGCTGCCTCGGTGAAGGGTGCGATCTCGATAGTCGGGAGGTTCGGCGCGGCGGGATCGGTCATGCGGCCTGCTGCATCGGCGCGGGCGGCGCCATCGGTGGCCCCGGCGGGGGCGTTGCGCTCATCGGACCGGGCGGCATGCCCGGCGGCGGTGCGGAGGGCGCTGGTGGCGGCGGGATCAGGTCGTTCACCTGCGCGATCCAGTCGTCGAGCATGTCGAGGCGATCTTGCGGGCACCCGTCGCGGAGCGCTTCGAGCCAATGGAACTGGCCGAGCGTCAACGCGGAGTCGTCGCCGTCGTTCAGGTTCATCTTCGGGACCGGCGGCGAGAACTTGCCCTCTTCGAGGATGCCGCTGATCTGATCCATGATCAGGTTGTAGCTGGCATCCTTGAGCGCGTCGAAGGCGTCGAGATCCGGATCATTCAGCAGCCGGCGACCTTCCTGCGGCGAGATGAGCGGCGAGCCTGAGTTGAGACTGTCCTGGATCTGCTGCATACGCGCTTCGGGGGTCAGAGCAAACGCGCTCGTCGCATATTCCTTCATGGCGAAATCATCGTCGCACAGGTTCGCATCGGCCCACTTGACCGCCTTCATGGTCTTGCGCGTGACGCACTTCACCATGAAGTCAGTGTTCTCATCGGCGATCTCGCGCGCGAGCGCGATCGTCTGCCTGGCGAGCCGCAAGAAAAATCCCTGGTAGAGCCTGAACGAGACCTGAAAGCGCTCGGACTCGATGTCCGCGTATGTCTGGAGCGCCTTGCCTGAATTGAGACCGGCCGGTTTCTGACTCTGCGCAGAGAGCTGCGAGATGCCGGGCACCTCGAACATGCGCTGCCAGATCCGATCCATCTGCTGGTAGACCTCGGGCGCGACCGCGGGCCAGACCATCGGGATCGGTGGCTTGTCCGTGAATTTGAGCATCGCGTTCGGGATGCCCGCGATGCTCATCGTGTTGATGTTCGCAGTCGAGTCCACCGCGATCCGGAGCCCGCTCATCTTCATCGAGCTCGCAGTCATACGCAGCAGATCGTCTAGCTCCCACTGCATCGGCATGAGCTGTTGCACGAAGCCGTCCCCCCACACGCCGTGGCTAGGCTTCGTCACGTAGAGGAACTCGAACGGATAGCGGGTCGAGGCGACCTCGAGCACCTTCACTTTGCCGCAGGTCACTACGAGCATCCCGTCGCCCGTGTCTACGCCATCGCGCCCCCATACGCCCATGCCGCTCGGGAGGTGCCACGCCCACGTCAGACACACCGTATCCGTCTTACTGCCCGACGGCTCATCGTCTCCGGCGCTCCCTTCCGTGCGGCGATCGGATGCGGCAATTTCCGCCGCCTTGTCGGGGAACATCGCCATGGCACGGAGGCGATCGACCCAGCGCCTTCGGTAGAAGCAGCGAGGATCGCCGTCGTGCGCGTCCTCGTCGTCGCAAAAATAGGCCCCGGCGTCGTTGCGCTCGTAGAGGATCCGCGCGTCCTTGCCCTCGCCATCATCGATCGCGATGTAGACCGCCGTTCCGACGACGGCCGCGTCGAGCTCCAGCATGCGACCGGCTTCGTGGACGTCCTGCTCGTACAGCATTCCGTCGTTGAATCTCTCGAGCGCCTTCGCGCGCTGCCGCACCTCCCACGTGCCGCCGTCGGTCACGAAGGACACGCGCGGATCCTGATTCGTGACCTTGGCCACGTACGCGTCCGGCACGGCGCGGCAGCCATTGAACGAGAGCTTGCGCCGAGCCATCGTCATCGTGCGGCGCGTGAATCGACGGGGCGTGAGACCTCGCACCGGCTCGTTGAGATACATCGACCAGTAACGCGCGTAGTCCTCGCGGCGTCCGCGGGAGTCGCGCCAGTGACGGTCGGCAACCTCGTTCACTTTCTTGGCGCGGAGCGAGTCGACGCCCGGGCCCGTCGCCACATCCTTGAACTCGTCCAGGTACCAGCGCTGATCGCGGTCCTTGAGGGAGTCGAGTCCCTTGAGGGACGTCTTGACGGGAGGATCGTCAGCCATCGAGCGGCGCTCCGTCCGGCGCCGGGCCGCCGCGCTGCCATCGCTCGAACGCGTCGACCTCGGCTTGCTCGGCGGGAGTCAGCGGCGGCTCGTCGTCGAGAACGATGCTCGCTAGCGCTTCGGCGAGCGTGGCTGGGGCAGGGACAGCGCCGGCCTCTTCGGGGCTCCGGGCCGGCGACGGAGTAAAGGATCGCTCTTGCCGCGCGTAGGTGTCGGACGCACGGTGCTCGGCCCCCGAAGCTTGCATGGTGACGCGGAGGTCGCCGACGACAAGCCTCGTCGCCCCGGTCTCGCGCATCGCGCGCATCAGGATGATGATCTCGTCCGGAGTCACGGGTCCACCGTGTCGACGCCGTAGCTTGTCCGCAGCGCCTTGTAGTCCTCGAACGGCATCATCCAGATCCAGTGCGCTTGGCCGTTCGTGAATCCGAACGCGATCCCTTCCTCGTCAACCTCGACGCGATCGGTCGACGGCATCTTGACGCCGCGCGCCTGCATTGCGGCTAGAAGCTCGACGATGCTCCCTTTGGTCACGGGCACCATCACGCGCGCATCACCGGCCGCTTGCGATCCGGATCCGGCGCCTGCTGGTGCGCCGGATAGATCGTCGCGGCCATCTTGGCGCTGAGCGGCTCCGTCTCGACGACCATGGTCAGCGGGACCACCGTGATCACGAGCTCGCCTGTCTGCCGGCTGATCTTCGGCGACCGGATGATGGCGTAGTCGTGCGCGACCTTGCCTGGCTCGAGATCGCCTTCGGGGCCGGGCCCGTAGTAGGCGTCGATGGTTCCCACGCGGTGACCATCTTCGCCCTGCACTCCGATACGGAAATGGTCGTCCGTCACGTCGAGCGCCTCGAGAATGTGCTGCGCGTCGGGGCCGGTGCGGACTGGGCGGAGGAAGCGGATCAGGCGGACTCTCACGGGACCTCCACAAATGCAGCGCGCGGACAATACCGCCACGCGGACGGAATCGGGACAGCACTCGGCACCCAGCGTGCGCCGTCGCGCGTACGCGCGGGCCGCGACGTGTAAAGCACGTCCTTGCGGTCGGCCAGCTCGGCGAGAAGCAGCGCGGCCACCCCTACGCGACGGAGCTCGGGGCGCACGTGGACGAAATACACGATCGGAGCCGGCCCGATCTCCCGCCGCACGATCGGTCCCTTGTGTACGACCGTGACCGGCGCACGAAGGGCGCACCAGCCGAGGATCGTCTCCGGGCTTGACTCCGGGTGCGCGATCGTAACCGAGGTAGACTCGCGGTCGAGAACCGCGCGCATCTCGCCGTCCTGCAACGTGGCGAAGTACGCGCCCTCGCCCGCGCCCTTCGACTCGCGCTCAGACCGGCGCCAGGTCGACAGGATGTAGTTGCGATCGTCCTCGACGGCGACTCGGAGGCGGAAGGCTGGGAGGGAGACTGCGGCGGTCATCGGCGTCGCTTCCGCACCAGCATCCGGCGCGCGCCCGCAACCGTGGTCTCGATCGTCGTCTGCACGTCGACCTTGGTCCGCCATTCGACCAGATCGGGACAGACGATGCGCGCCATCTGCGTGTGGATTACGGGGCCGAGCAAGCCGAGCACGGGCGAAGTCTGACAGAATGGCGTGGCGGTGTCAATCCGTCGCGCCCTCCGCTTGCCGTCGCATTTCACCGATCCAATCCTCGCCCTGCCCGTCGGTGTCCCTCGTCGCGTTCCTGTCCCTCATCGCCGCATAGTCCGCCAGCTCCTCCTTCCTCGCCAGCTCCTGCCAGTATTCCGGCGACCCAGGGATAGGCCGCACGATGCGCTCAGGCGGTCCCACCAGCGCCTTTGCCGCCAGGAGGGCCAGGAGGACGGAGAAGCGCCGCGCCTCGAACGTGGTGGACGTGGGGCCGACGCGTTTGCGTTGCGCGAGGAGGTCGGCGCGAACGAGAGGGTCGCTGGTGAGCTCCACGCCATCGGAGGCGAACCGCATCCGCAGCGAGTCGTGCATGTCCGCGGTCACGTCGTCGACGACGATCCCGATCTCGTAGCGCGCTGCGATGCGTCGCGTTTCAGCGGAGAAAGCGTCCAGCGGGGTCCGCGCCCATGTCAGATCGTACGCCTGTAGTTCCTTCCTGAGGCCAGCTATCACCTTGCGTGCATCGTCGCTCGCTGGCCATGCGCGCGTCCGTGCGACGGCGGTGCGAACTTCACCGCCCTTGCCACGTCGTCGGCCGACGACCATAAAGACCCACATGGCCGTACGCGGGCACGGGTAGATCCCTGCCACGTATTCGACGTTGGGCTCGCGGGCCGTCCAGCGCTTGCGCGTCGCCCGGTCAAGCTGCGCGTCCGTGATCGGGCTCTTGTCGTCGTCGTCGCCCGACTGCGGCACGGCCCCGTACTCACGCCGGAAATGCGCCTCCGAGGTAGCCAGGCTTCGGCACTCGGCTTCGGTCGCAAGCGGCGACGCGATCCATGTCGGCGCGAACGCTACGAGCTGGCTCGCGGTATCGCCCTGGTCGAAGGCCATCGCGTGAGCGTCCTCGAATCCCATCGGCGACGAGAGCAACACCATCTTGCTCCCTGGCATCGTCAGCATGGTCGGCCGCCAGCTCGCGATGACCTGCGCTGCCGGGTTGACGCGCGTCTCTCCCTCGCGCCACTTCGCTACCTCGTCGCCGAGCGCGAAAATGCAGGTGAAGCCGGACACGCCTGCGATTGACGCGGTGAACACGCTCACGCGGTACGGCCGATCCTTGAAGTCGATCCCTTTCTGCGTCGGCTTCTCGTGCTCGATCCCGAGCGCGTCGAGGATCGCGCCTATCGTTCGGATGCGCTCGACGGCTTCGCGTAGGTCGACCGACACGATCGCCACGACGCCGGTATCGCCCGGAGGGACACGATGCCTGGCGCTGAGAATCTCCGCGACGGCGACGCGGCACCATGTGCTCGATTTGCGCCCGCGACGGCCCACGCGAGCGATTAGGGTCCGTTGCTGTGCGCGATAGAAGCGCTCGATCGTCGCCTGCCACCACGGCGTCAGCGGCTCGAAGCCTTTGCGCTCGAGCGGGA